>Ga0210404_10000698_pt1 | contig 16050 bp, 13 predicted proteins | sample IncBWH28MmetaG_FD_155455 | JGI IMG/M metagenome (GOLD analysis project Ga0210404, IMG submission 155455) | Forest soil microbial communities from Barre Woods Harvard Forest LTER site, Petersham, Massachusetts, United States - Inc-BW-H-28-M | ecosystem: Environmental > Terrestrial > Soil >... | reverse complement strand
TGGTTCAGACGGAAGGAGCTACGAAGCTGATCATCTTGCAGAGACATGACGCATATGGAGACTCGCTGACCAACGCCACCGCATACGACTTCAACCTTCTCTTAACGGCCAACGCCGGTTCTGTTGACAGAACCGATTGCATTCCCTCCGATACGGTTTGCATTATCCAGTACGACGCCAGTACCTCAGACTTCACGTCCGTACTTACCGTATTGAATAATGATTTCAACGCGCTTAACGCCACCTCTAGCATCAACAGAGTGGCGATTGATGCCGTCTCGTTCGAGGAATTCTCTCAGATCGTCTACCAGATTCAACTGCAGCACCCGAACCTAGTAGGCGGGCATCTGCCTGGTTGCACGATTGGAGTGTTTGGCTGCCTTGGTTCGGGCCCAACTTCCGTATGGGTCGGCACTGACGGCGAGGCGCAAGACCCTATCATTTCCACTAACACGACTTCCGCGAAGTTCTTCCAGCAGAACCATCTGCCCTCAACACTCTACGACTTCCTCAACAATTCCAAGACGATTCATCTCTATGCGTCCTTCGCATCAGCATACCCCGGCAACGTATGTGATATCTATTGCCGGAGTGCATACGATGATGTCTGGCTTGCAGCACTCGCAACCCTAGACGTTGGCTACAATGGCACTCGAATTCAGGCCGCCATGCTGACCGTGGCTAGCAACTACTATGGAGTCACTGGCTGGAACGGGCTCGACTCAGATGGGGACAGAATTGCCAGCATCTACCAAGTCTGGAAAGTGGAACCCGTCGGTAGTTCATTTGGTTGGACGTTCGCTGGATTCTGGGTTGCGGACCCAACACTCAATACCGGTGGCCAAATGCTCGACTTCAACCCGAACTAACGGAAACTGCTCTGTTCCCTCGCAAGCCGGATATCAGGTTGGCTGTTGGACAGCTTTCATCAAATCAACGACCAAAGATCATCGAGCTTAGCGTGTCTCGCAGGACGAGACCCGCGTAATGATTCCGATCCAACCCGAACGATAGTACTGTAACTCTCTTTAGTCAATTCATAAACCCGACAATAACGAGCTAGTATGATGTCAGGAGCAAGGTGCCCGCGATGCGGGGCCGGCCTCGGAACCGGATCTTCATTCTGCCCGTATTGTGGCGCTCAATTGGGTCAAGCGATGGGTCAACCAACGGTACAGCCGATGGGACAGACAATGGGTGCTAGCTATAACATGCCGTCAGGCCAAGGACGAATTGTCCCGCAGCTCAACACGAGCGCATACATCATCGACCAGAAGATCCTGGCAATTAGAGATACTTTCGCGGTTAAGGACCGGAGTGGGAACCTGCTCGCATATGTGAAGCAGCAACTCCTCAGTTTTGGTCCAAAGTTCTGGTACGAGGATACGAATGGCCAGAAACTTGGCGAGATTCATGGGAAAGTCCTGACGGTACGCCCCACTTACGAGATCTTTGACGCGCAGGGGCAGATGGTTGCGCAAGTGAAGAAGAAAATCGTCTCTTTTCTCGGAGAGAAGTGGTGGATGGAAAACTCGTCCGGCCAGGAGATTGCGAAGATGAAGGGAAACATCTGGGAGCACGACTATAACATCCAAGACATGTCAGGCCAGCCGATTGCTCAGATCCACAAGAAGTGGGTCTCGGTCAGAGACTCTTACGGTATCGAGATTTTCAACACATCCATCGACCCGTATCTGATCCTATCCTACGCCATCAGCCTGGATCACACCGAGAAGAAAGAGAAGCACTAGACAGCACGAGGAACATTCACTCATTTTTTTCAGTTTGGAATCATGGTCTTCCGCCGTGGAATTGTTCAGGTCCTCCTATTGCAAGTGTTCGTCCGTTGACGCGATTTGATGAGTCGCACGCAAATCGCTGATTCACTGGAGTCTTTGCACGAGGAATCCGAACCACTAGTCACGGTTCAGCATCTTGTCAAAAGATACGGACAATTCGTTGCTGTTAACGATGTCTCCTTCTCAATAAAGGAAGGAGAGATATTTGGAATCATTGGACCAAACGGTGCTGGCAAGACCACGACCGTGGAGTGCATCTCTGGGCTTCGAGTGCCAGATTCCGGTTCAATCAGTATCCACGGGCTCACGCCGCTGAAGGACAGGAACATGATCAGAGAATTTCTCGGCGTTCAGCTCCAAGAGAGCACGATGCCTCCGCACCTCAAAGTGGGGGAAGCGTTGAGGCTCTTCGCCTCTTTCTATCCGAACCCAGCAGACCCGGATGGCCTCCTCGAGACTCTCGGGATTAGCCACATCAAGAATTCCACATACAAGAAATTGTCCGGGGGTCAGAAGCAGAGACTGGCGATAGCGCTCGCCTTGGTGGGAAACCCCAAGATTGCCATTCTAGACGAACTGACCACTGGGCTCGACCCGGAAGCAAGGCGCGAGACGTGGACACTCATAGAGAGCATCAAGGACCGCGGCGCAACCGTGATACTCGTGACACACTTCATGGACGAAGCTGAGAGACTGTGCGACCGCCTCGCCCTCATTAACCATGGCAAGCTCATAGCGCTTGACACGCCCGAAGCCATCGCGGCACAAGCGGGAGGAAAGAGGGTGCGCTTTGTTACGTCCAAGCCCGTCGACGACAAGACAATCTATGCAATACCTGGCGTGAAAGAGATAGAGAGGAAAGAAGCCTACATTACCGTCATCGGAGCCGGCGACCTCGCAGCATCCGTAATCGACTCTCTCACGAGGATCGGAGTTCACGTCTCTGATATTGAGGCCAGAGGAGGAAATCTTGACGACGCGTTCGTCAAGCTGACCAGGGACGACACTTCTAGGGTTCAGGAAAGACATCAATCATGACTTCGAAACTAAGCGACTCGAAGGACGGCCGACTCCAAGGTCGCTTCGCGGAACTCCTCAAGGTCGAGGGAAAGCTAGCCCTGCGAGAACCAACAGGGTTGGCGATGGGGATCGGTTTTCCAATCATCCTGCTCGTGGTATTCGGACTCATTGGAAAAGCAGTCCCAGGGAACGTCGCAGGTACGGGCCACACAGTCTTGGACATTTACGTTCCAGTAATCATGGTTGTCGGATTTATTTCCCTTGGAATCAGTTCTCTGCCCGCGACACTGGTGAAGTATCGGGAGACGGGTTGGCTGCGAAGAGTTTCAACGACGCCAACGCCTCCTTCAAGACTGCTCGCAGCTCAATTGACTCTCAACCTTGTGCTTGCCTTGGCTACAATCTTGATCGTCATCTTTGGAAGCGAACTAGTCTTCGGAGCGACGTTTGATGTAGGCATTCCATATTTTGTTCTCTCAATCGTTCTCTCGATTTCGGTGATGTTTTCTCTTGGCTTGGTCGTTGCGGCCCTAGCTCCATCACAGACCATTGCAAGCGCCTTGTCTGGAGGGTTGTTCTTTCTCTCGCTTTTCCTTTCAGGTCTCTGGATTCAGCCCGCCACCGTGGGTGGGCCACTGGCGACGATCATGTACTATTCTCCATCTGGCGCGGCCGCTCAGGCCCTACTTTATTCCGTCTTCAATTCCGCTCCGCCGATTACCGCTGTAGTTACGATGGTCGTTTACACATGCTTCTTCGCATTCATAGCTACCCGTTACTTTCGCTGGTCCTAGACCGAGAGTCTACCATAAACCCGTTAAAGAAGCGCGACCCCGTCGGGGGTCGGGCGACGACTCATTCCGAATGCCAGATTGCTTGTTGAATACGGTGCACTCGTTCTTTGGACAATAGCCGCTATCGCGGTCGTCATCCTCGCACCCAGTTTCGTTTATGTGGTAGCCATCTTCACTTTTGGGGCTATCATAGCAGCCTCCCTGTTGATCGCCTGGGCCGCGGAAGCCTCTGAAGCATCGATCAGCAGAGGACTCGCACTGGCGATCGTTGCGATAGTCCAGACCATACCGGAATACTTCGTAGAAGGCACCATTGCCTGGAAAGCTGGAAAGGAGCCCGCCCTATGGTTACACAACGTAATAGCCAACTTCACCGGGGCTAATCGCCTACTCACCGGCTTCGGCTGGCCCTTGATTCTTCTTACTGTGATCATTCAGCGGAGGCGAAATCATCAGACTGGACCCTCGACGATTGCTTTGCGACGGGAGCAGAGTGTCGAAGTGGTCTTCATGTTGGGAGCCTCGCTCTACTATGTCTGGGTCCTGATCCAACAGGAACTAACGATATTCGACGCTGTAGTCTGGGCCGGAATCTTCGTCGCTTACATGTGGATGCTCGCGAGACTCCCCCGAGGGAAAGAGGGTCCGGAGGAGCCTCTTCTGGGTCCGAGCTTAGCGATAGCCGAGATCAAATCGACAAGGAAGAGGACTGCTGCTGTTGTAGGATTGTTTCTTTTCTGTGGCTTGACCTTCGTTCTGATCACCGACAGTTTCGTTACGTCCATTCAGAACCTGGCGCAGATGTTCCTGGTCGGCCTACTGGGTTCTGGAGCGGTCTTCTTTACGATTCAATGGATTGCCCCCGTACTTTCTGAGTTTCCCGAAAAAGTGACAGCTTTCAACTGGGCTAGGAAGATCACGTTGGCTCCTCTGGCTCTCTTGAACTTCATTTCATCCTCGGTGAACGAGCTTACTGCACTAGTTGCGTTGATTCCTGTAGTGTATTTTGTCAGCAGTGGAGGGTTGGGATCGATTCCATTGGGACAACTTCAGTGGGTAGAGATTTTCTTGACCATGAGTCAGTCGTTGTACGCTTGTGCAAGTCTTCTGGATCTGAAGTACGATATTCAGAATGCTCTTGTTCTGCTAGTTCTCTGGGTAATCTCTACAGCCGTAATCGAGGCTCGTCTGGTGGTTGCAATACTCTTTCTCGTCTTTGCAGTGTTTGAGACTCTGCGAAGCCGCGGACGTATCGTCGTTTTCAGCGCGTTCCGAGAAACATTGAGGAAAGGGATTCTTCGCAGACCCTGATTCCACTAACAGCAAAGCCGGCCGAGGATTTTGACCAGTCTACGTGCTGACGGAGAAGAGAAATTGGTTGTTCCGCACCGTTAATACAGTCACCGTGTAGGTCCTCGACGGATTGAATGTATCAAAGGCTCCGGGAGTTCCTTGGTACGAACACCCAGCGCAACTCGAGCCGATGATAATGATCTCGGTTCCAAGACCATTGGAAGGTACAGAGGGCGAGGTCCAAGAGCCGCTTGAGTACTGGTTTCCATTGCTATCGCTTACGGAGTACTTCACGAGAGACCATGAGAACGAGAAGTTGTTCTTCAGGACTAAAGTGATATTGGTGGCTGAGTTCAAACGATAGGAAACGAGCCCTAGCTTTTCATAATGAGATGGATCCGGCCCGCAAAAAAGGCATTGGAGTACTGGGGCCGTTGACCATGTTACGATCAAAATTCCCATAATCGTCCCGCCAACAATCACAATTGCGAGAATGCTCAGTGTTTTCCTATTCATGAATTACAAGTAGTTCATAGCGAATCTAGAACAATGCTGAACCTGAACTGAGAACTTTGGTGTTCGGTAACAAGGAAAGTAATGATTTTCTCATCCCTGAGAGGAGCCCGAAAATGGTTGCAAACGCACAACTCCCTCCTGAGAACGTACTAAAACTCCTTCTGAGACGCACAGAGAAAGCCAAAAAAATTGTTTAACAATAAGCCTAACCAGTTTGCTTTCTCCGTCCTCTAATACCTTATACTCACAACGGCTGTGTATGCAGTCGAGCACGACGTGATGATGTTAGACGAGCCTGTTTAGGGTCTTCTCTACTTCAGCCTCTGCGTTGTCTGCTTTGATGAATATCGGCACGTTCTCCATTCCGGTTGCTATGAAACTCGACAGCAGCCATTCGCCGGGAGCAAATTCAAGGGTCTTCTCAAGGATCTGTTTGTCTATCGTGAAAGTATCGCTGACCACAGTCCTATCGTACGGTCGCGGCAGGGTTCCGACAAAGTAGGTGTGCAACTGTTGCAGGGCGTTTGTGTTGAGATAGGCTATCCTCTGGGTGGCAAGGCATCCGCCCAGACCATACTTCCGGCCTTGTCTGAGAAGGGTCTCAACAACCTTCGAGCAGTCTTTGTCTATTCCTGAAGACCCTCCAAGGTCTGGGACGAATTCCTGAGCCTCATCGAATACGAAGAGGACGTAGGGTTTGACTTTGAATGCGCGTTTGCGTCGGTAGAGAAACTCTCGGGCTAGGTCGACGACTAGTTCCTTGATGAGGTACGGGTCTGATATTGAGATGCAGGTGAGGCGCGTTTCCTTCTCGACAAGTTCTCGTATCCCTTCAATGTCTAATCCTCCAGTTGTCCGCTTTTCTTTCTCAGCACGCTTGAGATTGTCTATGAGAGTCAGCCGACTCGTTGCCCAAGCGTAGACTCCACTCCTATCAGAAATCTTGTACTCGTCGACAGCCGCTCGTCCCCATTCGTCGAGTTGCTTGATGAACTCCTCGTCGATGGGCTTGGAGTCCGTCATCCCATGCTCGGATTTGTAATCGACCACATCTTGGCGGATCCGGTCTAAGGCGTTGACATAGTGTGGCTTGTCGAGGCTCTCGTTTCGCTGCCTGTTTAGCTCCTCAACAATGTCACCGTAGGTCGGGACCTTGGATTCCGGTTTGAGATAGTAGGTGATCTTCTTCTGGCCAAATATTCGGGCGAAGACTTTACGCGCTCGATCATCGTCCTCGTACTCCCTAGGTTTGACTACACTGGCGTAGAACTGTTCCGCGATTGTGACAGGGTTTTCGAGAATTATCTTGGACGGGATCTTGTCATCCGCGAAGAGATCCATTAGGAGGAAAGGATACTCACTTGAGATATCGAATACGATGACTTTCACTTCGGGCTGATGGATTAGTAGCCTGCGGAGAATGTTCGAGAGAAGATTCGACTTCCCTGCACCGGTAAAGGCGAATATTCCGAAGTGGTATCGGACCATTGCTTCGAAGTCGAGATAGATTGGGATCTTCTCGTCCATCGACTCGAACATCTGGATGGTCCCGATTCGTGGGTCCTTGTAGGCGTCGCTGGTGGTTGTTTTTGAGTTGAAGCCGAGCTTTGTTAGTATCCGTTGATTGTACATGTGGCTGATCATGTCACGGTTGAGAATCTCCGCCTCGGCCGCGATGACCGGATACGTGAAGCCCTTCTCGTACTTGGGCTCGCCATCTCCATTTAGAACAAGATCATAGTTGATGGGTAACGCGCTAATCTGCACCATCATCGTTGACTTGTCGCTTGTGTCCCAGTCCTTGACGGACTGCTGTATGATCTCGAACTGCATCGGATAGTAGCTGTGTTCAGAGAGACCCTTGAGACCATAATGTTCAGGCCAAACCCTGGATATGACCATGAGCGAATGCCGCTGATCCTTCGGGTTTGACTTGAAGTTCCTGACGGCTACAAGCATTCCTTCCTCGATGAGCCCCATGATGTCCTTGTGATATTCGACCTTGATCCTGCATTCGTACCGGGACGAGATTCCGGTCAGCTCATGCGTCGCGGCAGGCATGAATGCTGGAGTTACCGCGGCGAGACGTGCCTTGAATCGTCCGTTGAAATCGGTGAAGTATCTACTAGCTTTCTCTTCGAGCACTCTCAGTCTCGCTCCTTCTCTCACGGAACGTGCTCATGTAGAATACGAAGTGGCGTAGTTTGGGACTGTTCATTAACCATTTGCCGGTCGTGTCGATGATCTTACGCATCTCTTCATTGTGCCATTTGGCTACTTTGTCTGCGATGAACAACGGCTTGTTATGGCCGAAAAGTTCGGGAACGCTGTTACTCGTCATTGATGCAAGGGTCAGGAGAACGAGTTCCTGAATTGGATTTGCCATTTTGTTTGTTTGGAAGATGATGGGCTTGACAGGTTCGTCGGCGCTTCCGTATGAGTGAGCGAAGCCAACTTGCGACTCGGGTAGCAAGTCGAAGTCAGGATAAGCAAGCCTGTCGAGAAGAAGGACGTTGCTTCGAAGCTGAGGATCATAGGCAGTCTGCGAGAGCTGAATGTAGCTCTTCAGAAACAACCGCTCAGGAATAATCTTGTTACGTATGGCTCCCCCGACGTAGCCTTTCCTCTTCTGAAAATCAGGCACGATCATCAGGAAAGACGAATCGTATTCAATCAGTGACCAAGGAACTTGGATCGAGTCATGGTTGAAGACGCTGAGAGTTTGAAGAAGCATCCGATCGGTATTCGGTATTCTGGACAGTTGTTCTTGGCTCAGATCCGACTTCCAAAGGTCGTTGGACACCATTACTGGCAGTACATGATTCTTGAAATCTCGAGCTGCAGTGTCCTTCGTCAATCCTAGTAATAAGATGCGTTTCCTCCAGCATTCCTCCACCAAGAGGTTCAATGTGAAGAGCGTGAGAAACGCCAGGTCCTGAGTCGTGAGCCAATGGAGATCTCCTTTCTTCATGACTCGCAATGGATTCTGTTTTGGTTGCTCTTCGAACATCCTGCGACCGAGAGTCTCAACGAGTTTGCGTATTCTAGGCCACGTCTTCCTATATCGATCTCTCAGAGAGAAAGTTCCGACCGTCTCTTCTAGGAATCCTTCTTTGACAGACTTCTGAAGAAAGCGTTCGACGCGTTTCTGTCGATCACCCTCTTTGATTCCGAGTTTCGGACAGAGAGCGGCCAAGGTCAACGGGCCGTTCTTCTCAATCTCGACAAGGCATCGATATCGGAGATAGTCGCCTCTGGGGGGCGGTAAGTCTAGCAAAGAATTGTCCAGGTGATGTCTGGCATACGCCAGGTCATTGACGTCTAGTGGAATGCCGTCAACATCAAGCCCGAAAAGTGCTCCGTTAGTCATCCAAAGTTTTCTCCGAGAAGTGTCGTAGATCAAACTAGCCAGCATCGTTGCGAGGCTTCTGTCGAGCAGCAGTATTCTTGGTCCGTTCTCTTCGCGAGCGAGTCTGTATGCCAAGTAGAATTCGGAGAACGTCATGATCCAGTTGGCGACTGTGGAGTTGTTCGCAATCGCCTCGTCAGTAAGAGGTCTTGTAAGTGAAATTTCCGAGACCTCACCCGGCTGTATGAAACTCTGATCTATTTCGGGGACCTCGCTAACGTAAACGGGTACACAGCTCGATAGCGCTCGGCCGCTCTTGAGAAAGTGATCTTCGTATTCGACCGTTGGAGGACCGTTATCGGCGTAGCTTATCGTACCGCGTGCCGCGTAGGACCCGCCAAAGAACACAACGAGGTCGAAGAGGGGGCGGGCGTATTCTGTTCCATCAACTGCGGCAAAAAGGACTCTGTCGGTTCCGAAAAATTTCTTTGCGGTTTCACGAGCGGATTTTGGATCAAAATTCGATTTGATGAGATTCGCAAAGACTCGCTCATACATTCCTTCGAGAGTCTCGAACCGCGCTCGGTATCCTTCTATCTGATCCATTGCCCCGTTCTGCAGCAGAGTCCCGGCCCTTTCGATAGCAGAGCTCAGAGACGATGGCGGGGGAGCGTTTGTCTCTATAGTAGACAAGACGTAATCGGGCTCGTCCCGGGGCCTATAAAGAGGGGACTCCCACCCGTAAGTTCAGCCGTTGGAACTGCTCCTGAAACTATTATACGAATGAATCCTTCGACCGATTTGAGTCTCTGAGAGGAACTGTGGGGTTGAAGCGCGGATACGTCTTCGTCTACGCCCAGTTCGGGCTCATCGTCTTATTCGTATACGGTCTCTCTGCTGAGTATCGGTCCAATGCTTACCAGCAGGATTGGATCTCGAGCAACGCGCCGCTGCTACAGTATTTTCTGAACGGCTACCTAGCGGCGATGCTTCTCGGAATATTCATTGGAGGAGGAGTATTATTAGCTGCAGACTATTGGCGGAATAGGAACAAGATAGGTTCGTTAAGATCTGTAGGTTAGCGAGACGCGAGGGCGATACGCTCTATCTCGTCCCGCTTCTTCACTGACGCACTCTTCGGGTCACGTGCCGCAGCCAGGATCAATTCGTCGGCAAGGCATTCATCAACCGTTTTGGGGTTGTTGTGAGATGCCTGACGTGACAGGTTCGTAATGTACCTCAGGGCAATGTCAACCCTCCTCTGAGGAGCGATGTCTACTGAGATTGGGTAGACGATGCCACCGTAGGCGATTCTTGTAACGTCTTCAGCGGGAGCTGCGTTCTCGATCGCTCTGACGAGTATCTCGATCGGGTTCTTCTTGGTCCGGATAGCGATGATGTCCATGGCGTTTTGGACGATGCTAGTCGCGCGGGCTTTGGCGCCGCCTGCGACGCCCGGTCTCATCATGTCGTCGATTAGACGCTCGACAATATTGATGGTTGACTTACGGAACCGTCCATGTTCATGACGGCCACTAGTGTGAGGTAGAAGGATGGGTCTTGTTGAGATGTACCGCTTGAGTCCAGGGTCGTTAGCCTCTATTCCGGCAGACTGCCATTTGCCGAACACCTTGACATCTGGCAGTTTTTTCGTTTCTTTGCTCAAGCGGACCCAGCGTTCTCCAGCGATCCAGGTTCCAGCATTTTAAACATTCCCGGCTGAAGAAGCAATTCCGAATCGAAAAGATTGATAGGCTCGACCCTTCTCGCTTGCCTCTGGTCTAGCTCTTGACAGTTATCGAGATGCTCGAGAAACCGACCCCGAACAAAGCCCATTTCCCAATAGAATCCCTCTTGTCCGCACGATTGCTGCTCGAACCCCAGATCGTGAATGATCGGATCTACTTTCTCTCTGATCTAAGCGGCGTTCTCAGCCTGTACTCTATCTCCAGCAACGGCAGCATCCCAGAGCCTCTGCTCCCAGGCGGCCAAGCATTAGTGAATCCCCACATAATGCCAGGCGACAACTTCCACGTTCTCCCCAGACTTGGCAAAGTCCTGGTCATGATTGACAAGCTGGGAGACGAGAATTACCAGCCAAACCTGATTCCTCTTTCAGGAGGCATACCCGAACCATTTTTCGGGGACAAATATCGTGACCAACAGATAGCGTGCGTCAACTGTGACAAAGATCGAAATATTGCCTACTTTTTCCGGGACAATCGCAAGACCCCCGACATCGAGTGTCTCAGAGTAAACCTCGAGACAGGTGAAGCTAAGTCGCTCGGCACGAGCATCTATGGCAATGCTTGCAACGGCACGAGTTCCGACCACTCGGCGGTGATATTGGCGGACGGCTACACAGCCGGTGATGTCGTTCTGTACTATTGGAAAGAGGGCATGAATGCGAGGAAACTACTGTACGGAGTTCCTCTCGACCAACGAGACGGAAAACAGGTTCCGCTGACCGGCATAGGTTGGTGCAGTTTTGTCAACAACGACAAGGGACTGTTTTTCGAGTCGACGATTTTCCATGACAATGGCGGTCTAACCTACCTCTCGCTAGACGATCCTTCGAAACCCATCGATGTAACCATCAAAGGATTACAACACTCAGGCCAGGGCGAATTGGTCGGCCTAAGAAAAGTGAAAGGCGACCTGTTTGTCCTAGAATACAATATCGACGGTGCTTCATGGGCGTACGAAGGACGATTTCACATGGGGACACCTCCGTCCTTCGAAGCTGGAAGAGTACTCATCGGAAATCCACCGTTATCGGATGGCGTTGCCTTGGGCCTTGATTGGCAAATCAAGAACGAGAATCCCCTGCAGGTCGAGTACGTCTTCTCGTTTACCCGGGCCAACAGTCCGTCCCAGATCTATCATATCCCCGTCGGGGAGAAAGCTACCGCAAAGCGGCTTTCCAGCGAAAAAGTGCTGGGCATTCCAGATGAGTATCTCTCTGCTGGTGAGGATGCTAGCTACACTTCGTTTGACGGGCTAAGGGTTTCTGCTCGACTCTATCTCCCCTCCGCAAAGCTCGGGTACAAGGGTCCAAGACCTCTCGTCGAGTACGTTCATGGGGGTCCTCAGGGGCAGGAGAGGCCGGACTTTACCTGGTTCTCGATGCCGCTAATCCAGTATCTTACTCTCAACGGGTTTGCGGTTTTTGTTCCGAATGTTCGGGGAAGCACCGGGTATGGCATGCGCTACATGAAGTGGGTCGACAAGGACTGGGGCGGAAAAGACGTTCTCGATCACGTTGAGGGTCTCAAACGCCTAGAGAAAGACTCGAGGATTGATTCCAGCCGACGAGGCGTTGTCGGAAGGTCCTACGGGGGATACATGACCCTAACGCTGGCATCGAGACATCCCGAGCTATGGAAAGCAGCCGTTGACATGTTCGGTCCCTACGATCTACCAACATGGGTGTCGCGAATCCCACCAACCTGGCAGACGTACTTCCGACTCTCTCTTGGCGATCCAGTAAAAGACAAGGACTTCCTTGTTGAACGGTCGCCAAAGACCTACATGAACCACCTATCAGCCCCACTGATGATTATTCAAGGGAAGCATGATCCCCGAGTTCCAGAACCCGAGTCTGCTCAGCTCGTGAAAGACCTACGCGACGGAGGAGTGAAAGTAGACTATGTCGTCTACGAAGACGAGGGTCATGATGTCTTGCGCTTCAAGAACAGAGTCCACTGCTACAATACGATAACAGAATTCTTCAGCAAGAACCTAGGAAACTAGATTCAGATCAACGGCGTTCAGAGGGATCGTGGACTTTGCTCCCCGATGCTGACCGCTGACAAGTGTTGGATTTCGAAGCTTCTTCAGCGGATGAAATTCTAGTTTAGCTTCTTCTAGGCTACATTCCGCCCATCATGCCGGGTGGCATGCCGCCCATACCGCCACCCATGCCTGGAGGCATTCCTCCAGGAGGGCCGCCAGCGCCCGAGCCGCCTCCCTTTGAGGCGATAACGTCGTCAACTCTGAGCAGCATCGTTACTGCTTCCACTGCTGATCTGATGACTTGTTTCTTCACTCGCAGGGGCTCGACGACGTTTAGTTTCCACATGTCAGCGGTCTTGCCTGTGTATACGTTGACTCCGAACCACTTGTTGGCAGGCGTGTTGTGTTTGGCTCTGAGGTCTACCATGATGTCGATGGGATCGATTCCTGCGTTTTGGGCGATAGCGACGGGTATTGCTTCGAGGGCGTCTGCGAAGGCGGTTATGGCGAGCTGTTCTCTGCCACCAGCTTTAGTAGCGTAATCCTTGAGTCGTTTGGAAAGCTCTGCTTCGGGAGCCCCGCCGCCTGCAACTATCTTACCGTCTTCGAGAGCGTTCCTAACTACACATAGCGCGTCGTGTAGGGACCTTTCGGCTTCGTCTACAACGTGCTCTGATCCTCCGCGAATCACGATCGTTACTGCTTTCGGATTCTTTGCTTCTCGAACATACACGAGCTTGTCCTCGCCTATCTTCACTTCCTCGACAATCTTTGCCTGTCCGAGATTTGCTTTTGATAGATCCTTGAGAGTGCCAACGACGCTTCCGCCAGTTGCCTTGGATAATTTCTCCATGTCTCCGCTGCTGACGTTCTTTACGGTGAGGATTCCTTTCTTTGCTAGAATAGAGAGGGCTTCATCGTCCGCTCCCTTTTCGGTGAATAGAACATTTGCACCGGACGCGACGACCTGATCGGCCATGGCCTTGAGGAGGTTCTCTTCCTCTTGTAGAAATAGCTCCATTTCTTCAGGTCTGTTAATGTTGATTTTCGCGTCCATCTCGGTCTTTTCAATTTCCAGCTTAGCATTGAGCAGCGCGATCTTGGCATTGCTTACGCTCCTTGGCATCTGTGAGTGAGCGATTTCTTTGTCGATGACGATGCCGCTGACGAGTTCGGTGTCCGAGAGGCTCTTTCCATGCTTCTTCATCACTTTGATGAAGTCGATGTCCGCGGTAATCTTGGTCCCACTCTTCTCCATCACGTCCTTCACAGCCTCGACAGCGAGGTCAGCGAAATGCTCCTGTGAGCCGAAAATTCCCTTCGTGTTTAGGGATGTGAGGGCGATCCGTTTCAATTCTTCATCATCGTCGGGTTTGATGCTGACGCCCAGGTCGTCTAGAATTCCTTGCGCTTTTTCTGCGGCCGCTCTGTAACCGTCGATGATTACGTTAGGATGAACATCTCGATCTAACAATCCTTCGGCTCCAGCGAGCAGTTCGCCGGCTAGAACGACTGCTGTTGTGGTCCCGTCGCCTACTTCTTGGTCCTGAGTCTTAGCGACCTCAACGAGCATTTTAGCGGCAGGGTTCTGAACGTCCATTTCTTTCATGATAGTTGCACCGTCATTTGTTATGACGATGTCTCCAATACTGCCGACCATCATCTTGTCCATACCGCGAGGACCGATGGTCGAACGGACGGTCTCGGCCAGGACCTTGGCGGCCATAATATTGCTCCTCTGAGCGTCTCTACCTCTAGATCTCTGGGTTCCTTCCTTCAGGATTATGATAGGTATTTCCGACATGTCAGATCAAATTCCGAGTGGAAAGAGGGCTAAAGCATTCCGAGATAAACCATACGCCAACCCCACGTCGGGATAAGCCGTTTGGCGCTCGGTTGACATGACGACTCGGCACTCGGCTGGCTAGAACCTCTCAGTATCACGTAGAACATTACAGTATCCGGAGACGAACCGGCTAATTTCGCCCGTAACTGGATCGTAGCTATGGCGCTCAGCGTTGCCTATATCCCGGCCATAGATGTGGACGCTAAAAGTAGGTTTCAGAGAGACATTGTCGACGCGATGAATGCCGCTATGACCCAGGACAGTCACGTGTCCTTTCTTGTTGACTCTTTCGCTGACCTGTTGGATCTTGGCCATTTTCGGGTTGGAGCCGTCGTCAGTTCTTCGAAAGAGTGCCTCTCGTTCTTCGCCTTCGTAGACTCCTATTAGGGCCCAAGTGAGGTGGTCGTGAATCGGGGTTGTTTGGCCGGGATGCCAGACTCCGCCGATGATGGAATATGCTTCGTCCTCGGGCATTTGGATGAGATTCATGGCGAACCTATCTTCTCGCGGAGTGAACGCCTTGGCCGGGATGGACCCCGGCGAGCCTAGCAGTTTCTCTAGGGCTGGTTTTAGGTGCAGAAGGATTTCAGACTCTGAGGGATATCCTCTGACTATTCGATCGACGTCTTGAATGAAGTTTTGGAGAGTGTAACCTTCGAGTTGCACAGGTTTACACCTTTTGCGTCGTAGAATAATAGAGTGCTGGGTCGGATTCGCGGCGGGGCAATACCTCTAAAACGAGTGTGCTCAATATCAGCTTGATGCGAAGAACGAGCGGCTCGAGTTCGTTCCGGATTGGAAAGATTCCGCCTGACTCTATGACGAGGGCTGTCTATTCCCATGGCGGCAAAAGGAATCCTAGGCTTGTTCTTGGACCAGGAATTGGCAGAGACACGGCCGTCCTCAGACTCGCGACGAAACATGTGGTCTTAACAGCTGACCCTGTCACCGGGACGACCCAACACATAGGTGAACATTCCGTCCACATAAACGCCAACGACATCGCTGCCACTGGAGCCAGGCCAGTGTGGTACGTCTGCACAGTACTTCTCCCAACGGGCACCAGTGAGAAGACTCTAGATGGAATAATGCGAGGAATAGATCAAGCATCACGAAGTCTCGGAATAACAGTTGCTGGTGGACACACCGAGGTGACGCGTGGTCTCGACAGGCCCCTCGTAGCTGGATTCATGATAGGTGAGATCGTAGGCAGAGTCCTCAGCTCAGCCAACATGCGAGTTGGTGACTGGGTACTGATGACAAAGACTGCAGGGATTGAAGGAACCTCAATCCTCGCATCCGAATACTCGGGACGGCTGAAGAAAGTTGAGCGCAAAACGATCCTGAAGGCCCAGAGTTTTGCGAAACAAATCAGCATAGTTGCAGAAGCAATGAGCATCTCTAAGATCACGGGGGTCCACGCTTTGCACGATCCGACTGAAGGCGGCGTTCTGAACGGTTTGTGGGAATTGGCTCAAGCTTCAGGTCTGGGCATAGAGGTCTGGGCTGATCGGATTCCTCTGGCGACGGAAACCTCAAGGATTTGCTCTGAACTACGTTTGGATCCTTTGAAGCTGATGAGTTCCGGATGCCTGCTTGCCACCGTGGCGGGAAACAGTGTAGGGCGCGTGATGAAAGCTCTGAGAAATCAGGGGGTAAAGGTCTCGGAGATCGGCCGAGTCAGACCCCGAGCCAAGG
>Ga0210404_10000697_pt1 | contig 16075 bp, 13 predicted proteins | sample IncBWH28MmetaG_FD_155455 | JGI IMG/M metagenome (GOLD analysis project Ga0210404, IMG submission 155455) | Forest soil microbial communities from Barre Woods Harvard Forest LTER site, Petersham, Massachusetts, United States - Inc-BW-H-28-M | ecosystem: Environmental > Terrestrial > Soil >... | reverse complement strand
CTCCGAACACCAAATCGACCGCGAATCCATCACTGCGGTGCTGAACGCTCAGCAGGCGGCGTGGAACCGGGCGGATGTGGATGCATTTCTGGTGGGATATTGGCGTTCGCCGGAAGTAACATTTTCCGGAAGCAGCGGGGTGACGCGCGGCTGGGGCGGCGTGCTGGCCCGATACAAAAAGAATTATCCGGACCGCGCCGCGATGGGGCAGCTGGATTTTTCGGGGCTGGAGTTCCGGTTTTTGGGGCCGGACGCGGCGCTCGTCTTGGGACGATGGCACCTGAAACGGGAAAAGGATGACGTGGGCGGTGTGTTTACTCTGGTTTGGCAACGTTTTCCCGACGGGTGGAAGATTGTTCACGATCACACCAGCGCGGTTGCTCCGGCAAAACCGGGTGCGTAGGTGAACTGATTGAATGTGCGCGAAGGATTCTTCCGGCGGAGGATCATCCGGCCGATTCTGGACCTGCTGAGGCAGGGAGTGACGCCGGAGAAAATCGCGCTGAGTGTGGCGTTGGGCGCGGCCTTGGGTTTGTTTCCGGCTCTGGGTTGGTCCACGACGCTGTGCGCGATCGCCGCGATTGTCTTGCGGTTGAATTTACCCGCCATCCAAATCGTAAATTATTTTGTTTATCCGGCGCAGATCGCACTGTTGGTGCCGTTTTTTCGATGGGGCGAGAGGCTTTTTCGCGCGCCTCATTTCCCGATTTCTGGGCCACAGATTCTCGCCTTGTTTCACGCAGGCACGTGGGTGGCGATCAAGCTGTTGTGGACGACCATCTGGCACGCCATGGTCGTGTGGGGAATGATGGCGCCGCTGTTTGTGGGATTGCTCTATGTGATTCTGACGCCGTTGCTACGGCGTGCGATGCGGAAGCAAGCGATACAGCCACCAAACGCACCAGTCTAAAGACCGGCCACTACAAAATTCCTGTCGCAAATTTCACGTTACAAAATCTCGAGGATTTCTTCGTAGCGCTTGAACGGCGGGATGAGATAGGCGCCGGCGAGTTCGGTGCGCGCCCAGGCGAGCATGTCGCGGGCGACTTCGAAGCCGCGGTCGCGCGCTGCAACGCCGGCGGCTTCCATTGATTTCAGCAAAGGCTCGGGAATCACGATGCCGGGGACTTCGTTGTTCAGGCGCAGCGCCTGCTTGTAGCTGTTGAGCGGCCAGACGCCAATCATCACGGGAATCGCCGGCTTGCCGCCGAGTTTTTTCAGGAAGTCATGCCAGTTTTCAGGGTCGAATAGGGGCTGAGTCATGGCGAAGTGCGCGCCGGCTTCGACTTTGGCGTGGAAGCGCTCGATTTCGCTGTCGAGATCGTCGGCCACGGGATTGAGCGCCACGCCGATCGTAAAATTCGTCGCGCCGCCGAGAGTTTTTCCCGCCCAGTCCGTTCCTTGATTCAAGCGATGAAGGACCTTCACAAGCCCGACGGAATCGACTTCGTAGACGCCGCTGGTTTCCGGGTAATCGCCGACCGAAGGCGGATCGCCGGTAATGGCCAGAATGTTGCGCACGCCGCCGACGGTCCACGCTCCGAGAAGCGCGGCCTGGAGACCGATGATGTTCTGATCGCGCGTGGTGAGGTGCGGAACGGTTTCCACGCCGCGCGCCTCGAGCGCGCCGGCCACGACGAGAGCGTCCATGCCCACGCGAGCCATGGCACCGCTGTTGATGTCAATGGCGTCCACTTTCTTCGAGGCCATGACTTTATCAACCTGCTCGAAGATGCGGTCGAGCGAGAGCCCCTTGGGCGGATCGATTTCCACGCAGACTGTGAATTTCTTTGCTTGAAGGTTTTTCCAGAATTTACTTTCGGGCTCGCGCTCGGAAACCGGCGCAACTTTTGCAACGGTCTCAACCGAAGGTGAGGCGTGATGGGATTTCGCGGGGCGCAGCGACTTCACAGCTTCGGCCATGGCGCGAATATGGGCCGGCGTGGTGCCGCAACAGCCGCCGAGAATGCGCACGCCGAGCGCGGCGGCTTCACGCGCAAACAGCGCGAAATACTCCGGCGAAGATTTCGGGTAGACGATGCGGTCGCCTTCACGTTTCGGAAAACCGGCGTTGGGCATGCCGCTGACGCGCAGATCATCCACGGAGGCAAGCTCAGCAAGGATCGGCAGAAGCGCCTGCGGGCCCAGCGTGCAATTCGCTCCGATGACCTGGACATTTTTGTTTTTCAACTGCGCTGCCGCGTCGGCGGGGCGCACATCGCCGTAGGTTGTGCCTTCTTCCGAGTAGGTGAGCTGCGCGACGATGGGCAAGCCGGAAAACGAACGGATCGCGTCAATTGCCAGGAGCAATTCCTCGATGTAGGAAAACGTTTCGAGGATGTAGAAATCCACGCCGCGTTCTTCGAGCGCAAGCGCCTGTTCATTGAAGATATCCTGGATTTCCTGCGGCTCCGGATGGCGAGACTGCACTCCCAGGCCGAGCGGGCCGATGGAGCCGGCGATCAAGACTTCGCGCGACGCGGATTCGCGCGCTTCGCGGGCGATTTTCACGCCGCGGCTGTTCAGGCGCTGCACTTCGTCGGCAAGACCGAGGGGTGCGAGCTTGAAACGGTTCGCGCCGAAGGTATTTGTTTCGATGATGTGCGCACCGGCTTCGATGTACGCCTGGTGCACGCGAAAGACGGCTTCCGGCTCCGTGGAGTTCAGTTCGTCGAAGCAGCGCTGCGTGCCCACGGCTTCGTGCAGCATCGAACCCATCGCCCCGTCAGCGATGAGAATCGAGTTTTTCAGCCGTTCGTTGAAATCCTGTATTTTCATTCCACTCTCAGATTCAGTTTTACGTTCAACAAAATACAAGCTGACCCGGCGCATGCGTGGCTAGCGCGGGCCAGTCCAGCAAACTTGAAACCATGGCACCCAGCAGAGCGTAAAGCCACAAATTGGATTTGGGCAGCGGCGCTTTCTTCGTAAACAGAAAGATCAGCAGTGCCCAAATGAAGATGCGGGCAATAAACAAGACTCCGTACGTAACCGTGTTCTGAAAGGGTGAGTATCCGGAACGAAAAATAACGGCCGAACTTAGAAATAATCCGACAATGGTTGCTGGTGGCCCCAAAACAAATCCCAAGCCAGTGCGGACCGCTGCGATCTTAGTCGCTCCGGCGACAATTGTCGGCTCGAAATGCTTCAGGGCCGAGGCGGCCAGGGAATAGCCAACAAATTTGATCCCTGCGAATGCGAATAGACCTAGAGGTCCTGGAATGGTTCCCGGCACTTCTGCTCCTTAACGTTTTTGTTCCATGAGGCTGGCGACGGTGCTCATGAGGTCGTACTTCGTGAGGATTTCAAAGTGCCCGTTGCCCATTTCCACGAAGACCGCGGGATTCTCATGGCTCAGGATGTGCGTGATGCGTTCGACGGGCGCGGTTCGCGGCACCTGCGGAATAGGTTTACTCATTACTTCGCGCACCACGAGCTTGCGCAAGTCTTTGCCTTGCAACGCGAGATTCAGGATCTGATCTTCGTAAATCGTGCCGATGGGAAGGTTCTCCTCGAAAACAGGGATTTGCGAAATGTCCTGTTCCTGCATGGTCTTCAGCGCGTGGAAAACGGTCTGGTACGGCCGAGCAATGACCAGTTCGCGCACTTTGCCGGACTGGTGCTTGGCGTTGACGACTTCGGCAGCGGTGATATGCATCGCGGCGTCCACGTATCCGCGCTCGCGCATCCACTCGTCGTTGTACACCTTGCTGAGATAGCGCATGCCGGTGTCCGGGAGGAGCGCGACGACGAAATCTTCCGGCCCCAGATCTTTGGCCATCCGCAGCGTGCCGGAGAGGCAGCCGCCGCCCGAGCCGCCGGTAAACAGACCTTCGAGCTTGGCCAGGCGGCGAGCGACGACGAAACATTCTTCGTCGTTCACCTGGATGATGTCGTCCAGGATTTTCAAATTCATGGTGGTCGGAAAAAAATCTTCACCGATGCCTTCGACGACGTAGGTCTTACCTTTGATGGTCTGCCCGGTCTTGACGAAATCGTAGTACAGCGAGCCATAAGGATCCACGCCGACAATTTTGACGTTGGGATTTCTCTCTTTCAGATATTTTCCCGCGCCGCTGATGGTGCCACCAGTGCCCAGGCCACAAACGAAATGCGTGATCTTGCCTTCGCTGTCTTCCCAAATCTCCGGACCCGTAGTGAGATAGTGCGCTTCGGGATTCATCGGATTGTCGTACTGGTTTGGGTAGTAGGAATTGGGGATTTCGCGGGCCAGTTTTTTCGCCACGGAATAATAGCTGCGCGGATCTTCCGGCTCGACAGCGGTGGGGCACACGATGACTTCGGCGCCGAGAGCTTTGAGGAGATCGACTTTTTCTTTGGATTGCTTGTCCGTGGTCGTGAAAACGCATTTGTAACCGCGGACGGCGGCGACCAGGGCCAGCCCCATGCCGGTATTTCCGGAAGTGCCTTCAATGATCGTGCCGCCGGGCTTGAGCAGGCCTTTCTTTTCGGCTTCGTCGATCATGGTGACGCCGATGCGATCCTTGACGGAGCCGCCCGGGTTCATGAATTCCGCTTTGACGTAAACCTGCGGCTTCAAGCCATGCGTGATGCGGTTCAGGCGGATCAACGGCGTGTTTCCAACCGCTTCGAGGATGTTGTTGCACTTCATTCGCTTGCTCGTTTTCTCCGCCGAACGGATTTTAGTTTAGCATCTTCCCAACGCGCTGCGATAACAAGCCGCAGCCAAATTGATACGTCCAAAGTCTCGAAGAGTGGATTATGCTGCTGTGATCACCCAGAAGGGAAACCAAGATGACACGCCAGAACATTTCGAGTGGTGCGCCGTGGGAGCCGATTGTGGGTTACTCGCGGGCGGTGAAGATCGGCAATGCGATTACGGTTTCTGGGACGACGGCCACAGGGCCGGACGGAAAAATCGTCGGCGTGGGAGATGCTCGCGCGCAGACAGTGCAGACCATCAGGAACATCGAAGCGGCGCTCCTCAAGGCAGGCGCGACTTTGAGAGACGTGGTGCGCACACGGATCTACGTAACAAACATCGCCGAATGGGAAAAAATCGGCCGCGCGCATGGGGAATTTTTCGGAGAGATCCGGCCGGCGACCAGCATGGTGGAAGTGAGCAAGCTGATTTCGCCGGAGATGCTCGTCGAAATTGAGGCGGACGCAGTCCTCGAATGACCGGAGAAACTTCAGCGCGACTGTCATTCTGAGGACCACGGGTCTTGCAGGCCGAAGAATCGCAACGTCGGCTTCAAATCTCGATTCATCAGTCGGCTGAGATCCTTCCTGCGCTCAGGATGACAGCTGCCTAGCACGCGGGGCAGTAAGTTGAGAGAACGTTCATGAGTGACGCACTCTACGATTCGTTTATCGCGGATTATTACGACGAGTCGCCCATCGTGCGGGGGCGATTGCAGGATGCGGCGTTTTACCGCGCGGCGGCGCGGGACTTTGGCGATCCCATACTGGAGCTGGGGTGCGGCACGGGGCGGATCACCATGGCGCTGGCGGAAGCGGGCAAGCGCGTCACTGGGCTGGATATTTCCGAGCGCATGCTCGAACGCGCGGGGAAAAAGCGGTTGGCGCTTTATACGGAAGAGCGCGAGCGCGTGCACCTCGTTCAGGGAGACATGGCCAAATTTGATTTGGGCGAAAAATTCCGGCTGATCATCATTCCGTTCCGGCCGTTTCAGCATTTATTGGAAGTGAAGGAGCAGATGGCCTGCCTGGAATGTGTTCGCAAGCATCTCGCGCCGGGCGGGCGCCTGATTCTGGATGTGTTCCAGACGGACGCGGAGCGCATGCACGATCCGGTGCACTTGCGGGAAATCATGATCACCGAATACAAGACTCCGGATGGCCGCCAAGTGCGTATCAGCGAGCGCGTCGTGGCGTTTCATCGCGCGGAGCAGTGCAACGACGTGGAGATGATTTATTCCGTTGTGCATCCGGGCGGGCGGCAGGAACGGCTGGTGTTCGCCTGGGCGTTGCGGTATTTCTTCCGCTACGAGGTAGAGCATCTGCTGGCGCGCTGCGGATTCAAGGTTGCGGCCTTGTATGGAAATTTCGATCGAACCCCCATCCGGGATGAATCGCCGGAGATGATCTTCGTGGCGGAAAATGGGCGACTTACGGGCACGGCTGAAGCCGTGCCCTGACGAGACATCATAGTTGCTGCGCCGGCTGGGTTTACCAGCGGGCGCGGATGCGATACTTCAGCACGGAAGTACCGTCCTTGGCCACCGGTACATTGAACTGCGCGGCGAACGCCGCGGTCTTGGTGAACTTGTAGGCTGAAGAGATCATTTCCCAATCGCCGCCGATGGGCTCATTCACTTGCACGGTGACGGGCGCGTCCTTGTGGTTGCGCAGGGTGACTTCAATTTCAATTTCCCATACGTGATTGTCAATGCGCTTGTAGTCGGTCTGTTTGTGTTCGGCGACGACGTCAAAGGCGTTGCCGATGTGGACGTTGACGAACTCGTCTTTCGGCGTGTGGTCAATGCGGTCTTCGCCGGCGAAAAGCACGCCGCCTTTCGAATCCTTCTGGTACACGCGGACGTTGCCTGCGGGAAGAGGGATGCCCAGGCCGGCTTTTTCTTCGTTCTTGAATCTGTAATAGACCATGACGGGATCTTTCAGCGGCGCGCCGGGGGTCTGTTGATTGTGGTAGTAGTAGTTTTGCCCGTTCACTATGAAAATCTTTTCCACGGGCACGCCGCTGCCTTGCAGCAGGCTGATCTGTTTCGTTTCCTTGTCCTCGACAGAAGTCCTGCGGCCCAGCGTGTAGAGATGGTATTCGCTGAAACTTTCCTGTTGGAATTGCGGAGCGGCGGCGACTTTGGCGGCCGCTTCGTATGCCATATTCGCGTCGCGCCGCAGAGCATTTTGGATGCGGTTCAATTCGCCGGCGACGAGTTGGAGGCGGGCGTTGTGGAAGGCCGTACCACTGTTATTGACGACGGTGACCCAGCCGTCAAGGTCGGCAGCTTTGTCATCACGGGCGACGGTTAGAACGTAATCCGCGTTCCAGGATAGATTGGCGGCAAGGTAGGAAGCTTCAATCTGATGTTTTCTTGCGCCGGAGTTTTCGAGCGACATCAGCAGCGTGGGGCGATCGTAGAGATTCGCGGGCACTTCAGGAAAGCGATAGCTCTCGGCGTACATTCCGGTCACGATGTCATTGCCGATTTTCCAGACGGGGCCATTGTTGTCGGAAAGCAGGGTGGCCCTGATTTCTTCGCGCTTGGTCGTGCCGTTTTCCTGGTACGCGCGGACGAGGGTGACTTCCTTGCCCACGTACTTGTGCAGGAGTTTCGCGGGTTCGAGAAGGTCGTATTCGTAATTTTGTTCGATGACGCCGAGTTTGTCCGGATCGGTGAGCGAGCGGAAATGCACGGTCGCGGGATTCACGGTCGCGGCGATGTCCATGAATTTCAAGCGAAAATTTCCGCTGGGGAGCGTGAGATTGCGGACATCACGCACCAGGGCGATATTGGAATTGTAGACGGTGACGTTAAGATCGGTCTGATCGGTCAGACTGGTGGATTGATCGCCGGCGGCAGCGCGCGCCGCTTCTTTTTCCTGTGCGGCGTAAACTCTGTTTCCGCGGAGCGCGGGATAAAGAAACGCGGCGCCGACGGTGAGAACTGCACCGGCGAATATTGCGCCTAATGATTTGATCATGGACTGGCTCCCGGTGGTTTTCATCACATTCTCCTCGATCTGAATTTGCCTTCTCACTTAGAACGCTGGGGGAAGAATTTCTTGCACGCGACGATTCGAGCTGGAGGGTCCGGCGCGTGCTGGGTTGTCATGGACTCGGAACCGGCTTCCAGGTCAGACCGCCGTCGCTGGTCTCAAAGGATTTCGTGTTGCGGGCATTCCAGATCGTGGCATGCAGGGCATCGGAGGCGCGAACTCCGCCAAGATCTTCCGACAGCGGAGAGTGGATCAACTGCCAATGCGCGCCGCCATCGGTGGTAAGAAGAATGGCGCCCACGCGGCCGACGATCCAGCAGACTCTGTCTGAAAGTGCCATGCCGGTCACCAAGTCGACGAGCACGCCACTGGTTTGCCGCGACCAGGATGCGCCGCTGTCGCTGGAGAATTCGAGCAGGCCCGCCCGGCCGGCGCGCCAGATGACGCTCGAGCCCGGAGGCGAAATCAAGCGGGGATTCGAAATCATCACCCTTTCCATGGAGGCCGCACCGTTGTACGCCGAGACGCCACCAGAGGCCGCTGCTGGTGCAGGTGGCGCAGATTTCATGAGTTTCTTGTCGTTCTCTCCGTGGCTGGCAAGTCCGTGGCCGGGCGCTCTTGAAGCGATGATTGCATTTTGATTCTGATTTTGATTTTGATTCTGCATTTGCGTGTTCGCGGATTGTTCCTGAGTCTGCAATTCAACTTTTTCCTGTGCGGTGGTGGGCACAGATTTGGCGTCGAGATCTGCCTGCACGTCGGCAGCGAGCGAATCGGCGGTAGAGTCACGCGCGGCGTCCTTTCGAGCTCCGCTTTCTTTATCAGCCATGGCTTTTGGAGGCGAAACCCGCACTTGGTATTCCTGCTTCCCAAGGCGTTGGTCTGCCGCACCCAACTTGGCCCGTTCGTTCAAAGAGGCAATTTCATCCACCGCAGATTGACCTCTCGCGGAGGGGTTTTTGGCCGAAAGAGAAGGACTGCCTTGCGCCACCACTGGCGGAGTTGCCGACGGCGGTGAAACAGGCTCCTGCCTCGCGGCCACCTTGACTTCATTTGTGTTGTGAGGAGTCAGCGGCTGGTTTTCATGAAGCGCAATCCAGACAAGTAAGCCAGCGGCGATCGCTCCGGCAGGAGCGAACCATTTCCACGTCACGCCGCTCGAAAAGCGGGAAGCGCGTGTTTTTATCAGCACTTGGGCAGGGGCTGCCGATGGAGTTTTTTCCGCGGCCGCAGTCCGCATGGTTTCCTGCAGCTCTGCATGGAGTGGAATCGCATCGCTGGCCTCGAGATGCGCGAGGATCGATTGGCACTGGGCGCATCCCACGATGTGCTCCTTGCAGAAATTCATCTCCTCGGCAAGCAAGGACCGTTCGTGATACGCGGCGAGGGTTTCCAGGTCGAGACAGGAACCGCGTTCGAATGCAGCGTCACCAGCGGATTTCGCGGCTTCGCCCGAAGGCGCAGCGGAACGCAGATGGCGCGATAGCGCTTTGTCAAATCTCCGATCGCGTTCGTCAGACGCCATAAGCCTCTCCATCCTTAGAACGAACTCCCGATGCTTCCTTGCACGGGGCCCTCATGACTGACGCTTTCCGGCCGCCGGGCCCGGCGATTTTGGGCGCGGAAGCATTTTTTCAAGATCAATGGGCGTGTTCTCCGCGCTGTATTCGAAACAGAGAGCGACTTCCGCATCGCTCAGCCCGGGCAAAGCCGCGGAACCGTTCGCGGCCACAAAACCTCGGCGCAGGATTGCTTCCACTTGCTCGCGCAGATCGCGGCGCATGCTGTCGAGGTGGCGAGAAACGCTGGACTCATGCTCGCCGAAGCGCCGCCCGATTTCCGCGAGAGTTTTTTCTTCGGAGTAGTAGAGGCGGAGCCGTTCTTTTTCCTGAGGCTCAAGGCGCTCAAAGGCCTGCTGCAAGGCGCGGATAAAAAGGGCGACGTAACGCTCCCGATGTGGATCGGCGGGCTGAAGCTGCGGGCCAGGAGATGTGCGCGGCCGTTCGCCGGCCGTTTCATCATCGCCCAGCTCTTCGAAGCGGCGGCCTGCACGGATGGCGTCAATGTGCCGCTGGGCGAGCACGGCGCGGAGCCAGGTCTTCAGCGAGCTGCGCCCGTGGAAATACCGGAAGAGCGACCGGCCCTGGCCTTTGTCTTCTGCCAGCCCGTACAGATCGGAAAAAAGTGAATCCGCGAGATCACATGCTTCGGGAGAGCCCGCATTGCGGCGAAGAATCGCGGCGGCGGCACGCAAGTAAGAACGATAGGTGGCAAAAAAATGCTCCCAGGCCGCTTCACATCCTTGCGCGCAAGCCGTGGCCAGGGCCAGATCTTCCACATGCAGCGCGCGGAAATACTCTTCGACTTTTTGAGCGGCCAGCGTTCCAGCGGTCAAGCGCTTTTTTGCGCTGAGTTCAAGGGCGGCGGCAAATCGCTCCTTGGACAGTCCCCAACGGCCGGCTTGCGACTGAGCGTAGAGCCACTCGACAAGGGAGGCCCTGCCTTCCGTCAACTTGGAGAGGTCTGCGTAAGTAGCCTCACCGGCGCGTTTTCGGGCGTCTTCAGTCATTTCGCCTGCATGGGGACCACCCCCCCAGGGACCCAGATTCAAACGTCCAGGCCCTTCCTTGCATCCTACAAGCATAAGCCCGGCATACGGGAACCAGGTGCGCAAAACTCAACCAACCCAATCCGGAATTGCGGTATCCTATACTGGTGTTGCGCGCCCAGACTCGCAACTAGAACCGCCTCGCCGGGTTAGAAAGGGTGCGCAAAAGGTGCGCTCGCAGGAGCATTAGCGACTTCGCGACGTTAGTACCAAAGTCCTATTCGAGCTCCTCAATCCTCGTCAGTACTCTGGTACTGCTAGAGCGCATTTCCTATTCTGCCAGCGGATCTGGGAACGCTTGGAACTCCTGGAGTTCCGTATTCCCTGGCCGGATTTTTACGAGGCGGCACGCGGATGACAACCATGATCGCAGATCCACCACGCAAGACCACGATGGGCGTTGGTTTTGAAGCCAACCGCGGCCGTACCGGTGACCCCCAAGCCTGGAAGCGGGCCATCGGAACCAAACCAGTGGCAGCACGTCTCGCTCTTCTTCCGGATTCCAAGCCACGCTGGGACCGCATCGGAATCAGTGCCGGGGCACAGCTGGCAATCCTCTTGTTTGTGCTGCTGATCCCTCTGGTCTTTCCAGATCAGATGAGAACGGCCCTAAATCTTAGGCCTTCGGAGCTGATGCAACCGGTGACGCTGATCCCTGTTGCGCCAGAGCCACCGCCGCCACCGAAGATCAAGCCGAAAGTTACGCCGCCGGAACCAAAACCGGTTGTGCCGGAACCGATCAAGCTGAACCCCAAGCAGACGCACGTCTTCCTGAGTGCAAAAGTCATTCAACCTAAAGTGCAAAAGGTGGAAGCAAAGCCAGTCGAACTCAATCCGACTTTTGAGCAAGTCAAGATAGAGGTAGATACCAAGGGACCGAAGCGGCCGAAAGAGGACGTGAAAGTCGGCAATCTCTCCTCGGGTAGCGCGGCGGTTGCAACCGTCGTGGCTCCCGTGGAAAAAGTGCAAACGGGGGGATTTGGCGATACCAACGGAATTGCGGGCAAGGGAGATCCCAACAAGACGACAAACGTGAATCGCCTGGGCTCGCCTGCTTTGCCGGGCGGACCTGGATACGGCAACGGCACGGGCGGCGATAAAGGAATTCGCGGCACGGTGGCAAGCACAGGGTTCGGAAATGGAACAGCGAATCCTCCGCCGAGCGGCAAGCGTGGCACGATACAGTCCACGGGCTTCGCTGATCAGACTGTCGCGGCGGATGCTCCGAAGAAGAAAGCGGCCGCCGGAGAAGGCAACACGACACCTGTTAATATATTGGAAAAACCGCACCCCGAGTACACGGCGGAAGGGCGTAGCCTGAAGATTGAAGGCGACGTGGTGATTGACATGATTTTCCTGGCAAACGGCAGTGTTCAGGTCAACCACGTCATCAGCGGACTGGGCCACGGGCTCGACGAAGCCGCAACGCGAGCGGCGCAGCAAATCAAGTTCAAACCGGCAAAACGTGAAGGCCAGCCGGTGGATTTTCCCGCGCGCGTGCGGATTGAATTTCGTTTGGCATATTGAGGGGAGAGATTCAAATGCGTAAGTTAGCTACAGCTGTTTTTGTTCTGATCTTGAGCGGATTGGGAACGCTGGCCGCGGCCGACGCGCCCAAACCAGCCGAGCAGGCGCGGACCATGGAAGACGTGATCGATCGCGTGATCACGAACGAAAACCGTGCCAGCCAGCAGATCCGGCAATATTCCCCGCTGGTCGAAACCTACATCCAGAACCTTAAGCCGGACAAGGAGCTGGGTTATGTTCCTGCCGGCGACAAATATTTTCTCGGCCGCGCGGACTTTTCAAAGGGCGTCTCTCTGGTTTCGCTGACGGACGTGAATACCAAAGGGCGGAAGATCATGGGGGCGATCGGGAACTTCTTCTCTTTCTCGGCGGAGTTTGTGCCGGGCGGTTTTCTGCAGATGGTATTCATTGACACCAATGGCTTCGACAAGCAGCACTACAAGTTTGATTACGTGCGCCGCGAATTTCTCGGAGAAGTGCGCTGCCTGGTGTTTGACGTCACGCCGCTGGAAAAATCGGGCAAAGGACGCTTCCTGGGCCGAATCTGGGTTGAAGATCAGGATTATAACGTTGTGCGCTTCAACGGCGGCTACGGCGGCGGGGGACATTCCAGCTGGTATTTCCACTTTGACAGCTGGCGCACCAACGTGCAGCCCGGCGTGTGGATGCCTTCCTTTGTGTATAGCCAGGAATCCGACATTCATTACGCCATAACCAAGAAACTGGACTTCAAGGCGCAAACGCGGCTGTGGGGTTATAACCTCGGCCACGCCAGCCAGGAACAGGAATTGAGCAAGATCCTGGTGGAAACTCCGGTGCAGGACGACACCAAGACGGCGAACGACTTGTCGCCCATCCAGGCGCAGCGCTCCTGGGACCGCCAGGCGGAAGACAACGTCATTGACCGGCTGGAACGAATTGGGCTGATCGCGCCGAAGGGAGAGGTGGACAAGGTCCTGGAGACGGTGGTTAACAACCTTGAGGTGACCAACAACATTGACGTCGAGCCCGAGGTCCGCTGCCGTGTGATGATGACCTCCACGCTGGAGTCCTACACCGTCGGCCATACTATCGTTCTGAGCCGCGGGCTGATTGACGTGCTGCCCGATGAGGCCAGCCTAGGAACCATGCTGGCTCACGAGTTGAGCCACGTGGTTCTCGGCCATCGTCTGGATTCCACTTACGCCTTTTTCGATAACCTGCTGGTCGACGACAAGGATACGTTCCGCCACTTTGGTTTTGCCCGCACGCCGGATGAAGAAAAAGCGGCGAACGTCAAGGCCATGCAGATCCTGAACAATTCGCCGTATAAAAACCAGCTCGGGAATGCCGGACTCTTCCTCACGGCGCTGGAAACGCGCCAGAAGGAAATTCCAAACTTGATCAGCGGGCACCTCGGCAATCGTGTTCCGGTGATCGGCGATCTCAAGTCCACCACGTCAGTCGACAAGAAGCAGAACCCGCAGATGATTGCGGCGCTTCCCATCGGCGGGCGCGTGAAGCTCGATCCGTGGAACGACAAGCTGGAACTCATCAAGAGCAAGCCCATAGGCACGGTGGCGGAACGCGAGAAGATGCCGTTCGAAGTCACGCCGTTCATGCCGTACTTGATGCGTTACGGGGCAGAGGCTGGGAAACCCATCGCCGCCAGTGCAACTGCGCCCAACGACGCCAAACCCGGCGAACCGGCGCCCGGCAAGCCGTAACCCAGTTCATTCCTCGGTACAAGAGATTACGGCCCGGCAGAAATCACTTGCCGGGCCGTTTTTCGTTTGTTGCGACCTTTTTTACTCGGGTTGTTTCTTAACGGGGTGAGGAGAGCTCTTTGATCAGCTTGTAGTTGAATTCCACCCCATCGTAAAAATCCTGCACGCCAACGCGCTCGTCTTTCCCATGCTCGCGATTGTCATTAACATCAAAAAACATGCAAGAGATGCCGTATGTCGGGATACCGGCAATGCGCGTGTACTTGCCGTCGGTAGCGCCGGTGGACATGGTTGCGACGAGAGGGACGCTTGGCCAGACATTGTTCAGGGTCTTCTCCATCGCCTGGGTCACTTCCGGGAGGAGAGGCGAAGGCGGCACCGGGACTACCGGGACAACCTTGCCGTCGGGACCAATCTGCGAAACGACGCTGACTTTTACCTTGGGGTCATTGGCCACGCGTTCGAGGGTCTTGAGAATTTCCTGCGGGTCTTCGCCGGGAAAGATGCGGCAATTGACATTGGCGCGCGCGGTTTGCGGGAGGGCGTTCTGCGCATGACCGCCGGAGAGCATGGTGGCGACGCACGTGGTGTGCAAAAGGGAATTGAAATAGGGAACAACGGAAAGGCGCTGCACGGCGGCGGCATCCGGCGGCTGTTTGGCCACGGCTCTCATATCTGAAGAAGTCGAGCCGGAGGTGATCGCCGCGGTGCGCTCAAAGTAATTGCGGGTAATCTCGCTCATTTCCAGGGGAAACGAAAACGTTTGCAAGCGGGAGAGAGCGCCGGCCAGGTGATAGATGGCATTGTCGGGGCTGGGGACGGAACTGTGGCCGCCAGGATTCAGCGATTCGAATTGAAAATCGACGTAAACTTTTTCGCTGGCCTGAATCCCCGCGAGCAGCCGCTTGTCTTTGTCCTTCTCGAATTCCCCGCCGTCCAGATTGATGCAATATTCGACGTCAATCCAGTCGCGATGTTGCTTGACCAGCCACTCCACCCCGTTGAACGAGCCGCCTTCCTCGTCGGCGGTCAGCGCAAGAATCAAATCGCGGTCGGGCACAAATCCTTCCTTCTTCAGGCGAATGAAGTTGGTGACCAGGATGGCATCGCCTTCCTTCATGTCTTCGGTGCCGCGGCCGTAGAAGTAACCATCTTTTTCGATGAATTCGAAAGGATCGGTGGTCCAATCCTCGCGGAGCGCTTCGACAACATCCAAGTGTCCGATGAAGAGGATGGGCTTGCGTTTGCCGGTTCCACGAAAACGCGCGACGAGATTTTTCTTTCGTTCGTTCGGCCCGGCTACCTTGATATCGCCGTCAGGAAAACCTCCGTCGCGCAGTCGCTTGGCCATAGCTTCAGCGGCGGAGGTCACATTGCCTACGGAATCGGTGGTATTGATCTCAATGAGCTGCTTGAAAATGTCGTGCGCCAGCTGCTTCGTTGAGCCAGGAGCTTGGGCGGCTGCAGCCGTCACCACGCTCGACGACAAGAAAATGAATATCAAGATGCGTTTCATTCCGTTATTCCCCCGGACCGATCTGGAAAACCAATTTGTTCTTACACCGCTTGCGGCACTGGAACTGCCAGCGCTTTCCTGAGTTTTTCCGTGATATAGGAACACGTCACAAAGAGAAGCACCAGACCAATCGCCGTATCCACAAAAATTCGGCAGACGATCGATGCCATGATCCCGACGGCGACGACCCACGCTTTCATCTCCCTGGCCTGCATCCTCCAGTTCACAAATTGCGCCATAGCTTCCGGCCAGCGAGTAATCCAATAGATGTTGTACAACGGGATGAAGTGAAACCAGACCGCTCGATTGGGAGAAATCGGGTGGACCCAGCCGTTGACGCGGCCCAGAATCACGTGATAGCGGTGCACGCAGACCAGCCAGTAAACCACGGAGACGAACGCGGGCAGGTAGATGGAGAGCGGAGGCGGCCCACCGTTTTTGGCCAAATCCGGATTTTGCCCCACCGCGTAGACTTCCCCGAAAAACGTAACGAGCGACAGGACATATCCAATCCAGACTTTCGGGAATTGCACCGCTTGTTCCCGTTGGACGGGGCTCGCGAAGGGGTCTCCTCCCGGTGTGTTCATGTGCGAATCTTCGTTCATGGAGGTGAAGAGAGTAACCGCCGCAAGTGGCTTCGTCAAACACGAGAGGAAGCGGATTGTCGACGGGGATGTCCGGAATTGCATCCCATGCACCGCCTTGCATAAACTGGCAGTGCTTCTATCACGGAGGAAGAGATGATATCAGCCAGAAAACGGGCCGCGCAGATGGCGCTGGGCGCGGCGATCTTTGCAGCTGGAATCACGGCGGGCACGCTGCACGCGCGCAGCGCGGCCGTGCAGAACCGCTTTGGCCAGCCGAAGACGGTGCTGCACGTAGTGGTCTACAAATTCAAAGACAATGTGTCGAATAACGACCGGGAAAAGGCCATCAACGGCATCAAGGATATGGCGGGAAAAATTCCCGGCATCAAAAATATCTGGCTGAAAACCGGACGCAACCAGATTAAAGACTTCAGCGGCGTTTACG
>Ga0210404_10000696_pt1 | contig 16095 bp, 10 predicted proteins | sample IncBWH28MmetaG_FD_155455 | JGI IMG/M metagenome (GOLD analysis project Ga0210404, IMG submission 155455) | Forest soil microbial communities from Barre Woods Harvard Forest LTER site, Petersham, Massachusetts, United States - Inc-BW-H-28-M | ecosystem: Environmental > Terrestrial > Soil >... | reverse complement strand
CCCGCCCAGCGCGGCCAGCGCGGCGCCCAGCGCGAAGACGGCCAGCGATACGCGCGGCACGTTGATACCCACGCCCTGCGCCATCTCCGCGTCGTCCACCGCGGCGCGGATCATCGCGCCCACGCGGGTGCGGTCGAGCACGAGCCAGAGGGCCAGCCCCACCACGACGGCCACGCCCACGATGAAGATGCGGTAGATCGGGAATACCGCGCCGCCCACGCGGGTGGTGCCGGTCAGGAGCGCGGGGATCGGTACCGTGTACGGGTCACCGCCCCAGATCAGGAGCGCGAGGTCCTGGAAGATCAGCGCGAAGCCGATGGTCAGCAGCACCTGACCCAGCACCTCGCCGCGCAGCCGGCGCAGGAAGAAGCGCTCCATGCCGACGCCCACCAGCCCGATGGCCACCGCGGCGGCCAAGCACGCGAGCGTGAACGACTTCGTGCGCAGCGCCACGGTGAGCCCCACGTAGCCGCCCAGCATGAAGTAGGAGCCGTGCGCGAGGTTGACGATGCGCATGACGCCGAAGATGAGCGAGAGGCCGCTGGCCAGCAGGAAGAGGAGCGCGCCGTAGGAGATGCCGTTGAAGGACTGCGCGATCCAGAACTCGGGGCTCACGCGCCGAGCCGGATGGTCAGCGGAGGCGCAGCAGCCGGGCGGCGTTCTCGCGCACGACCCTGGCCTGGTCGGCGCGCGAGAGCTTGACCGCGTTGTCGCGGATGATGTCGAGCGGCTTCTCGTAGCCCATGTCGAAGCAGAAGTCGGTGCCGAGCATCACCCGGTCCGCGCCGACCGTCGCGATGAGGTAGCGCAGCGCCCCCGCGTCGTGGCTGATCGTGTCGTAGGTGAAGCGACGCAGATAGGCCTTCACCGGCTTCTTGGCTGCCTTGTTCGCCTCCGGCCGCACCTTCTGCCCGCGCTGCAGCCGCCCCCACACCAGCGGGAAGGTGCCGCCCGCGTGCGGCAGGATCACCTGCAGCTTCGGCAGCCGGTCGAGCACGCCCCCGAAGATGAGGTGCGCGGCCGCGATGCCGGTGTCGTACGGGTTGCCCAGCAGGTTGGTCAGGTAGTACGGCCTGAGCCGCTCCGCCCCGTTGACGTTGAACGGGTGCAGCCCGATCGGCAGGCCGAGGGCCTGGCAGCGCTCGAACACCGGGAAGAACGCGGGATCCGAGAGGTTGCGCCCGTTGACGTTGGTGCCCATGTAGACGGCACGGGCCCCCGGCAGCTTGGCCGCCCGGTCGAGCTCGGCCAGCGCCTGCGCGGTGTCCTGCATGGGCAGCGTGACGCAGAACACGAAGCGATCGGGATGCGCGGTGTGCGCGGCGCTGGCGCCGTCGTTCCACTCACGCGCCAGCCGGGCGCCGAACTCGCCCTGGCCCCAGTAGACCATCGGCGCGGTGAGCGACAGGGCCTGGACGGCCACGCCCTGCTTGTTCATGGAGGCCACGCGCTTGCCCAGGTCCCAGTAGCGCGCCTCGAGCGGCGCGGTGCCGCCGCCCTTGGTCACGATGGTGGGGCCGATCGGGCTCGCGCGGTCGACGTGGCCGCCGGAGGGTGCTCCCCCTTCCTCGATGGCCCGGAAGAAGCGCTCGGGGAAGAAGTGCGCGTGAACATCGATGCCCTGGGGGTCGGCCACGGCGGGGATTCTACTATAGAATCCCGTCTCGCTACCGCGCGAGCTTCTGGCGCGCGTGCCCGCTCACCCTGAGACCCTATTCTCGCAGATGGGGATTCTCCGGCTGGCGCAACCGTTGCACTGAGCTAATCACGGCGGCGAGATGGGCGGGATCGACCGGCTTGACCACGTGGGCGTCGAAGCCGGCATCGAGCGCTCGTTGGCGGTCGTTCGGCTGGCCGTAGCCGGTTAGGGCGATCAGGCCGACGTCGACGCGTCCGCTGGCCCGGAGGCGTCGGGCCACCTCGTAGCCATCTAGTCCGGGCAGACCGAGATCGATCACCATGACGTCGTGCCGCTTCGTGCCGGCCTTCTCGAGCCCGGTGACTCCGTCCGGCGCCGAGTCGACCTCGTGCCCGGCCAGCGTGAGCAGCATCTGGAGCATCTTCCTGGCATCGTCGTTGTCCTCTACGAGCAGGATGCGCCATGGGACGGTCTCGGTCGGGCTCGAGCCAGGTGCCGGCTGGCTCTGGTCGTCGGGTAGGCTGAGCGGCAGGCGAATCGTGAAGCGGCTACCTTGGCCTTTGCCGGCGCTCGCAGCTTCGATGCTGCCGCCGTGCAGCTCCACGAGCTGCCGCACCAGCGTGAGGCCGATGCCCAGCCCGCCGCGGCTGCGGTCGGACGACGTCTCGTCCTGGTAGAAGAGGTCGAACGCGCGCGCGAGGACCTCGGGGGACATGCCACGACCGGTATCCGTGATCTCACAGACGCCCCGGTCCCCATCCGTGCGCACCCGGATCGCGATGTGCCCGCCGCTCGGCGTGTACTTGAGCGCGTTGCCGACCAGGTTCGCGAGGATCTGATCGATCCGCGCCGGGTCCGCGTGCACCCAGGCACCCTCCGTTTCTGCGTCGACATGATAGCCGCTGGTCCTCCCGGCGATCTCGAATGTCTTCAGACACCGCGCCACGCTATCCGCGAGATTCACCGCCGAGCGGGTCAGACTGATCTTCCCGGTCGTGATGCGGGTGGTGTCGACCAGATCCTCCACGAGCTGGGAGAGATTCTTGAGCTGCCGCTTGATGATCTCCCGCGCCCGGTCCCCCGGATCGCCGCCCACCATCTCCATGACGCCGACCGCGGAGCTGATCGCACCCAGCGGATTGCGAAGCTCGTGGGCCAGCATCGCCACGAACTGCTCCTTGCGGATGTCGCGCTCCTCGATCTCACGGTAGAGAAGGCAGTTGTCGAGCGCGATGGCCGCGCGTCCAGCCATCTCCTCGATCAGGGCGACACGCAGGCCGTCGTAGCCGCCGTCGTCCACGTCCGCGCGGACCACCGCCAGCACGCCTAGCAGCCTGCCGCGTGCGAACAACGGGCAGACGACCGCGGCCGCCGCCTCCGGAACACCGGGGCGCGCGACGATCAGCTGTCGGCTGAGCGTGCTGGCCGCGACGTCCATCGCGGCCGCCACCTCGCCCGGAAGCCCCCCTACCCCATCCGGGTGGTCGCGGTGGCACGTGTAGATCGTCTCGGCCCCGTTGCTCTGCAGCCGCAGCGTGGCGCTGTCGGCGAGCTCGGGCACGACGAGATCGAGAATCGTTCGCGCGGTGGCCTCGAGGTTCAGCGAGCGCGCCATGTTCTTGCCCGCGTCGGCCAGGAACGCCGACCTGCGGGCCGCCTCCTCTGCCGCCGCCCGGCCGGCCTGCTCCCGGGCGAGCGCCACTCGCTCCTCTGCCTGTTGCTTGAGCTCCTCGGCCATATGGAACAGTTCGACGAAGACCTGCACCTTTGTGCGCAAGACGTCCGGCACAATCGGGGTGATCACGTAGTCGACGGCCCCCAGTGAGTAGCCTCGCAGCGCGTGGGCGTCATCGGTGCCCGCGGTCATGAAGATGATCGGGACGCGCCGTAGACGCGGGTGCCGGCGGATCAGCTCCGCGGTCTCGAAGCCGTCCATGTCGGGCATATTGACATCGAGCAGGATCACCGCGAACTCGCGCTGGAGCAGCTGGCGGAGCGCATCGGCCCCCGACTGCACGCAGACTACATGCGCCTGGAGTGCGGATAGCAGGGCCTCCATCGCGATCAGCTTGGCGGGAACGTCGTCGACGACCAGGATATTGACCGGGTACGCCTTCACGCTCGATGGTCTCAAGGGGCGCCTCAGCGCGACAGCCAGTCCCGCAGCTTGGCCACCAACTCGTCAGAATCCACCGGCTTGGCGAGGTAGTCTGAGGCACCCGCCTCGATGCACTTCTCCCTATCGCCTTTCATGGCCTTGGCGGTCACGGCGATGATGGGCAAGCTAGTGAACCGGGGATCCTGTCGTACTGCCCGCATGGTCTCGAACCCGTCCATCTCCGGCATCATGAGATCCATGAGCACGATCTCGAGATCGGGATGCTTGTCGAGCAGGTCGAGGGCGCCGCGGCCGGTTTCGGCGGAGACAATACTCATCTCGTGCCGCTCCAGGATGCTGGCGAGAGCGAAGATGTTCCGGATGTCGTCGTCAACGATCAGGACTCGTCGGTGCGTGAGTCGCTTCGTCCCGTGATGAAGGTCTTGCAGCATCTGGCGGTGCCGTTCCGACAAAGTCGACATGGGCCGGTGAAGCCGCAACAGGCACTGATCGACCAGCCGCTCCCGGGAATTCACCGGGATGAGTGTGGCCTCGCTGCCGCTCGATTTGAGCAGCGCCTCGATCTCGGCGGTCCAGCTCGGCGGACCGTATGCTATCAGCGGAATCGCGCCGAGCGCCCGGCCGGCGCCGTTGCCCAGGACGTCCAGCGCCTCCCCTTCCGAGCCGACTCCCAGCACGAGGCCGTCGATCCGGCGCACCCCGTCGGTGCCCGCCAACTCGGACAGGCTCGACACCGCCCGAACCTGCACGCCGTCCGCGGCCAGTAGCTCGGAGAGGGCCGCGCGCGCCCCCTCGTCCGGGTGGACCACGACGAGCTCACTCTGCCCGCGTTCCAGACAGTGCATCAGATTCTCGAGCGTCTCACGCAGCCCCTCACGGGTCTTCACCGGCTTCCCGACCGCCTCGAACGCGCCCAGGAGACGGCCGCGGCGCAGATCCTCGCCGGTCGTGATGACGGTGACGGGCACGTGCCGGGTGTCGAGGTCGCTCTTCAGGCGCTCCAGTACCCGCCAGCCCTCCATGTCGGGCAACGAGATGTCGAGCGTGACCGCGGACGGATGATACTGCCGAACGAGAGCAAGCGCGGTCGCACCAAACGAGGTGACCAGGACCTTGAACCCCGTCTCGCGCGCCACGTCGACGAGCAGCCGTGAAAACGCCACGTCATTCTCGACGATCAGTAGCGAGCGATCGGCTGGACCGATGCTTTCGCGATCATCGCCGATCTCATCGAGCGGGCGCGGCAAGTCACCCGCCTCGTCCACTCCGTTTATCGCGAGTCTGGCGCCGGCCTCCGGCTCCGTGATATCCCCGCGCGCGGCGGCTGGCTGGCGGAACGTTTGCGGCAGGTACAGCGTGAACGTGCTACCGCGCCCCGCCGCGCTCGCAAGCTGAATTTCACCACCGAGCAGGCGGGCGATCTCGCGGCTAATAGCCAGGCCCAGCCCTGTCCCGCCATACTTCCGGCTCGTGCTCCCGTCGGCCTGCTGGAAGGCCTCAAAGATGATCTGCTGCTTGTCGAACGGAATGCCGATTCCCGTGTCCTCGACCGCGAAGGCAAGTACCGTCCCGGCTTCGCGGAGGGCCTGATGGCCCTGAATCACCCCGGGGTCGATTGCCTTGATCTCGAGCGAGACGCGACCGCGCCGAGTGAACTTGAACGCATTCGACAGCAGGTTCTTGATGACCTGGTGCAGCCGCTTGGCATCCGTGATCATGGACCTCGGCACCGTCGGGTCCAGCCGGACCGAGAAGTCGAGCCCTTTCGACTCCGCCACGTGCCGGAACGTCCGTTCCACGTAGCCGTGCAGATCGGCCAGGCGCAGCTCGCTCACGTCGACCGCCACGGTGCCAGACTCGATCTTGGATAGATCGAGGATGTCGTTGATCAGCATCAGCAAATCGGTGCCGGAGGAATGGATGGTCTTGGCGAACTCGGTCTGCTTCAGAGACAGGTTGCCGTCCGGGTTCCGGGACAGCTGATCCGACAGAATGAGCAGGCTGTTGAGTGGGGTACGAAGCTCGTGCGACATGTTCGCGAGGAACTCGGATTTGTATTTCGAGGTCAATGCTAGCTGTTCGGCCTTCTCTTCGAGAGCCTTCCGCGCCTGCTCCACCTCCTGGTTCTTGTGCTCCACCTCGACGTTCTGGTCCGCGAGGAGGAGCGCTTTCTCCTGCAGTTCCTGGTTGGTGTTCTGCAGTTCTTCCTGCTGACTCTGGAGCTCGGCGGCAAGCGACTGCGATTGCCGCAGCAGTCCCTCGGTCCGCATATTGGCCTCGATGGTGTTGATCACGATACCGATGCTCTCGGTGAGCTGATCCAGGAGGGCCTGGTCGCTCGCGGTGAAGCGCTCGAACGAGGCCAGCTCCAGCACCGCCTTGATCTCCCCCTCGAAGAGGATCGGCAGGACGATGATGTTCACCGGCACGGAGTGCCCCAGCCCCGAGGAGATCCTGATGTAGTCAGGCGGCACATTGTCGAGCAGGATCTTCTGGCGCTGGAGTGCACACTGCCCGACGAGGCCCTCACCCAGATGGAACTCGTTCGTGACTTCCCCGATCTTGCCGTGGGCGTAGCTGGCCAACAGAGTGAGCTTGGCCGGCTCCTCGGCGGCGCGGAGAATATAGAAGACGCCGTGCTGCGCTTTCACCACGGGAGCCAGCTCAGCGAGGATCAGTCCGGCCACCGTCAGAAGATCCTTCTGACCCTGGAGCATGCGGCTGAACTTGGCCAGGTTGGTCTTCAGCCAGTCTTGCTCGCTATTCTTGAGGGTCGTGTCCTTGAGGTTGCCGATCATCTCGTTGATATTGTCCTTGAGTGAGGCCACCTCGCCTTGCGCCTCTACCTTGATCGACTGAGTCAGGTCGCCCTTGGTGACCGCGGTCGCCACCTCGGCGATGGCGCGCACCTGCGTGGTCAGGTTGGCCGCCAACTGGTTGACGTTGTCGGTGAGCGCCTTCCACGTGCCCGCGGCGCCGGGTACTCGAGCCTGGCCGCCGAGTTTGCCGTCCACCCCGACCTCCCGCGCCACCGTGGTGACCTGGTCGGCGAAGGTTGCCAGGGTGTCGATCATGCTGTTGATGGTGTTGGCCAGCTCGGCGATCTCGCCCTTGGCCTCCACGGTCAGCTTTAGACGGAGGTCGCCGTTGGCGACCGCGGTCACAACCTTGGCGATGCCGCGCACCTGGCTGGTGAGGTTCGCGGCCATGAAGTTGACGTTCTCGGTCAGGCCACGCCAGGTTCCCGAGACGCCCTGCACCTGCGCCTGGCCGCCCAATTTTCCTTCGGTGCCCACCTCGCGCGCGACTCGCGTCACCTCCGCCGCGAAGGAGCTCAACTGGTCCACCATCGTGTTGACGGTGTTCTTCAACTCGAGGATCTCGCCCTTCACCTCCACGGTGATCTGTTTCGATAGATCGCCGGCCGCCACCGCCTTTGTGACGTCTGCAATGTTCCGCACCTGGCTCGTCAGGTTGCTCGCCATGAAATTCACGCTGTCCGTCAAGTCCTTCCAGGTGCCTGCGACGCCCTTCACGTCGGCCTGACCGCCCAACCGGCCCTCGGTGCCCACCTCGCGGGCCACCCGGGTCACCTCAGCCGCGAACGAGCGCAGCTGGTCCACCATGGTGTTGATGGTGTTCTTCAACTCCAGGATCTCGCCGCGCACGTCGACGGTGATCTTCCGCGACAGGTCGCCGTTCGCCACTGCTGTGGTGACGTCCGCGATATTGCGGACCTGCCCCGTGAGGTTGCTCGCCATGAAGTTCACGCTGTCGGTGAGATCCTTCCAGGTGCCGGCCACGCCCTTCACGTCGGCCTGGCCGCCGAGCCGGCCCTCGGTGCCCACCTCGCGGGCCACCCGGGTCACCTCCGCCGCGAAGGAGCTGAGCTGGTCCACCATGGTGTTGACGGTGTTCTTCAGCTCCAGGATCTCGCCTTTGACCGCTACCGTGATCTGCTTCGATAGATCGCCGCGCGCCACTGCGGTCGTCACCTCGGCGATGTTGCGGACCTGGTTCGTGAGGTTGCTGGCCATGAAGTTCACGCTGTCGGTGAGATCCTTCCAGGTGCCGGCCACATCCCGCACGTCCGCCTGGCCGCCCAGCTTGCCGTCGGTGCCCACCTCGCGCGCGACCCGGGTCACCTCGGAGGCGAACGAGCTGAGCTGGTCAACCATCGTGTTCACCGTGTTCTTGAGCTCCAAGATCTCGCCCTTCACCTCGACGGCGACCTTCTTCGAAAGGTCCCCGCGCGCGACCGCCTTGGTGACGTCCGCGATGTTGCGAACCTGGTCGGTGAGGTTGCTCGCCATGAAGTTCACGCTGTCGGTGAGATCCTTCCACGTCCCGGCCACGCCCTTCACGTCCGCCTGGCCGCCCAGCCGCCCCTCGGTGCCCACCTCGCGGGCCACGCGCGTGACCTCGGAGGCGAACGAGCTTAGCTGTCGCACCATCGTATTGATCACGTCCTTGATCTGGAGGATCTCGCCGCGCACATCCACGGTGATAGTCTGGGTCAAGTCGCCAGAGGCGATCGCGGTGGCGACCTTCGACACGTCCCGGAGCTGGACGGTCAGATTGCTCGCCATCAAATTCACGTTGTCGGTCAGGTCCTTCCACGTTCCCGCGACGTCCCGGACGTGCGCTTGGCCGCCAAGCTTGCCCTCGGTGCCGACCTCACGCGCGACTCGCGTCACCTCCGCGGCGAACGAGCTCAACTGATCCACCATCGTATTGATTGTGTTCTTCAGCTCCAGGATCTCGCCCTTCACCTCCACGGTGATCTTCTTCGAGAGATCGCCGGCCGCCACTGCTTTCGTGACGTCCGCGATGTTCCGCACCTGACTCGTGAGGTTGCTGGCCATGAAGTTGACGCTGTCGGTCAGGTCCTTCCAGGTGCCCGCCACGTCCCGGACATCGGCCTGGCCCCCAAGACGCCCCTCGGTGCCGACCTCGCGGGCCACCCGGGTCACCTCCGCGGCAAACGAGCTGAGCTGGTCCACCATTGTGTTGACCGTATTTTTCAGCTCCAGGATCTCACCCTTGACGTCGACCGTGATCTTCTTGGAGAGATCGCCCGCGGCCACCGCCTTCGTCACGTCTGCGATGTTCCGCACCTGGCTGGTCAGGTTACTGGCCATGAAGTTGACGCTGTCGGTCAGGTCCTTCCAGGTGCCCGCCACGTCCCGGACATCGGCCTGGCCACCCAATTTGCCGTCGGTGCCGACCTCGCGCGCGACCCGCGTCACCTCCGCCGCGAAGGACCGCAACTGGTCCACCATCGTGTTGACGGTATTCTTCAGCTCCAGGATCTCGCCCTTCACCTCGACGGTGATTTTCTTGGATAGATCGCCGGCCGCCACCGCCTTCGTGACGTCCGCGATGTTGCGCACTTGGCTTGTCAGGTTGCTCGCCATGAAGTTGACGCTGTCGGTCAGGTCCTTCCAGGTCCCCGAGACACCCTCAACCTTGGCCTGACCGCCGAGCCGGCCATCGGTCCCCACCTCGCGCGCCACGCGTGTTACCTCGGAGCCGAAGGAGCGCAATTGGTCCACCATCGTGTTGATGGTGTTCTTCAGCTCGAAGAACTCACCTTTCACGTCCACCGTGATCTTCTTCGAGAGGTCACCGTTGGCGACGGCGGTCGTGACCTCGGCGATATTCCGGACTTGGCCGGTCAGGTTGCCCGCCATCGAGTTCACGCTGTCGGTCAGGTCTTTCCAGGTCCCAGCCACCCGGCGCACATTGGCCCGGCCACCCAGCTTGCCTTCGGTCCCCACCTCGCGGACGACGCGGGTCACCTCGGAAGCGAACGATGCGAGCTGGGCCACCATGCTGTTCACGGTCATGGCGGTCCGTCGGAACTCGCCTTCGAGGCGCACGCCATCCCGCTCAAGAAGTACCGATTGCGAGAGATCACCCTGGGCGACCGCCCCGATGACTCGGGCCATCTCGTGGGTGGGCGACGCCAGGTCATCGATCAGTGCATTCACGGCCGCCCCACACTCCAGCCAGCCGCCTGAGAGGCCGCCCAGAGTGGCCCGTTGGTTGATCCTTCCTTGCTTGCCGACCGCCCGATTGAGCCGGGCCAGCTCAGAGCCTAGGTGCTGCGTCAGCGTCACGATCTCGTTGAACGTGTCGGCAATGCGCCCCCCCAGACCGGGCCAGTCCACGGGGAGCCGCGCTGAAAAGTCGCCCCTCCGGAGGGCCTGAAGGGCACGAAGCAGTTCGGCATCGTCGACCTCGGGGATCGAGTCTGCGGCCGCCATGGCCGTACCTCCTTTTGCTCAAAGGGAAAGGGAAGCGAGGTTGATGCGCTCCGCGCGGAGCGTAGGCTGTAGGCAGGCTACATGCCAGAAGGAAGGACAAGAAAATCAGTGCGTTTCGATCCGCAGGGAATGTCGGTACCGCATTCAGCGACGAAAGTACTCGGTAAGTTATACCGGGAAGGAGCGACCGGATGGCCTCCCGGAGCAAGGAGAAGTCCGACCGCTGACGGGAACTTCCTGCCTGGTCATCGTTACCGAGTAGCGCCAACGACCGCCATATAATGCCCGCAATTCAAGCCACTTGAGTCTCGGCATAGCTCGTGCTAATGGGGGCAGGTCAATCTCACTTCTCACGGGGGGCGCAGCCATAACAGCACCAAGGGTTCTCATCGTCGATGACGAGCTGGATAGCTGTTGGCTGGTGGCGTTCGTCCTGCGGCAAGATCCCAACCTGACGCTGGCCGGTGAAGCGACCGATGGCGAAATGGCTGTCTCGCTCGTCCGTCAGGAACGGCCTGATGTCGTGGTCATGGACATCATGATGCCCCGCCTCGGCGGGCTCGAAGCGATCCCCCGGATCAAGCGCGAGTGGCCCGACACGAAGGTGCTGGTCCTCACCCACCTCACCGGCGACGCCACCCGGCGCGAGGCGTTCGAGAAGGGCGCAGATGCCTTCCTCGACAAGCACGACATCGCCTCGGGGTTGGTCCCCGCCATCTGGGACGCCTGCGGGGCCGAACGGCCGCGCCCGGGGAGGAGATGAGCCGCCCCCCAGTGGCTGACCCCTTCGCGACCCGGCCCGGAGCCGCGACCATGCACGCGCACGTGACCGTCGTCGTCATCGACGACAGCGAGGAATACCGCCTGATCGTCCGCGGGCTCCTCCGGTCGGTACATGACGTGACAACATTCGTGGGTGACGCGGCGAGCGGCGCGGAGGGCCTCGCGCTCGTGCGGCGCGAGCGACCCGACATGGTGATCACGGACCTGGTGATGCCCGGTCTCGACGGGATCGAGCTGGCCCGACGAATCCGACTAGAACTGCCCAAAACGAAGATCATCCTCATGAGTGCTGACATCGAAGACGCCTACAGGCTCATGGCTTCCGACAGCGGCGCGGATGCTTTTGTGAGCAAGCAGATGATCACCCGCACGCTGCTGCCCGTGATCGGCGATGTCGTCCGTCGGGAAGCGGCGGCGCTCGACAAAGCAGCTCAGAAGCTGCTCGGGCTGAGCCCTGCTCGAAACAAGTAGGACCGGTGGTCGGCTCTGTGTAGTCCCGTCGGGTGATGGGCCAACCCGAAGATAGGGTGCACGGGATTCGGCAGAAGATCCTCGCCGGCCACCTGCCGAAGGAGAACTGCTGCATGACATGGCACGGCCCCGGCACCCTCGGGGTCTGCGTGGCATGTGAGCAACCGATCGCGGCCGACGACGTCGAGGTCGAATGCGACCTACCGACCGGGGGGCACGATCCGGCTCCATCGGGGGTGCTACGACATCTGGGTGGCTGAGTGGCCCACCTGCGATGTCGGATGACCGCGCGCCCGCTGCTGGTCTCTCCTGAACTTCACGGCTGCGCTCCGATTGCGCCTTCGCTAGCTCCTGCAGGGGGCGGATGAGCTGGTCGAGTGAACCCCGGACTCAGGACGGCTAGCTGTCTCCGATAGAGGACTTCGGCGTTCGAAGGCGCCATGTCCTAAAGCCGCACGAGCAGCGGGAATGCTAGGCAGATACGCGACCGACTGGTTCAAGAACTAGCGGGACGCGGGTCCTTCACTGAAACCCCGGGTCGCCCATCAGCTTGGGACCGTCACGGCGTCAAAGCGCCAGGTTCTGAGGCGGGGTCAGTAAACTGAAGGCATGGCCCGGGTGCTGATCGTGGACGACGAGCCGGCCATGTGCGAGCTGATCGAGGTGACGTTGGAGGACGCCGGCCACGCCGTCGAGAGCGTCGGGAGCGGCCGCACCGCCCTGGAGCGACTCGCGCAGCACACCTACGACCTGATCGTGTGTGATCTGCACATGCCGGATCGGGACGGCCCGGCGGTCTACCGCGCGATCGAGCGACGGCCGCCACCCCGGCCGGCGTTCCTGTTCGTCACGGGCTACGCCGAAGGCGGCCCCTACGAGGAGTTCATCCGGGCCACGCAGGCGCCAGTGATGATCAAGCCGTTCGGCATCGACGCCCTGCGGGAGACGGTGAGCCGGCTGCTCGGCGGGGCCTAACGCGCTGGCCCGCTCGGTAGACTGAAAGAGATGGTTTTACAGCCGGAGGTCGCTAAGGACGCGGTACAACAGGTGGCCGCCTACCTGGCCGACAGATGGGCGTCCTCGTCGGAATCCGGCGAATCTGTCCTCGATCTGTCCCGGGGGCACCTAAGTGCACGCAAGCACAGCGAACCCGGCATCTACAGAATCCCGTCGCGCTACGGGGTGACCTTCTGGCGTGCCCCGTAGCGGCTATGGGTCCGTAGCGGCCACGATAGGCCACCCGCCCCGCGAGCATCTCCATGACTCCTTGGCCGGACGGGTGACTCAGCCGCCGATCGTGGCCCGGATGCTGCCGAAATGCGCGTCGATGTGGCCGAGGAGGATGTGCTTGACCAGCTCTTCTGCGCTCACGGGTGGCATCCCCGCAAACACGGTGTCGGTCTTGGCGAGCTCTTCATCGGAGAGGCTACGCACGGCCGCGGCCGCCGCGGCACCCGTTTTTCTGTGGAGCGCGATCGTCTCCGCCTTCGTACAGCCGGCGAACTCCTCCGCATGTTGGGCGTTCATTTCGTCGAGCATCTCGCGGTTGAAGTGCGGAAGCGCCAGGCCGGCTGTGATCGCTTTGACGATGTGGGTGGCCGACTCGTAGCTGCTGGCGATGTGGTGCGCCGTTACTGCGACCGTCCACCTCTCGGCGGCTGTCGTCTTCTTCCAGTCGGTCTCGCTCAGCTTCTCGAGAAGGGCCGTAGCCTCCTCCGCTTTGGCTTCGAACTGCTTGGCGAACACCTCTCCCTTGGCTCCCATGAATGTCCTCCCCCTTTCCTCGTTTGGCATGCAGCTAGCCCCGCCGGATTCTGCCTCCACCCAGTACGACGAACGAGGCAGGACGAAATCGACATTACTGGTACCGCCGCGTGAGGCACAGGTTTGATGCCCCCCATCTCGGCGGGCGGAGTACTGCCGCCCAGCGGCAAGCGCTCCAGTTCGCTCAAGCCATGACGTCTTCTCTTTCACTTTGGCCGCGTCGGCGCTGGCTCGACGATGGGAAAATCTGCCGGAATGTCATCGAGCATGGCGACCAACTCGCCGAGCTTGCCCGGCTCTCCCTCCACCTTGATATCGCCGGCCTTCATGGCATTGGCGAACGTCGTCTGCCTGACCAGGATCGAATCGAGAGTCGCGCGGGTCAGGATGAAGCCGGCATCCGCTTTGGCTGCAAGCTTGCCGCGCAGGTTCGTGAGAGCCGAGTTCTCCAGATTCAAGGTGAACTGTTCGCCGACGTCGGTGAACGTCCAATTGAGGACCATCACCTTGCCCTCGGCCTTCTCGGGATTGAGGCGCACCGCCCACAAGTCGAAGATCATCTCGACGGGAAGCGACTTGATCACGTCGAATGAGAGCGCACCGGCCGGCGGCAGCTTCGTGACGCCATTGCGCAGCTCCATCGCCCCCATCAGATACGCGTTGCGCCACGTGGCCGCCTCGGCCTGGTAGCCCAACTGCTCCAGCGCGTCCGCGCCCAACTCTCGCGCCTGCCGGTTGGCAGGATCGACGAAAACCACCTGGTTCATCACGCTTGCGACCCAGCGGTAGTTGCCGGCCTTGAAGTCCTCGCGGGCGCGCGCGATTGCGGCGGTGGCGCCGCCCATGTATTCCACCATCTTGCGCGCCTGCTCGCCTGGCGGCAGCGGCGACAGATTGGCGGGATTGGCGTCGTACCAGCCCAGATACTTCTGGTACACCGCTTTCGCGTTGTGGCTCAGCGTTCCGTAGTAGCCGCGCGTGGACCAATCATTGGCAAGGCTGGCGGGCATCTTTAGGGTTTCGGCGATGTCGTTGGGAGTATCGGCCCGGTTGATCAACCGCACCGACTGGTCATGGATGAACTTGTACATGTCGCGCTGCTTCTTGAGGAACGCCGTGATCTTTTCCGTGCCCAAGGTCGGCCACTGATGCTGCGCGATCAGGACATCAGTGCGATCGCTATAGCGATCGAGTGCTTCATTGATATAGCTCGACCACAGCCTGGCGTCCCGCACCTCCGCGCCCCTCAGCGTGTAGAGATTGTGCATCGTGTGGCTCGTATCCTCCGCCATGTTCAGGACCCTGAATTGGGGAAAATACAAAATCATCTCAGCGGGCGCCTCCGAACCGGGGACGAGGTGGAACTCGATGTCGATTCCGTCGATCGTCCGGACTTCGTAGCTCTCCCTGATCAGGTCGGTCGGCGCGATCAACGTGAACGTCCCGCCGCGCGGAATGTTCTTGCCATGGCCTGCATCGACCTGGCCGCGTTCGCCGGGCGGCAAGACTGGGCCGAACTGATAGAGTGCGCGGCGGAACATGGCATAGCCGACCATGACGTTTTCGGCCACCGCATGGTCCATGAAGCGGTCGGGGGCGAAGATCTTGACCTTTCCGGCGCGGACCACGTCGTCGCCGACGACCCCCTTCACGCCGCCGAAGTGATCAGCGTGCGGATGGGTGTAGATGACCGCAACGACCGGCTTGCGCGGCCGGTGCTGGTAATACAGTTCCATGGCCGCCTTGGCCGACTCGGCCGCGGACAATGTATCGATAACGATCAATCCTGTATTGGACTCCACGATCGTCATGTTCGAATCGTCGAGGCCGCGGATCTGGTAAATGCGGTCGACGACCTTGAAGAGGCCGTTGAAATTGTTGAGCTGCGCTTGGCGCCAGAGGCTCGGATTGACCGTCGCAGGTGGGTTGCCGACCAGGAACGCATAGCGCTTGATCGACCAGATGGTTCGCTTCCCGTCGGCCGACTTGATGTCGTCCGTCAACGGCGCGATGAAGCCGCGCTGCGCATCGTCGAAGTCGGCGCGGTCGTTGAACGGCAACGATCGCAGGACCTCGGCCTGCACCTGCCGCGTTGCCGGTTCGGCCTCCTTGGACTGGGCCAGCGCTGCGGATGCGCTCGCCACAAGGGGCGCGCCGGCGAGTAACCCGCAGCCCATGACCAGGAGGCGACGTGCGACGCCGGCAGCGACGTAGTGGAGGAACCTGCGTTGAATGAGCATTGGCCTACCCTCCCGTTGGATTGGACATGGGTGACCCGCGGCTGTGGTAGGAAGTAGCGGAGCAAGGACCATGCGGTGGGGATCATACTCGCGAGTGAGGCACTAACGCAAGTATGCTTGCGTTAGGTGCGATGCCATGAGAGATCATCAGGGTCGGTCCCAACGTCGCCGCCGTGCCGGTAAGGCGCGGCCGGCGCGGGTCACACCCCGCCAGAGACTAGGCGGTCGGAGTGCCCGCGTCCGTGCCTCGGTGCTTCAAGCGGCGTTTCGTCTGCTGATGGAGAAAGGGATCGATACCTTTACCATCGCGGCGGTGGCGGCGAAGGCCAGCGTGCATGAGACGTCGATCTATCGACGCTGGGGCACGAAGCATGCGCTGATTCGGGACGCATGCCTTCACTACGTCGATGTCGCGCTTCCCATCCCCGACACCGGGGCGCTTCGATCTGATCTGACTACGCTACTCGATCGTCTTGTCGCCATGCTGGACTCTCCGGAGGGGCGCACCGTGCTCGTCCTCAGCATGTCGCAACACCCCCACATCGTCGGGGCGCGCCGAAAGTACTGGCAGCGACGGTTTGAGCTGCTACGCGAGCTGTTCTCGAAAGCCGTGGCCCGGGGCGACTGTCCGCGAGACGTTGATCCGATCGAGTTGATCGAGATGTTGATTGCGCCACTCTACCTGCGCGTACTGGTCACCGGCGAGCCGCTGGGCGACTGGCCCCTGCACGAGATGATCGATCGCGTGCTCACAGCCTACGGCGTGCGGTCGACAGCCTCCGGCTGATTCGGGCATCGCGGGCGAGGGCG
>Ga0210404_10000695_pt1 | contig 16098 bp, 13 predicted proteins | sample IncBWH28MmetaG_FD_155455 | JGI IMG/M metagenome (GOLD analysis project Ga0210404, IMG submission 155455) | Forest soil microbial communities from Barre Woods Harvard Forest LTER site, Petersham, Massachusetts, United States - Inc-BW-H-28-M | ecosystem: Environmental > Terrestrial > Soil >... | reverse complement strand
CCGGAGATAGCTGTCCCGTCCTTGCTCCACTGATAGCTGAGTGGGGCGGTGCCTGCGGCAGCGACGCTGAACGAGGCGGTCTGGCCTGCGGTGACCGTTTGGCTGGACGGCTGCGTAGAAATCGAAGGGGCAACTGGAGCAGCGTTAACGGTGAGAGTGGCCGCGTTGCTGGTGACACTTCCAGCGGCGTTGCTGACCATCACGGTGAATTGTGCCCCATTGTCGGAATTAATTGTGGCAGGCGTCGTGTAACTAGAAGAAGTCGCCCCACTAATGGCGACACTGTTTTTCCGCCATTGGTAACTCAACGGGGAGGTGCCGGTAGCGGCCACGCTGAATGAGGCGGTCTGGCCTGCGGTGACCGTTTGGCCGGACGGCTGGGTTGTGATCGAAGGAGTCACCGGAGCCGCATTCACCGTAAGGATGGCGGCGTTGCTGGTAACACTTCCGGCGGTGTTAGTGACGAGCACGGTGAACTGCGCGCCGTTGTCGGAGCTGGTGGTGGCTGGAGTGGTGTAACTGGAGGAAGTGGCTCCGAGGATAGCCACGCCGCCCTTATTCCACTGATAGCTCAACGGGGCAGTGCCCGTCGCTACCACGCTGAACGAAGCTGTCTGGCCTGCCGTCACCGTTTGGCTGGACGGCTGCGTAGAAATCGAAGGGGCAACTGGAGCAGCGTTGACGGTGAGAGTGGCCGCGTTGCTGGTGACACTTCCAGCGGCGTTGCTGACCAGCACGGTGAACTGCGCGCCGTTGTCCGAGCTCGTCGCCGTTGGCGTGGTGTAGCTGGTAGACGTGGCCCCAGAGATAGCGGCGCCGTTCTTCTTCCACTGATAGCTCAACGGAGCGGTCCCACTGGCGGCCACGCTGAAGGAGGCGGTCTGACCTGCCATCACAGTCTGACTTGCTGGCTCCGTCGTGATCGAAGGAGCCACTGGAGCTGCATTCGCTGTGAAGTTTACTCCTGAGACGTTCGCTCCATTCACGGTCGCACTTTGATTTCCAGGCGTGAAAGCATAACCAGCGTGCTTTGGTGTAACCAAGTAAGACCCATTTGCCAATCCAGCAAATGTGTAATTGCCTGAACCGTCCGCGGTGGCAGAGGCGCTTGCCCCTCCGCTCAGAGCCACTGTCGCTCCGTTGCCGGCCGCCGTCGGAGTGATCGTGCCGGAAAGGTTGAAACCATTTGTATTAAACTTGTTGCCACCGTGCCCGTGGTTACCCTTAGAGTCGGTCGAATTAACTTGGTAATAGTAGATCGTGCCAGCGGCCAGACCGGAAAGCGTTATCTGGTGGCTCGTAACCATCCCCGAATCCACCGGAGTGCTATTTCCGTAGGCTGTGGTCGTTCCGTAATCGACCGAGGAGGTGGCGGGGACGTTTGTAGTCCAAACGACCTGAGAGCTGGAGGTCGTGATCGATGCCGTTTGTACGTTCGTAATGTCCAACGTCGAGGGCGAGGCCGGGTTCCCATTGTTCCCGGAAACGAGACCTGCACAACCGACAAGACCGAGACTGGAAATTACCAAAGCGAGTAAAAAAGCGTATGAGCGACGATGCACTACCTCCTCCTGATATCCGTTTTTTCGCCACAGGCACCTGGCGTGTTTGCGCGGGAGGGAAGAGGCTGGCCCGACGAGAGTCCCATGAGTTCTAACAGTATTGGTACTGGCTCTCACAGGAGGAGTCTGAGTCGTGGACCGTCGCGGGTCAAGTGTTCAGAGGGTCAAAAATCGGGCATAGACTCGCTGCCCCGACGGGCAGTGCGTCTTATTCCTACACTCGTGGCCAGCACGGCTCGGGCGGGTGGATGGCCTTCCATCCTCGGCCCGTGCCAGCATATTTCAAGGTTGTCTTCATTGGAGCTTCGGCGGCTGAAATCGTTCTTAAGGTATTCTCCCGCGCCCCATTGAGTAAACCCACCCCTTCTCGTTGGGATGTTCGCCGGATTGTAGGGTCATTCTTACGATGATATTAAAAGCCTAGTGGCCGATTTCCCGGAGTGTGAAAAAAGGCGCGCATTTGTCCGGGGATTGCCGAAGGAGGTGTTAATGCGTAACGATAGAACTTGGTTCTGGCACCCCGGGATCCAAAATCGCGGCAACAGTCTGAGTGGGCGTTGGCCACTTCGCTGTCTGGCGGTGTCCCTGCTGGCAGCGCTGGCCTCTGTTTCTGCAAGGGCTCAGTGTACAGCCTATGTGCCAACCCACAAGTCGAATAGCGTCGCGGTAATTGACACGGTTCTAGACCGTGTGATTGCCGTGATTCCCGTGCAAGTTCAGCCTCTCGCGGTCGCTATAACTCCGAACGGGGCCTTTGCCTATGTGACCAATTCTGGATGGATATTTGGCTCCAACTCCGTCTCAGTGATCGATACTTCCAGCAACACCGTTGTGGCTACGATCCCTGTGGGGAATTTCCCGGTCGGCGTAGCGATTACTCCGAACGGGGCCTTCGCCTATGTTGCGAATCTAAACTCCAACAGCGTTTCGGTGATTAGCACGGTTACCAACACTGTAACGGCTACCATCGGCGTCGGCGGCGGTCCCTGGAGCGTGGCAATCACGCCAAACGGGGCCTTCGCTTACGTGGCGAACCTAAACTCCAATAATGTCTCCGTCATCAACACCGCCACCAACGCCGTCGTAGGCACAATACCAGTGGGAAGCGGTCCCGTCGCTGTCGCTATCGCTCCAAACGGCGCGACCGCCTACGTAACAAATCAGTCCTCGAATAATGTCTCGGTCATCAACACTGCCACCAACGCCGTCGTAGGCACAATACCAGTGGGAAGCGGTCCCTACGCCGTGGCCATCACCCCAAACGGAGCGTTCGCCTATGTGGCGAATGCCGCGGCTAGTACCGTATCTGTTATTAACACTGCGAATAAGACTTTGATAGCGACAATTTCCGTGGGAACGGTCCCTCACGGCGTGGCGATCACGCCAGATGGGGCCTTTGCCTATGTGACGAACGAATACTCGAGCACCGTGTCGGTAATCGCCACCTCCAGCAACACGGTTGTGGACACCGTTGAAGCTGTAGCGGCGGCACCCGAAGGCATTGCCATCATGCACTCCAGGAACGCGCTGACGCCCAGTTGTCGGTAACGGCCCCTTTGCTCGGCGACTTCTTCCGCAGTGGAGATCTCCCTTAGGGTATTTTCCGATGTTACGTTAATTAATTTCACGCTCTCTGGTTGAGATGTTCGCCGGATTGTGAGGGCGTTTTCGCCGTGCTATTAGAGGGTTAGGGCGGATTTCCCTGAGGTTACGGGGAAGTCTGGGGAAGTCGAAGGAGGTAAAGATGCAAGACGATGGAAAGCGCTTTTGGGGCTCCAGAATCCGAAATCGAGACAACAGATTGGTTCGGTGTGGGCTGCTTCGCTGTCTGGCGCTGCCTTTGCTAGCGGCGCTGGTGTGTAGTCCAGCGGCGGCCCAACTCGACACCACATGCCACCTCTTCGTGCCAACACACAAGTCGAATAGCGTTGCGGTGATTGACGCGTGGACAGATCAACTGCTCGCGGTCATTCCCGTTCAGTTTCAGCCCCTTGCGGTGGCAATTACTCCAAATGGGGCTTTCGCCTACGTTACGAATTCTGGTTGGCCCATTGGTTCCAACTCTGTTTCTGTGATCGACACAGCCAGCAATACCGTAGTGGCCACAGTCCCGGTGGGAAGTTTCCCTGTCGGCGTGGCCATCACCCCGAACGGCGCCTTCGTCTATATAGCAAATCTCAACTCCGACACTATTTCGGTGATCAGCACAGTCACCAACACAGTCACAACAACGGTTCAGCTTGCGTCCGGAAGTAATGGTCCGTGGGGCCTTGCTATCACGCCGGACGGATCGTTTGTCTATGTGACGAACTTAAACTCTAACAACGTCTCCGTGATCAACACTGGCACGAACACTGTGGTGGCTACAGTGCCAGTGGGAAGCGGTCCAGTGGCCGTTGCCATTACCCCGAGCGGCGCCTTAGCCTATGTAACGAATCAGTCTTCGGACAACGTCTCCGTCATTAACACCGCCACGAATACCGTTGTGGCCACGGTGCCCGTGGTAAGCGGTTCCTACAACAGCGGCCCCTATGCCGTGGCCATTTCATGGAGCGGCGCCTTCGCCTACGTGGCAAATTCCGCCGCGAGCACCGTCTCCGTGATCGACACTACCACCAACACTGTAGTCACCACGATTGGCGTGGGTAGCACGCCTCACGGCGTAGTCTTGGACGGAGTCTTTGCCTACGTAACGAACGAAGTTTCGAATACCGTGTCAGTAATTGATACGCGGACGAACACGGTAGTGGATACCGTCGAGGGAGTTGCGGCATTACCCGAGGGGATTGCCATCCAAGCTTATCAGGGAGTGCAAAGGCGAGCTTATCCTTGTCGCAACCTCGGCGGTTGATCACCGCATCCGTCTAGGTAGTAGTAGCGGGTATCATAACAATGCAAATACGGTGCAGCGCTAAAACCAAAGGAATTCACATCCAGCGGCCGATCCTTTGCATGCCCCAGCGCACCGCCCGCCGCGCGCAGAGCTCCAGTGTTCCGCGGCGGCGATAGCGAATTCGATCTTCCAGTAATCTCGCCAGGTCCGCCTGGATTTTCCAGCCAGAGGCTCCCGTGTTTTCCACGACATGTTCCACGGTCGAAGCCTTCGGAATAGCAATCACCTTTTCCTTGCTAATGCACCAATTCAATGCAACCTGTGCCTCTGTCTTGCAAGAGGCTTGAGCCACTCTAAGAAGCACTCCCTCTGGATCCGCAGCCTTAACATTCTCCAGCCCCCTTGCAAGCGGGCTGTAAGCAATTACTGTGATTTCGTTCTTCTGACAATATTGCAGTAGCCCACCCTCGATGGTTCTCTCAATCAGGCTGTAACGGACTTGGTTGGCCACAATTCGGTGCCTTGTGAGAGCCGCTTGGGCTCTCACAAGATCGCGTACGGAAAAATTGCTGACTCCAATGAACCGGACTTTGCCGGCATCCACAAGCTCCTCCATCCCTCGCATTGGCTCTTCCACGGGAATTGTGAGATTTGGCCAATGAAGTTGATAGAGGTCGATATGATCTGTGCCAAGCCGCCGTAGACTTCGTTCTGCGGCTACAACCAGGTCGCGCCGCCTGAAATTCCGCGGAAGCACCTTAGTTGCGAGAAACACTTGATGTCGCCGGCCCTTGATTGCCTCGCGGACTATCGCTTCAGTTCCATATGACTCCGCCGTATCTATAAACCGAGCTCCGCATTCGATTGCTGCGCGAAGCGGTTCGACACCTCCGTTGTAATTCCACGTGCCAAATCCGATCTCGGGCAGACGAATGCGCGTGTTGGCAAGTTCTTTTAGGAGCATGGATAAATGTTCAATCGTTTTGGTGAGCCGCGCTGCGGGGAATGCGAAGATACTTTTTCTTGCTCACGACTCAATCCGTGGGCCTACTCGACGAGGGCCTTGGCCAATCGACGGCAAATCCCTGGAACTGCAATCCGACTCCAAATCGTCCGTCTGGCAGCCGCTGACAATAAACCACGCGTGCAAGCTTTCGCAGATCGCCCATAATTGAATTGACCATCAGTCTTTCATTCAACTCTCTTGCCTGTTGGGTCAGAATGCGCATTCCAAGCGCGCACACGTTTTCCGTAGTTGTCTGCTCCATCGCGGATGGATCCTGGACGTTGGAAATCTGTACCGGGACTTCCAGCCGAATTCGTTTCTCAAGTCTTCCGGACCGTTGAGGCATGGAAGTAATGCCTATCCTTCCTAACCGGGTTTCCGGTTGCTTGTACTGGGCTGGACAGCACAGCAAAACTGGATGAACCCGATATCCTTGGCAAAAGCCATTCGGTCGCCCCGCGCCGCCCTGTCTACAATGGGAGAGCGACAAGCGGGCTGTCGCTCGAGCGCAATCCCCGTGATGGCCTGACGAGAACTGACGCGATGATGATCCGATGAGGGCGCATATAGCTTATTGATTCGAATAACTGGCCATCGGACTGGCAAGCGGCAGTGATCTGCCTCGCTTCACCTCGTAAATGGCGCGGTCGGCCTTGGCTATCAAATCTTCAATCGATGTGCGGCTCCCCGGGTCAAAACGCGCTAGGCCAACGCTAAAAGAGATTTCGTGACAAGACTGCTCGGTATTGTTGGATTTCAAACACTCAGCAAGTCGAGCTTTGATCGAGGTCTCGCTGTGACCATCTGCCTCGATCGCGAGAACCGCGAACTCGTCTCCTCCAAGTCGAGCGACGACATCGGAAGCACGAAATGTCTCTTCTAAAACGCCGGCCGTGCGTTTCAACACACGGTCTCCTTCGAAATGTCCGTACGAATCGTTAATGTGCTTCAATCGGTCAACATCCATCACAAACAGCAACATGCTCCGCCCGGCTCTTTTCCCAAGTCTCAATTGGCGTTCTGCCAGGGCCATAAAACCGCGGCGGTTATACAAGCCTGTGAGTTCGTCAGTTAGTGCAAGATTGCCCAGCTCCGCTTGCAACATGTACTGATTCGCAGCACAGCGCACCGCGCGCATCAGAAGATCGCTGGCCGACTGACTCCGAGTGTCACCGGCCAACGTGCCTTGCGACTCCGAGCGTACGTCTCGCAACAAACTGGCGAGTTCTTGATTTGCTTTTGCAAGCATGGCTTGGAAAACATCATCCCTACGTTCCTCATCTTTCCTTTGACCAGCGTTAGGAGAATCATCAGTTTCCTGGCACTTCATGCCAGAGTGCTCCGGAAGGTGATTTCCTGGACTGCCTGCCTGCATCTGGCCCACAGCGAGCGTGCAAATCCGCTGCAATTCCTGGTAGGTGAAGTAGGTCTCCTGCTGGTCGCCGGCGCGTTCCACATGGCCCAATCCCGATTCCTTCGAAATGCGCCGGAATTCTGCTTCCGGTATGCCCAGAAGGCAGGAAGCTCTAGCCCGCGTGACAAATCTCGGGACTTGGTTGTTCATGCCTCCTCCTATTGCGCGACAATGACCATGGCAGCTTCTTCGCCAGCCACAATCGTCGTCATTCAAGCATTGGTGTCGGACGCTCTCTCCATATACCTGAGGCCCCGATTAACCTGAGTACGGGGCCGCCTCCGTGTCAGTGCAGTTCGGTAGTTGGGATAATCGAGGTGGGGGCCCTGATCACGGAGGCTGCCCGCTCCTCTCCTTCTAACATAGCCGGTTGCCAAATGATTTCAATCCGGTGAATCATTCATTTCGACTGAGGGAAAGGCGGATAACTGCCTACAGGTAAAGTCCCTTTGGGGGCGGAGTCAGGCCTGAACTAAACCGCGCCGGATAGCGTAACGCACTAAACTTGCTGTTTCATGGATGTCTAACTTCTTCATAAGTCTTGCTCTATGTGACTCGGCAGTTTTTACACTAATCCCCAGATGCACAGCGATGTCTTTCGTGGACTTCCCTTCACCAACTAATTGAAGAACCTGACGCTCACGCCCAGAAAGAGCATCGGCCGAGTCATACGTTTTGGATAGGTAAGCATCAACAACGGCGCGCGAGATCTTCGGGCTAAGATATACGGACCCGCGACAAACTTCTTCTATTGCGTGCACCAGGTCGTCCGCCGTCTGGCTCTTCAGTACATATCCTCTGACCCCGGCGCGCAGAGACTCGGTGACATACTGGTCCTCGTCGTGATGTGTGAGGAGTATGACCTTGGTCCTGGGAGAGGATTTCTTGAGTTCGCGAGCAGCATCGACACCATTCAGGATAGGCATGCTGATGTCGATGACGGCGACGTCAGGTTCGGTCTTCTCTGCCGAACGCAGTGTTTCTTGGCCGTCAGAGACCTCGGCGACAATTTGAAATCCTTGTTTTTCCAGGAATGCCTTCAGTCCCTGGCGGACTAGGGCATGATCATCTGCAAGTAGAATGCGCGTGGGCATGGTTCGCGGGCAGGTTAAGAAATCCCTCCAACCCAGGCAATCGGGTAGTTTCCTCTATTCCTTTGGGGTAAAGACCCGATCAGGGGCGATGTGGAATGCCAGAATCGAGAGCTTTGCGAAACAGGCCCGATTACTGCTTCGGCTACGGCAGTCTGGGAGGAGAGGAAACGGCGAAGCTTTGCAGTGGTTCAGAAAGGTTTTCCATTCAGGGCTGCACGAACCCACGGCGAACCGCGTAGCGCACGAGACTCGCTGTCTCATGAATATCTAGCTTCTGCATTAGGTTCATGCGATGGGATTCGGCGGTTTTGACGCTGATCCCTAGGAGGGATGCAGCATCCTTCGTGGATTTTCCTTCAGCAATCAACTGCAGCACCTGTCGCTCGCGCACGCTCAAGGGGTCTGCAGTCCTATCCGATTTGGAGCGGTAAGCCTCCACCACCGCGCGCGATACGCCCGGACTTAGGTAGAGCTGTCCTCGAGATACCTGTTGAATTGCGTGAATCAGATCATTTGCGACCTGGTTCTTCAGTACGTATCCCTTTACGCCAGCTTCAAGCGCTTCATGGATGTACTGCTCCTCTTCATGCTGTGTAAGAAGAATTGATTTCGTCTTTGGGCAGGACTGCCCCAGTTCACGAGCAGCAACTATGCCGTTTTGGGTCGGCATGCTGATATCTAGGATCGTAATATCCGGACGATGCGTTTCCGTCAATCGAACCGCTTCTTGCCCATCGGAAGCTTCCGCAACAACTTGAAATTTCTCCCCCTCGAGCAGTAATTTCAGACCCTGACGCACAAGCGCGTGGTCATCCGCGAGGACGATTCGAATTGACATGGTCACCCTCCAAAGGAATTCGTATGGAAAGTTCAGTCCCGTTTCCCAAGCTGGATTGGCTACGCAGAGTTCCGCCGATCGCGGTCAAGCGTTCCCGCATTGCGACTAATCCTAAGCCCTTCCGATTCCGTGCCGCGTCAGCCAGGTTGGAGTCGAGCCCCCCGCCGTCGTCCTTGATCGAACAACACAGAGCAAAATTTTCTCTCCACGAACGAATCCAGGCATTACTCGCCTTCGCATGCTTAACAGCATTTGTTAGCGCTTCTTGAACGATCCGATAAAATGTCATTTCAACGGTACCCGGGGAGGCGGTCGCAAACACTTGTGTCGATGTGAATTGGCAGATCGGCTCGCTTCGAAATTCCCTCCGCTAAGAAACGAATTGCTGGAGTCCAGCCTAGATCATCCAGGATGGTTGGCCGAAGTTCATGAGAGTGCCGCCGCAGCGGCTTCTCAACCTCGGTCAACAATTCTTTAATCTGCGTGAACCTAGCTTTTTGAGGATCGGGCAATTCCGGCGCGACTTCCGCCAGCGCAAGGTGTACGGCAACTAGCATCTGTCCCGCCCGGTCGTGCATGGCGTACGCGATGCGCTTGATATCCCCCTCCAGTTCAAAATTTGCTTGAGCTTTCGGCTCGCGTCCACACGCTATCTTCATGGCTGAATTCCCACCAATCGTGTGACTAATACGAGGGCGTCGTCATTTCCGATCCCATGTCGTTCTAGAATCCTGTCCGCAGCTCTTTGCGGATTCCCCAGAACGGAGAGGTTCTCGGCAAAGTCACTGTTAACGCCATCCGTGACAAAAAACAACGTGTCCCCCTTGGCTACCGGAAGCACGGTGGCCTGCAACGGAGGCAATCGGGACCCGACAACACCGGCGCGCGGGAGAAGCGTTTCTTTCGAATTTCCATTCTTGCCGTCAGCACGCGCCAACACTCCTTGAACATTCCCGACTCCGAGCCAAGTCATCATCCCATGCGCCAGGTCAATGGACGCAAGGCTTAAAACGACGCCGCGAGTTGGCCGGAGTTTCTCGTGACATTGCTCCACGAGAGAGATGATCGGTTCGTCGGCACAAGCCTTAAGAACGGATGCCGCCGCCTTCGCAGCATCGGCAGCATCTGCACCGTGGCCGATGCCGGCGATGGCAGCAACCAGCAGTCCGTTCCGGTTACAGCGGACCAAATGGTGAGCGCCAGACTGGCTTTGGCCAGGAAGGGCGAACCTTGCAACCCCGTATTCCAGCAACGGCTCATTTATTATTGTCTCCATTTCTTCACCGCCACAATTGTTCCTCGGCCGGGTTGGGAAGCGATCTCAAATTCGTCCATCAAACGGCGCACCCTAGGTAGTCCAAGCCCAAGACTTCCAGAAGTGGAGAAGCCGGGATCGCGGGACCATCGTCGGTAGCTATGGCCGAGATGCCCCGATTAGCTTCGCGGGATATTAACGTAACATCTTTCGCCATAAGAGTTTTCTCCTCGGCGCGAACGGTCCGCTTCCGAAATAATCCGCCCGCCTCAAAGCGCGGAAATCTAAATAGGCAAATACCATTACGAACCCGCTCCCTCAATCAAGCAAACTCCCGCAACAATCCACAGGTAAAGACCCTAGTTCTAGTTATCAATGTGCGGTTGCTCTACGAAGAAGGAGTCTCGACCGAACGGGACGTTGTCATTATAAAAGAATTCTGCAGATTGCAGACATCTACGACGCTTTGACCACAGACCGGCCGTACCGGGGCGCCCTCCCTTCCCATGAGGCGTTGCAGATTCTTTTCAGCGAAGCCGAGAACGGCTGGCTCGACGCTCCCGTGGTCCTGAAGTTCTCGCGAATCTGCAGAGACGGCGAGTACTTCCCCAAGCGGGGAAGAACGATGCTGGCCTCCTAGTACGGGTAGTGACTAACCGTTTGACAAGGTGCTTGGCACATTCAAAGGGTATTCCTTCCAGGCCCAAATTTAGCGCCCGCAGAACCAAATCGGCTAAAGACAAGATATACCTATGATGGCTTAGGTTAGTGGACCAATTGACCATCCATAACTTCTGAATGTTTTTCAAGCCGATCACAACGGTCGCCATCGGAAACAGGTATTTACCTTAGAGAGATTTCAAGTGTTTCCCTTCTTTCTTTTCTCCCCATTTTCACCCTATTTAGCTCCAAGTACCGGCAGGGCGCGCACGATAGCGATTCTCAGAGGGAAATTGAGAAAAGAGGCTGATAGCTAGAATTGATACGGTGCCAAGCGACGAGCTGTGACCGAAGTTGTACAGAAAGATCAAGAGGGGTACCGAGCCGTGAAACACAGAATGTGGTTTGGCGGGGCATTATTCGCCCTGCTGTGCGCCCTGCCTGCGATGGCGGATAACCGGTTCATCGTCCGGTCCACCCTTGGCTCAGGCGCGCTGGGGCAGTTCTGCGTTTTACAGAGCTGCACCGTGGTGGGCGCCGTCGATGGAACGCTGAACCAAGTGTTTCTATTGACGACACCAAGCACGATCGATTCGACGACTTTTCTGAATCTTCTCTCCAACACGCCGGGAATCTTGGATGCTGAGCTGGATCAATTAATCAGTTTGGTTGGAGGGCTCAACACTGTGACGTCAGTGCCGCCTGGGCTAACAGACAATCTTCCGGTAGATTACTTCGGCGCAACAGTGTGGAACGGCTATGCCAACCAAACTGCCTCGAATATTGTTCATGTTCGGGATGCGCAGGACGCGTTCCACGTGGCAGGGACTGGCATTGTCGCAGACATTGACACCGGAGTGGATCCCGACCATCCGGCATTGAGAAATGCTCTTGTGCCAGGTTACGACTTTACGCGCAACCAGCCGGGTGGTTCGGAAATGACAGATTTTACTTCACCCGCCCCGCCGTCTTGTGCGAATTGTCAGCCAGCGATTGTAAATCAATCCACTGCAGCGGTGCTGGACCAGTCTACGGCGGCGGTACTTGACGGAAATGTACAGTATGCGGCCTTCGGTCACGGCACGATGGTGATGGGCATTATCCATCTCGTGGCTCCAAGAGCTCGACTCCTCCCGCTGAAAGCCTTCCGGTCAGACGGCACGGGGTACCTCTCCGACGTTTTGCGGGCGGTCTATTACGCTGTTCAGAATAACGCCAACGTGATCAACATGAGCTTCGACACTACGACGAATTCGAAGGAGCTAAAGCACGCTCTCCACTACGCAAACCATCTTAACGTAATCTGCGTAGCCTCAGCAGGCAACGACAGCAGCCCGGCCCCGCCAAACTTCGTTTATCCAGCGGCGCTGCAAGGGTATGCAATGGGAGTGGCATCAACCAGCGATATGGATACGCGCTCGTGGTTTTCCAACTTTGGGAATGCGATTGTTTGGGTGGCAGCTCCGGGAGAAGCCATTGTCACGACCTATCCGTTCAACACTTACGCCGTCGGTTGGGGAACTTCTTTCAGCGCTCCGTTTGTCGCAGGTGGGGCCGCCCTGATGCGGAATTTGCGGACCGACATCAATGAGTCTTTGGCGGCCTCGGCGATGGCTCATGCTCAATTTGTTGGCCCATCAATGGGCAACGGGCGTCTGGATTTGCTTATGTCACTGGCTGCGTTGTCGGCGGGGGACGATCCGCCGGAGTCCGACGTTTCGGCAACGTCATCCAGCATGAAGATTGGGGTCGGAGAGAATAAGAGTTTAGCTTCTCCGCTGCAGCTTCGAGTGGGTTCAAATACGTGGTGACTTGGACCAACATCGGGAGTGCCGGCAGATGCCAAGAATATGGTTTCGCCTCCCACTCTTGCACTTGGCGGCACGAATACCTTGAATGCGACGGTCAGTTTGAAGACGACAACTCAGACCTCCGCGTCGCAAATGGCCATGCCGCGGTTTGTGCCGCGGGGCCAATAATATTGGGCGAATGCAATGTGCGTTGCTTGGTTTCTGGCAGTCACAGAGATTCGAAGCTGAGCCGCACGCCTGCGCCTAGGGCGAAATGCGAGCGTAGTGCCGGCTCCTGCATAACTATGCGTGTCCCGCCGTGGTGGGACGAATGGAGACCCACCCCCAATGCAGGGCACATCGGAGGGAATTCTCATGACTACGATCATAGGAAGTTCGACGAATCTGAGTCACGCTGCTAGGTTCACATCCATCGGTCGCAAGACCACCCGGCGACGGTCTACGGATTGACACGAAGACGTTCAAGCATGTTTCAAACGTCTCAGAATCTGTCAGCAACCGTTCAAAGTTCACCTTTGACACCTGAACGAGCAGCACTGAGTATTGGTGGACGGTCTGAGCAGGCGACTGTGGTAGCGACGACGCACGCGACTGGTTCCTACCTCGTTTGGATGAGCTCGCGTGCGTCGAGATTGGACGTAATCGCAGTGGCGCTGCCCGCAGGATCCGCCAGCGCCACATAGCCGTCAGGTCGTACCAGATAAATGGCATTGCGCCGCAGGCCCGTTCGACTCACCTCCGGACGCCATGGAAAGACGCGTAGCGGCAATTTTCGCTCATCGCACACTGCCAGAACCTCAGGCGTGGCGTCGCCATACACGTGAACCTGCCAGTCCACCGAAGCCAGCGGCGCGAAGTTGTCGGTATCCACGCCGTTCAAGTTCGTCGGCTTGCCATCCGTACCGCGAAATTTGCCCCGAAGCCGATGTCGCTTTTCATTCAGCGAGAAAAACGCAACTACGGAGTTTCAGTGCCGAGAAAATCGAGGGGCCATTGGGGGGCCAATAAGGATTCCTCTGCGTTCCCTATCGCTCCTTTTCAATGCCTTAGGACTCCCCCGCATTCCTTCTAACTCCTTGAAATGCCTCATGGTAGTGTTTTCGATCCCCACCGCCCCTACCAAATCACTAATGTTTTGAAACGTTTAGGTCAAAGCAGGTTCATCGCGATGCAGAAACCATCGCTCCAAAACAAAGCGCTGTGAAAACCACCGGCTCGCCAATAGAATTCGAGAGAGGCGGCTTACAAGCCGAGTAGGAAGATGCCTGCCGATGTCGAAGGCCCATTCCTGCTGGGTTTTTCCGAAACGAGCAGTAAGGAGATTACGGTACATTGTGCAGAGCGCTTGAATATTCTCTCCACCTGCCTCAAGAACGGCCTTGGCCGCCAGCAATCCCGACTCGACCGCCGGCCGAATACCTTCACCGCTTTGGGAATACGCCAAACCGGCTGCATCACCCACCAGGAGCACGCCGTCGCGGGCAACATTCCGTTTCGAATGCCCGTAGAGAAGGTAGGAATGACCCCGCATATGCGACGGCAAATCAAAAGTAACTTTTCCCGATCGTCCCAGGAAATCCACGAAGCCGCTGACGTGCTCTGGGAGAGTATGCGGATCCAGTCTGCCCAAACCCACGTTGAGAAAATTATTCTTTCTGACACACCACCCATAACCCTTCATGTCCGGGCAAAAGTAGAGTTCGGGGAGTTCGGGCCGAATCGAACATTGTTTACTCTGAGTTTCCGACATCTGGAATTCCGTTTCTTGAGCCGCGACGCTGATTTCGTTGCGCGCGTTAGCTCCTCGAAACCGAGCCACGGGGCAAAAATGTCCCCCGGCACCTATGACCAGCCGGGCTTGCAATCGGCCATTGGCAATCCAATGCTCGCCGGAGCGTTCGAGACTTATTAGGGGCGTTCCATCCAGAACGCGCGCGCCGCAACGCTTGAGCAAATAGTCGTCAAACTCGCAGCGGCGGATTCCGTAACTAATGGGTTTGCCATAGTCGGTTTCCACTTCGCGGCCCCCCATGAGACTGACACGAAAACCTTGGATCGGTTGCAGAACCCGGCATCGGGCGTACTCCGCAAGATCGATCTTGAGTTCTTGCAGCACGGGAGGGGTGATCCATCCTCCGCATACTTTGTCACGAGGGAAAATCTGTTTATCGAGGATCACTGTCGTTAACCGGGAATCGCGGAGTTTCCAGGCGCAGGAAGTGCCGGCAGGCCCGGCCCCAACGATTAAGATATCGCACGAATCCATTGCGCATCCTTGACTTCGCCTTGCTTCTGCGGATAGAGGCGGGCGCGAGTCCAAGGTATTCGCCGACAAGCCGTCCGCGCAAAGAGTACCTGAAAGAGCTGCAAAGTGCCGGCGCGGAATCCCGCGATCGCTCCGGCGAGATACAGCCGCCAGGTTCTGACGAAATCCGGACCGAACATCTCTCTGACTTCACCGGAGGATTTTTCAAACCCACTCAGCCAGTATTCCAATGTCCTGGCGTAGTGCGGCCGTAGGTTCTCCACGTCGAGGACGGAAAAATCATGAGGTTCAAAAATATCCATCGCCTGGCCAAGTGTGGGTGCGTAAGCCCCAGGGAAAATGCGCTTTCTGGTCCACGTGCTAAAGGGGCGAGGCTTGTTGCGTCCGATGAAGTGGAGGAGCCCGCGCCCGGCCTTGTCGACAGAACGATGGATGATGCTCCCTAACTCCTTGTAGTGTTCTAATCCGACGTGCTCGAGCATTCCCACGGACACAAATGCGTCGCAGTCTCCAGAAATATTCCGGTAGTCATCCTCTACAAAGTCCACCTGTTGGGTTAGTCCGAGTTGTCTAGCCCGCCACTGCGCCCACACGATCTGCTCATGGGAAATATTGAAAGCCCGAACGGTCACGCCGTAGTGTTCCGCCATGTAAAGTGCCAGCGCACCCCAACCGCATCCCGCGTCCACAACGCGTTCGCCGGGGTGGAGCTGCAGCTTGCGACATACGTAATCCATTTTGGCAATCTGAGCTTCTTCCAGTGTCGCGGATGGAGTGGGAAAATAGGCGCAGGTGTATACGAGCTGAGGATCGAGCCAAAGCCGGTAGAAATCGCTCTTCAAATCGTAATGCTGGTGGATATTGTTGCGGGAACCCCGCAAAGAGTTGCGTTGGAGATAGCCCATGAATTTCGACGCAACTCTGGCATACAGACTTTGTTTGTCAATGGGCGGTATCGATTGGTACAGGGTTTCGAGAGCGGCAATGAGATCGCCCTCGACTGTGATGCGGCCCTCGCTATAGGCATCTCCAAAGCCAACCTCAGGATCGAGAATCAATTTGAGGAGCGTTGCGCGATCCCGAATATGAATAACCGCCAAGGGTGAGACATCCAGTGGTGAGACTGTTACGCCGTTTCCCAGCATGAGCCGAATTGGGGGTCGGCCCACGGAATCATAAATCTTCCGTAATAGCCACTGATCGATCCGCCAGAAGTTATCGTGATGAGTATTTGCGAAATTTCGAGAGTTCGCTTGAGGCGCTGCAACGGGTTTCATAGTCATTGGCGTTCGACTCCAAGAACTCTGCCTGGTCCCGTGTCACCATTCGGAGGCTAAGAGCATACACCCGTATCGAACT
>Ga0210404_10000694_pt1 | contig 16126 bp, 34 predicted proteins | sample IncBWH28MmetaG_FD_155455 | JGI IMG/M metagenome (GOLD analysis project Ga0210404, IMG submission 155455) | Forest soil microbial communities from Barre Woods Harvard Forest LTER site, Petersham, Massachusetts, United States - Inc-BW-H-28-M | ecosystem: Environmental > Terrestrial > Soil >... | reverse complement strand
AGGAGACAGCAAATGACCAAGGACGCGTTGCTGAAGAAACTGGAAAACATGCTCCACCAAGCCGAACGAGAACGGACTTGGGGGCAAATCGAAATCGAACTGCAGGGCGGGGAACCGACGCTGCTTCGAAGATCATCAACCGAAAAACTGAACGATAGGGAGAACAACCGTCGTGAGCAAAAGACCTACCGCTAAACAAGAGCAGATATACCACAACAATCTGGTTGCTCTGACTCGCCGACAATTGTTTGTCCACGGGGATACGGAAGAAGAGCACCGTGAAGGTCTCCACATGCTGCTTGCCCAGCACGCCGCTCTTCGTGACGGCTTAGATTGGGGAGATGACCTCAGTGGTTTCATCGAAGAACACGCCGTCGAAATAAAACCGCTCGCCTGCTCAATCATCGAACGCGCGAAGAAACTGGAGCGTGCGTCGTGACGAGATGGGTTCTCCATGATTTGCGGGACATACCTGCAGAGCACTATCGGCTAGAAAGTGACGGTCGTAAGTGGCTGTATGCAGCCCGGCTGCGCCAATCGCTCGCTTCACTCCTTGCGACTTATGCCAATAGTGACGGCACGAATGTGTATCCCAGCCGGATCACGATGGCCGCCCATCTTTCTTGCAGCGTTCGAACTGTCCAGCGCCTGCTGAATGACTTAGAAACTCTCGGCGTCCAAAAGAGAACGGGCCGCCACGGTGGTCCGAGAGGAACTGCGGTCAGGACTCTCAGAGTGCCAGATTCAAAGTCGGAGTGCCACATAGAAGAGTCGGAGTGCCAGATAGGGGAAGTCGGAGTGCCAGATACAAATGTCGAAGTGCCACGTATACGTGTCCCTCAACCACCAGATCTTGACCTCCAGCCTAAACCACCAACCACCACCGGGGGCGGTGGAAGATCTTTTTCTCCCAAGAACCGGACGTCGAAGCTGGAACAAAAGTATATGGCTGAAATAGGGCCATTCGGCAAATGGACTGATTCCGTGGACATGCTGCTTGCAAATCACAGCTACGAAGTCGTCGACACTGCCGTGGCCGCCATCGTGAAGGAAGGCTTCGATGGTGTGACCAAGAGCAGAATCGGCGTTGTTCTGTACCGTCTCCCTCAGTACATCGCCAAGGTCGAGGAATCGCGCCGGGCCGCTGCTCAGAAAGTGAATGAGGACGCTGCGATTGAAGCCAGCATCGCCCGGCAGATCGAAGAGAACCAGAAATCATGGCAGGGAGTTGAGCGTAATGAGGAGACCGTCGAAGACTTCTTCGGCAAGCCATAACACGTATGGGGGTGTATGTGAGTGTAAACATCATCGTTCGGTTCCCGGACTCGCTGGCCGCCAAGCTGAAAGAGCATCAGGCACGAACGGGCTGCAGCATGAGCGAATTCATCCGCCGCGCCGTGACCGAAAAACTGGAACCGAAGACGCCATCGAAAGAGGAGAAGTAAAGTGAAGAAAATTACGTTTGAACACGACGACGGAATGAAGCTTGAGGTTAAGCCCGAGCAACTCGCATTGGTAGATAACAACGGCCAAGCGACAGTCCTCGTCACCAAAACTGATCATGTCCTCTTGCCTCTGGTTTTCTTCAAGCCATTGCTGGCGACCGAGGACGAAATCAAAGCGCGCGAACCCAAGACGGAGAAGAAGTGAATAGCTGGCCACATAATTGGCTCGAAATCGCCAAGCGAGAATATCCAGGAGTAGTCGTCAACGGCTCTGGGCGTTTTGGCAGCGCATCTTCTTGCGGAAATTCTGGTGGAGTTTTTTCATACGTCGCGCGCATCACTTTGACCGACTCGAAAAGCTTGGCAGAGGAACTGGCAAAGGGACCTTGTGGTTCGAAGATCTGTGTTCGTGCTCATCAGGTGATCGACCTTTGTCCCGAAACCGTCGTTCCTGATCTGCCGGAAACCGACGAAGATCGTTACGAAGAACGGTTGAGGGAAAAGCGTGCGAAAAGCACTGAGCGATTCCATGCGCGGTATTAAGCTACCAATGCTGGCGCTGCCGGACGACTGCTGCAATGACATTGAGTGGTTGGATGACCATGTGACGCGCGCGTCATCGTTCACAAAACGAATAGCGATTGCAGAGGTGACCCAGCAAAGGCCGCGTCATCGAAGCAACGACAAAATGGCAGGAAGAGCAAGACAACACCCCAAGCGGACCCAACCCAAGCAACGCACCCGGTAATCCTTGGGCGATATAAGCAAGCCCTCGAATCCCAGCCGCCTGACGCCACAATCAATCGAAACAGGGGCAACACAGCGCAAGACTGACGCGGTTCTGATCGAGTCTGGCGCAGCGCCCGGCGTGATGGCCCGCGTCATGGAAGCCCGGCATTCGCCTATCCATCGCCTCGCCTGTTAGAACGTGTAAGTCTATACACCTCAGTGAGATGCAGTGAATGCGCGCCTTATCATCGCTCATTGGATGCCTCGTTGCTTATGCATCTAACCCTATCATTATCAAAGACTTAGGCGCGGCCCCCGATTTGAGAGACCGGATAGGCCCTCAAAAAATGAAAATTCTGATGCAGTGACGAGCGTGCGCCGCTTCGAGAGAGAAACACGCAAAACTATCGAGTCGAGTTTCTTGAAGAATAGCGTCCCATTGCTTCCGTCCCGGTTCACTTCCCGAATACATCAGGCTGACTTTAGGGGCGAATGAAACAGGCCCCCGGAGGCGTCACAGCAGTCGGTACTTGTGCAGAGGAGTCAACAAGTATGTCAACGACCAAAAAGCGATTCGTTTTTGACGCGGACGCGGAGCTCGCGGATGGGCTGGAGCGTGTAGCCCACAGTCTTGGTTCGCCAATCGCGGAAGTTATCCGGCGTGCAGTCAGGCACAGAGTGTTTGGTGAGCCGGGCGACTGCGACCCGCAACATCCCCACGCCTCAGAGCTGCCGCGCCAGCCAGTTCTCTTCATGCCCCGGCAGGAGACGAGATAAGTGGGCCGCCCCGCGAAGGATATTTTCGAGCACGCGTTGCAGGGAACAACCCAGCGAGTGAATGCTGGCGAAAGTTACGTCGCTGGTTCGCTTCCGAAGCCGCCGAAATTCTTGAGCAAAGAAGCGCGCAAGAAATTCAAGCATTTAGTGCGGCAGCTTGCCGAGCGACGTGCGGTCACGCAAGGCGACGGAGATTTGATTGCGATTTACTGTTCACAGGACGAACGCTGGCAGCAGGCGCTGGCCAAGATACGCGATGAGGGCGCAATCAGGATTTACACGCGCCTGTCCGCCAAGGGTGAACCAGTCGAAGTCGAAAAGGCAAACCTGAACCTGACCATCGCCAAGGACTGCGAACGCGCAATGGTCGGCATCCTGACCCGGCTGGGCTTGACGCCGAAGGACCGCGAGAGCGTGCGACCGACGTCGCCAGTGAAGTCGAAGAACGCGCCGCCACACCCTGATTCCTGCGCTGGTGTCGGGCAGGAACTTGAGCGCCTGAGAGTGTTGCAAGCCGCCCAGCCGCCCGAGCGGGAGCCAGAAGCAGAGATCGACGTTAATGCAATAAAAATACCGGAGGAACTATGACGAAGTTGATGGACCAAATTGCTGATGCCGAACGTCGACAAGGATTCGTGGACCGCTGGTCGCCGATGTGCGAGGCCGCTGGCTTTCTCGACGGCAGTGTTGAATTCACACCCGAGGACTTGGTCCTGCTTGCGGGTGCGATTATGCACGACAAAGAAGTGGCGCGACTGCGGATGCTTCCCGAATACCAAATTCGAGATGGCATCGTCTTCGAAACCAAGTGGGAGGAGCTGCTCGAATCCCTCGGTGATGATGGCCGCGCCGCGCTGCGGTCGCGGATAAATTTTCAGCCAGTGCCCATCATGCGGAAGCGGCAATAACGTTAACGCTGTAGTCGTAACACCACCCGGCAGCATTGGACCGTCGTGAACGATGACGGTTGCAGGAAAACACTTCGCAGGACAGGGAGCAAACCATGAAGATCAAGTACACCTCTGCATCACCCAAAGCTGGACAAACCGAACATCTCCAACCGAATATTTGCGCGACGCTGATCGCTGCAGGCTTTGCTGAACCATGTGGGCCGCCTCCCATGCGCGGAACCCGCGAGTGGTTCGCAGAAATGCAGGAGCTACATGGTGTGCCCGCTCCCACTCCAACCGTTTCGTGGGGTGTCTACATCGGGCAGATTGCAAAGTGCCCGGCCATCGTCGCGTCGTGCTCAAACAGCAACTGCACCGTGAAGTTCAGGTTCGAAGGAAACTTCGCGCGGCAGCAGCATCCCCGCCACGGAGAAGAGCCGCTTCACTTATTTGAGAAACGAATCTCGGACGCTGCCAGCAAGGTTGTGTTCACACATTCTTGCGGTCACAAGACTCCCGACAAAGTCTCCGCAGCCATCGTGAAGCAGTTCGTGGCCGCCGTTGTGAAAAATCCGCGCGAGTTCACGTCCGATGAAGCCAAAGTGATCTCGTTTGCTGTCTTCAAGGGCGACAGCGGTCAACACCGCGAGGTGGTTCAAGGCGTACCTCTGCAGAGGGGTCCGTTGGCGTTTGAGTTGCCGGAGTAGTCACAGCGTTCGGATGCATGGGGAGCGGGCACGGAGAAATTTTATGGCAGGAAAAACAGAAGTCAGAACATTTCGCTCAGGCAGTCTGCGCGCGATGTCGCAAGGTGACGAAGGCTCAATGGTGATCTCAGGTCGGGCGTTATCGTACAACGTTCTTAGCGCTGATCTTGGCGGGTTCAAGGAGCGCCTTCAGCCGGGGTGCTTTGCACGCCATCTCAAGACGGCACCAGATGTTCTCTGCCGTCGTGAGCACGAGACTGGATTTCTTTTAGGTCGGACGAAAAATGGAACGCTCACTTTGCAAGACGGACCAGACGGTTTGGACTTCCGCTGCATTATTGACCCCGCAGACCCGATAGCCGTCTCGACGCACGCAGCCATCCGGTCTGGACTGATTGACGGCATGTCTTTCGCGTTCGGAGTGGATGGCGATGATGGCGACGCATTCGACTCCGCTGTTGATGAAAGAGGACAGCGGTTCACACGGCGGACAATCAAGAGTGCGTTGCTGCTGGACGTAGCGCCAGTAGCCGCGCCCGCCTATCCGCAGGGAACGTCTGTTTCTGCGCGGTCACGAGTCGCAGACTATGACACCAGCAGAGTGGCGGTTCCTCCGCAACGGACAGTGTCAGCGCCGCTCAAAATGACGCTTTCCGACGTGCGAAGGCTCTCGCGGGAAACTGGCCATTCCTTCGAGGATATTGTCTTCGGATATTCGCCGAAGATCTCCGAGGACCGATGGCTCAAAATGAAGCTGGAGGCAATCGGCGACGTTGTTATGCGGGCCAAGAAAGACACCGAAGACGATCTCGAAGATTCCGACTCCGACTGGGACGAGCGCACTCACGAACGCGCTGCCGCGAAGCACCGTTTTGTGGCGCAGCATTCTTCGCTCGACGATGCCATCAAACATTACAACGCCGCCGACGCCCATCAGAAGGCTGCGGAGAATTTCAACAGAACAAACTCCCGCGCGGCACGCCGGGCTTCGAAGAAGACGATGCCTGAAAGCATGGTGTCGTAAATGCCAGCTTTTAATTCACTGAAAGAAAAACAGATTCCGAACCGCGCGAATGTGCTGGATGTTTTTTACGCGACGGATTCGCACAAGATCTTCATAGGTCTCGGCGACGGGTCAGTTATCTGTTTGAACGATCTACTCCACTCTGGCCCGCCAGCAAGGTGCATCGGGCCGGAGGGTCCCGCTGGCCGCGACTGTGTTTGCCGAAATGGAAAAGACGGGAAAGACGGACGAGACGGAAAAGATGGAGCGCCGGGGATAAACGCGCCGGGAATCGTTGGGCCGCAGGGAGTGCCGGGCACTCCCGGTCGTGACGGAAAAGACGCGCCGCAGCGTTCGGAACTGGACAACCTGCTGATTGAGCAAGCGCGTGAAACCAAGGCGCTGCGTCAAGAGATGGCGGCGCTTGAATCAAAAGTAAAGAGCCTCGTCGCCATGAACGACAAGGCTGGGGAGTATTTGGAGTGGCTGCGCGCACGGGCAGCCGCGCGCATGAAATCAGTTTAAAGGAGAAAACAAATGAGTAGCGACATCGCACCGATACAAGCACCAGCATTTCCGCCCGTCAGCGAACGTTGGAAAGGCCCGAACGTTGGCGGGCTTCCGAAGTACGGAAGCAAAGACTGGCTGGAGGCGCGCCTCGCGCGGTCGGAGGCTTCTGCTCCGGCTAACACGACCGGGCCACTGGGCTTTGCAGCCGCAGAGCCGCTCAGTGAGGCCGCGCAGATTGCTTATGACTGCGGCATCAAGGGCGTGGGACCTGTGGCACAGCGCGTCATCGACCTTGAAGGTTTGGTTGCGGAACTGTTCGAAAGGATTGCGCGCCTCGAAAACAAACGGCACTAACAATTTCGAAGGAAAGGAGAGACTCCCATGAGCAATAACGGAAACAGCGATTACGGCAAAGGAAAAACTGGCGGAGCCGGGTCTTCGTATTCGAACCCGACGCCCACGCCAGCACCGACGTCAGCGAAAGTGCAGGGACCACCGCCCGCACAGAAGAATCCGGGCGGCGAGTTCGACCGCGACAAGAACTTCGTGTAAAAAGTTTCCGGCGAAAGCCGGACTCCCGCCCGGCCTTGGCGTCCTGTCGTCAGGAAAGGAAGGCTACCTGCGTCGCGCGTGCAGACGTGTCACGAGAACGCGCTGGTCTGGTGAGACCGAAAAGCACCACGGGAGCCGTCGTACCCTCGGCGGCTCCCACAAACTTCTCAGCATTCAGGTCCCCGCCCCAAGGGGCGCAGCCGTCATCCACTTTCTGGCACGGGACCTGATAACTTCCCACCGCCCGCCTTCGAACCTGTTGGCGGAGCGGTTGGAGAAGCCCGTCACTATTCTGTGAAGTAGTGGGGAATCATGGGCCGCTACCGAGTTCGGACAAAAATCCAATTTTTCGACACCTGCTGGAGCATCTCCTCTGGGAGAGGCGCGAGGGGTGGTGCGACTCGGTTCTACACGCTTGCAGAAGCAGATGCGGCTGCCGAAAAATATTCTTCTGACCGGGGATACTTGTGTGAGGGGTTCTTTTGCGAAGCGTGCGAGTACTTCCACGTTGGTCCTTCTCAAGCACCGCCCGGCAGCATCCCTGATGAGGACCGTTGGTCGCCAGCAAAACATCGCGAGCGCCGCGCTCTTATTCAGAAGGCACGAGCTGAGGAACAAGCCGCGAGGCATGCTGAGGAAGAAGCCGCGATTGCTGCCCGGCGTGCTGAGGAAGAAGCCGCGCTGCCTAAGAAGGAACCGAAGCCTCCAAAGCCTCCAAAGCCTCCAAAGGAACCGAAACCGCCCCGCGTGAAGGCGCTCTCTACCAGTGAACGCAGAGCCCTTGGCTTGTGTGGGATTTGCGGCAAAGAACGTATGCCGGGCCACAAGCTATGTCCGCACCACGTTGAGTACTACAGAAAGTACTACATAAACTACAGCCGGAAGCCCTCGAAGAAGGCAGTCACAGCGTCCCGACGTGTTGGCCCAAAGCCTCGGGTCGGGCGCTGCCCTGTCAAGGTCTGAGCCCGGCCCGACCCCTCTATGATTCACGCAATCTATTTCGATGAGTACGGAAACCGCACAGGTGAATCCGTGGAGGTTGGCTCCGATTTCTCCGCGCCAAAAGAACGGCAAGAAACTCCGCAGGTTAGCACGGGCGAGGTTCATTGGCTGCTCAAAGGAACGCAGCGCCGACCGTCTCTGGCGGAGAGAGAATGTAGTTCCCGATTCGGATTGACCGCTGACGATTAGAGGCAGGGTCACAGCATGACCGAAGAAGAGTCCTTAATCGCGTGGACGACGAAGCGTGACCCCACGCTCCGCGATGAAGCCCGCCGCGCAATCGAAGCCGGGCGACCGTGGGACAGTTTTCTGCTGCGAAAAATCCAGGACAACGTGATCGACGCCGAATGCCTTTATCGGGGAACCACAGTGTCGGCAAGTGACCCGCTGCTTTCCGTGAAGGTGGGGGATTCGTTTTCGATGTTGCCATCCTCTTGGTCGGCGGAGCATCAAATCGCAGCGCAGTTTTTCAGGAATCAGTTCCGACCAAAAGATGTCCCGCTGTTCATGCTCTTGCAGGGCCGCCCCATCCACGGCTTCGACCTTGCAGAGTATTTTGAGGCCAAGGGGCATCCGCGTGCCCGGCTCGTGGGTGGAATAGATCTGGCGACTTACTTCGATGCGAGGTCGCGGTCGCACTTGACCGCCCAGAGAGAAGTCATCACAGCCGGGCGGTTTCAGGTTCTGGACGCGCAAGCCCTACATGAGGGCAGCCTCTTGATTGTGAAGCAGACAGGCGTTTACGGCAGGGAACTCTAATCCAGCCGCTTGAAGAAGTCTTCCAGCGATTTGGTCCGCGCCGCCTTCTCCGCGCACTCCACGAGCCAGATGTGAAAGTCGGTCAGGTCCTGCAGAGATGAACCGTTGGAGAGCCGGGCCGTGTAAACCTTCTCGGCCAGCAATCGAAGGAAGAGTTCGTATTCCCGCATCCTACCGCACACACATATGCCTTAGCGCCGCCGACAGTCAACGGGCCTTTTTCTTGGAGGGGTATCGGAGGCCCAGCCAGCGATGCTTATTGCGCCTGAAGCCGCCGCTGCGCTCAGGTGGTCTCCCTGTGGCACGTTCGTGCCGGATCGAAGGAAAGGAATACTCTGTTACTATTGCCGCTGCATTAGTCGAGTAAGGAGGATAACCTTGGCGAAGCAGAACGCACTTACGTCCGAACAAGCAACGACGGAACTTCTTCGAGACCTTCTAATTCTTCAACTTGGCCTTGCCAAGGTTCCGCAAGACAAGATCCGCAAAATTGCGGGTTGCGGAATAAATCGCGTGAACGACACACTGAAACACATTCCGAAAGCAAGTCGCAAGCTTGCCCGCGAGGATAGCTAGATGAAGCCGCCCCCGCCGACTGACGAAAAGATTCTCGCCAAACTTGATAGGGTGATTACTTTGCTTGAGGACCTCTTCATACTCGAAGCGGCCCGCATCGGTATGAACAAAGAACCGCTTCGAGAGATACTGCGGATTGACAAGCGCAGAATCGGAAGGATTGCGAAGCATGTCGAAAACGATCAAGAAGGGAAGCCCGGTACGCTCTGAGGAGCTGGAGGACTCGGCCCTCTTCAGGAAAATGACTCGGCTGCTGGAGATACTCGTGCGGCTCAATCTCCAAAATATGAAGGGCGACCGGAGTCAGAACGATATGATTTCTCTACTCGATTCGGTAGGGTGTGGTCAGTCTGAGATCGCTACCTTCTTAGGAACGACTACAAATACCGTGAACGTGAGCCTTTACAAGGCGAAGAGAAAGGCTGGCAAGAAATGAAAGGGACGAGCAAAGACAAGAACGAGGAGCCCTACCAGCAAATACTAAGTCGACTTGCCCACATCGAACATAAGGTCGACTCGATAGACGAGACCAACGCGTTTGCCCTCCGCGCGGACGAAGACCGACATTTCGAGACGGTCAAGAAAATATTCAAGAAAGGCCTGCGTAGGGCACAGGTCTATCTCGCGGCAAACGGCAATCGCGGAGTAGTTGAGATAGCCCATCATCTGGGTATGAAAACTCCCAACGTCAGCCCGCAACTGAAATTTCTAAAGGAAGAGGGTCTTTTGGAGCTAGTCGACGCATCAGGTCGACAAGATTTTTGGAACAAGAAGACCATCGACAGGACGCTGCGTATCACCCAGTATCTCTGCAAGGAGTACAATCTGAAACCTGACGGACGCCCTAACAGTGTGGTGAAGAAGAAATAGCGAGCGGAAAGCACGGGAATGATTTTTGAAATTCAGACATACGTAGAGGATTATTTCAACCGTCGAGGGCTTGCCGACCCCGATCAGTACGGAGTGGCGCTGGCGAAACTGTACGACCGTCAGCGTCATGGCAAGACGATCCCAGAGTTCCTCTCCGCGATGAGGCGCGTTCGTACGGTATTCTACAAGCGAAATGACCAGATCGAACGAGAGGCGTTCGACCGTAAAATGCTGACCCTTTTGGACAGCAGGTTTAAAAAAAAAGATTGTTCTTCGTCTCAAAGGCAATCGCCGCAAAGGTTGAGGCCTCCGGCAGCCGCTTAGCAACCCAACCACGAATTAGTATCCGCAAATTCCTCGAAGGCTTCAGAGACTCTATCGAATCAGAAGCTGTAAATTCGTTTTGGGATTCTCGCGCAAAGGGAAAACTCAGGACTCGCGCTGAGAAGCTGGGACAGGAGTGCTTGGGTCTTTTCGCCGATGCCAAACTTGAAAAGCGAGGCGCCTTAATTCGGGAGGCAACCTCGGGAATTGGGTTTGTGGATGTTCTGGTGACGTTCTCATCTGGGTTGGTCCATGTTGTTGAGCTCAAGATTCTCAAAGGCAACAAGATTCCGGGACCAGAACAGGTGGCGACTTACATGAAACACAAGCACAGGAAAGAAGGCTGGCTGGTTTTCTTCGACGCACGTTCAGCGAACGGGCGAACGATAATTCCCGAGACCTTCAAGAGGGCAGTGGGAACGATCAGGACTATTGTGATAGACATCAATCCCGTAGCCCCTAGCAAGCTCGCCAATTGACCCCTCAATACGGAAAGCGTAGTCTTTCGCGCGGAGACTGTCTGGCCATTAGGAGGAGAGGCTGTGCCAAAAAAATCGACGAAAAAGAAAGAAGCTGACCAAGCACTTCCGAGCCTCGCGCTCGTATTTGGCTACATTGCAATCAAGGAACTGCAACGACTTGAAGACCGCGTGCGGGTTCTGGCCCGTCTCGGTTATGGGAACCAAGAGATTGCCATCATTTGCGACACGACGCCGATGACAGTCGCTGTCAGGAAGCATGGCCTGAAGAAGAGAAAATTCAGGGGGTCGAAATGAGCGAGAACGGTTCACCCAACGACGGGTCGATCCGGCTAATGTTGGCTTACCTGTGCATCTCAACCGAGAAGGAAGCGAGTCTCGAAAGGAAGGTTGAGATATTGGACAGGTTCGGCCTAACTGCTGGTGAGATGGCGAAGGTTTGCAAGAGTCAAGTTCAGTCCATCAGGAACGCGCGGCACTCCCTTACGAAACATGGCCAGAAGAGCAAAAAGACAAAGTAGCCGCAAACGCGCCGGGCGGTTCAAGAAAATTGTGCGGCTCCCTGCCGACTACTTCGACGGACTTGACATTGGCAACGCTCTTTTCCCGGCGCTGTACCAATTCGAGAACGGACTGAGAATCCTCCTCCACTCCTACCTGACAACTTGCTATGGCGCAAATTGGTGGGATGTATCCCTGAAGCCGAGGTTGCAAGGGGTGTTCGACTACGCCGACAATCAGCAGAAAAAGCTAAATGCCATGCCGTGGATTGGTGCGTCTTCTGTCGTGGCGGTCCTTCCAATCCATTTGGTAACGCTGGGGCATCTCGAAGAACTCGTCAAAGTTTACAAATCCGACTGTATCCCGCAACTATTCCCCACGATGGAATTCTTTCTTGGCCATATGGAAGTAATCAAACGGGTCCGCAACATGTACAGCCACATGTTCCCCTGCATCACGAAAGGGGATTGCCAAGTTGCGAAGAGCGAAATTCGGGTCCTTTCATTGCACATCAACTCGAAGCTGCCGTGAGGTAGTGTCTGTCTGCGTTGAAGGCACACGTCACCCTTTGGCCGTGTCCGCAGAATGCAAGTCGCCTTAGCGTCGCGCCGCGTGAGCCAAAGCCATGCCCGTTACGATCACAAGCGCCCCGGACAGCACGATGACGATTGCCAGCATGAATAGGAACTCACGATCAGTAATCGCCGCTTGTGGCACCGACGGTGCGAGTGGTGCTTTCGGCTCATCCTTGTCCTTGGATCGCCAATTGAGGCTAACGCTTAATGGAATGAGTGGAATGTTCATAGGCAGTGATGTTAGCACCAAAAGACCCGTCAGTCGCGGCTTCTGTCCATGTGAGGGGAAACGCAGCCGCGTCCGCCTTCGAACGTTTTGCACTCATCTTTCACTTATCCGCGAAAAAAGCCCAGCATCGAGCAGCACGACGGAGCACGTAAGTTGATGAAAAATATCAGAAGTGGCGGAACATGTCGCCATTAAGAGTCAGTTGCTCTGCCAATTGAGCTACGCGCCCACGGGGGGAATCTTACCGGCGGGACAATTTGTGATTGTAACATTTCCCACACGCGCGGTCTCGCTCACACGTGCACGCTCAAACTCCAGGGAACGCTTCATCCCCGCCGCACTGATCATCGCCAAAGACGCGTTGGTAAAGACACGTTCCAGTTGAGCAACTGCTTCGTGCTGCAGTCCAGAAGCGCTTGGTTGGGGCGAGCGGGCACACGGCTCGCCGATGGACGGGGCGACAGGCGCAGTCGTGGAGACAATGATGACCTAGGTTGAGCGCGCGATGCGAGCCGGGTCCCCGACACGAACATCCCCTAGGAACGCTGCCGCACTTCGGCTGCCAGACCACCGGAGCTTTCGCTGACTACCGGGCGGCGCGGGGGCAAAGAATCCGGCCCCATCCTCGGTCGCCTCTCGACTGTGCCGATGACCGGAGCATCGTCCATTCCATCGGCGTAAGCCATGGAGACAAACCGCTGCTCGGAACACAAGCGGTCGACCATTCGCTGTTGCCCATTGCTGAGCACGGCGTGAGGAAGAATTGGAAAGTGACGGAACATCCAAAGAAAATACACGCGCTGAAGAAACGAGGGCATCAAATAACGCGGCCCGATAGGCGTTTGCACTTGCACGACACCGTCTGAGAGTTTCTCAATCCACATACTAGGCCCACCTGAGTACCTGAGTTTGGCCAGAGCAATTCTTGGGCCGCCATTATTGCACCAAGGTCCGTGCTAGGGGAAGCATTTTCTCAAAGATTCCGTGGAAAGCCCTCCCCCGCCTGAGCCGGTGCGTCCGCCAACCCTCATCAAGGATTTCGAGAACGATTTCCAGTGTACTGGTAATGGTAAAACAAGGCTAGGCAGCGCTGGAATACTAGGCGGGAATCTCCGGCAGAATGTCCATGCGCCGGATCTCGGCCGCGACTCCGAAATCCTTGCCGGGGCCCTGCTCCACACGCAACACCTTCGCATGGCAGCAGACCCAGCACTTCTCCCCAGAGGTCAGCTCGGGAGGCAGGATGAGGACTAATTCCACGTCCGAACCCTCCGTCATGCGGGACTCGGTATAGAGGAATACGCCATTCGTGCTCACATCACGAGTCTGGGCGCTCAACTCTGCATTCGCCGGACTGCTCCGGACGCGCACCGGCAGCTGGGTAACGACTCTTTTGCGGGAACGACGATCGATCTTAGAGATCATTAATGCTTAACCCTAAACCCGTATCCTAAACCGACTTCCTGCGCCCGCAACCACGACACAACGCCAGCGGTGGGGCTTCCCTGCTTCGCGCGGGCGTCCGATAGTATAGACCAACTCCGCAAGGATGGGTTACAAGTTGTTAGATCTGCGGGCGGCGCGAGCGTGCCGCGGGTACCACGAGGGCTTGCTCTATGGTGGGAACATTGGTGCCTCGCAGCCTAGCTTCGGCCCCATGCAGCTTGTCGGCCTGGTTGGTCTGGTAGTAGGCCTGCACCAGAAGTTCCATGGTAAAGGGATTGTCCCGGTCTTCTTCCAGATAAGTGATAGCTTCGTCGAACTTCTTCTGACTGATCAGCAGCGTTCCGGCAGCGCCGTTGTAGGAGCTCTGGATGATGCGGTTGCGGCTGCCGGCCGCCATGGCCTCGAGTTGCTTCAGAGACTTTTCGGCCAATACGGGGTTGCCCGCCTGGGCGGCGCGCACGGTACGATTGCGCAGGATGCGGGACAGTTCCTCATCTTTGTCGGATTTCGAGATCGTGCTGCGATGTCCCAGCGACTCCTCGGCGTCCTGCAGATATTTCAACGCCGCGCTATCGTCTGTCTGATACTCGGCCAGGTACCGGTAGGCCTGTGCTTCCTGCAAGTCCTGTTCTTTGGCGTGGCCGGTCTGCGCAATCCCCTGGAATAGCTTGTCGGCCTCAGCGAATTTGCCGTCGCGCACCCAGGTCATCGCCTTCTGCATGCTGTAGGCGAGGCGGTCCGCCTCATTGTGGGCATAGCGGATCGCCTTGTCGTACTCAATCCGCGCCTGCTCCTGGTTGCCCATCAGCGCATAGGTATCTCCCAGGCCGACCTGCGAGGTGACGAAATCAGGGTCGATCTTCAAAGCGGCCCGGTAGTGCTGCAGCGAGCCTTCAAAGTTTCCTGCCATGCGCAGCAATTCGCCGTAGGAGTCCTGCGGGTTGGGTTCGTTGGGCAGCAGCGCGACGTAGCGATCCATGTCCGCAAAGGCCTTGGCAAATTCGCGGTTGCGGGCGTACAGGTAGGCGAGATCGTTCAGCGCGGCGGGAAACTTCTTATCGATGACGAGCGCCTTCTCCATGATTCTCAGGGCCTGCTCATCGCCGTTTTCTCCCATCAACCAGTTCCCGGCGAGATAGAGCAGATGCTTATCTTTGGGATACATCTCGAGCAGATCGTTCATGAGCGAGATGCCTTCGAGGTAGTCGCCTTCCTGGACCTTGACGATCCACCCGACCATCAACTGCTCCCCCGGAGTCAGCTTAGGGGCGAGCGCCTTGGCCTTTTCGCGGGCCGAGCTCACTTCCTGCGGATTGCTGCTGTTAAAGGCAATCCAGGCCCAGGCCACGGCCAGGTTGGGGTCGGCCTTCACGGCCGCGCGCCAGTCGTCATTGCAGCGCTCCAGGTAGAGGTTCTCGTAGTCCTGCATGCCCTTCTCGTACAGCTCGCGAGCCTGCACAGACGAGGTGGTCACCGGCATCGAGGCCGTGCCAGCCTGCTTGACGTGGTGGGCATGGGCACAGACAGGCATGGCAAGGCACACGCCAAGAAAGAGAACAGCGCACAAGGAGCGACGCATCAAGATCTCCGGAACAGACGCTTTGAGGGAGGAATTACGACTGCAGCGTAACATCGCCGGAATGAGGTTACCTAGTGACGGAAGTCATACGACGGGTGGGAGGGAGGTGGGTTGGGTCGCGGATACCAGGCTCACTCCTGAGCTGCCCGACCTTGACGGGCAAACAAAAGCCCCTGCCGCGCGGCGGCAGGGGCGGTGAACAGCCAAAGCGATCTAAAAGGTAAGCTTCACCGAAAGTACTGTGTTGAAGGCTTCACCGGGCCCGATGCCAGGAGCGCCGTTGAAGTCACCGATTGTATCGGTGACTTGGCCAGAGCCGTAGCCAAAGGCTCCCGGTCCAGACGCCAGATTGATTCGATTGAACAGGTTAAACATCTCGGCCTTGAACTGCATTTTCAACCGCTCCGTGATGACGAAACTCTTGCTGACACCCAGGTCCACATCGCTGAATCCCGGCCCGTGGATTTGGTTACGGCGCAAGGTACCGTAGCACCTGCCATCCGATGTGACAGGAGCACAGGTAGCCGGGTCCGGCGCGCTAAAGGCGCTCGGGTTGACCCACTGGACGCCGGTAAAGGAAGCGCTCTTCACGAAACTATGAGAGACGCCGCCAAACGGATCGCCGATAACGTTCAGGCTCTGGCGCACCTGGTCGTTTGGCTGACCTCCATGGAAACTGAGGATACTGCTGACGTTCCACCCATGTGTGAGCGCCTTCGGTCCGTGCGCGGAACCGGGCACGTCCCAGCTCAGCGTGCCCGTGAAGGTATGCCGGGTATCGAAGTCGCTGTTGCCGTAGTCCGCCCTGAGGTTGTTAGTGTCGAAGGGGATCACCCCGCGATAGGCAGTAATTTCGTCCAGATTGTGTGCCCAGGTATATCCGAACTCTGAGCTTAGCCCGTGCCATGCGCGCAAGCGCAGCGTGCTCTGAAGAGCATTGTAGTTTGAGGTGCCAATGCTGTTGAGCTGGTTAATGGCATTGAAGTTTGGATTTTGGCTTGCAAAAGGCAGGATACAGACCCCGGTTGTAGCGCAGGTCGGATTGATGGCCTGATTAATGTTGCTCACGACCGACAGTCTTCGCCCCTCGCTGCCCACATAACCGACCTGCCAGATGGCCGCTCCGTTGCTAAAGCTCTTCTGGACGTTCAGGTTGTAGTTATAGAAGTAGGC
>Ga0210404_10000693_pt1 | contig 16138 bp, 11 predicted proteins | sample IncBWH28MmetaG_FD_155455 | JGI IMG/M metagenome (GOLD analysis project Ga0210404, IMG submission 155455) | Forest soil microbial communities from Barre Woods Harvard Forest LTER site, Petersham, Massachusetts, United States - Inc-BW-H-28-M | ecosystem: Environmental > Terrestrial > Soil >... | reverse complement strand
GCGTGTCTGAGGCCCACACCGTTCGCTTGGCCAGGCCGAGCAGCCGGACTCCGCGATACGCCTCGGCGTCCCAGTTGCTGCGGCGATAGGCAATCACCTCATGCCCCGCGCGTTCGAGCATTCGGCATTCCTGCTCGAAAACGACGTCTTCCCCCCCGGGCCGCTGATAGGTGTTGTGAACCTGTACGATCTTCACGGGATCTCCCGGCGTTTCTTTACATCAAGCATGCCCGTTCGCCCGCTGTACCTGATCCGCAATCTTTCAAATAGTGCAAGATCATTTGCCCCCGATTGTCACAAGTGTGTCATATCGGCTACGCAGATCAAGTCGCACCCGGAGCGCCCGACTGTTTCTGGGAGACGCTCTTGAGGCAAAATGTTGGTTTTGGCTTGACACAATTTACCATGCCGGGTCAGCGGAGCGCTCCTGTACGAAGAACCGCCAATTGGCCTGAAGGGGAGACCTAAATCATAACATCTCTATTCACTTCTGCTGAATTTGTCGGACTTGCTGCAGATTGGGTTGTGCTAACGCTCTGTTCGGAATACTCGCAGCTGCAATCTTCGTCGTCGAATATGGGTGTGCGTGGTAATCTTTGCGATGGGAACGGCACGATCAACGGCAATCCAACGCCTCAAGCGTGTTCTCTTTGCCGTCCTATCGCGGACCGGAGTTGCGGTCTATTCCCGCATCCCAATCTTTGGGCCGCTACGCGCCTCGGTAGGCGTAATCAGAAAAGGCGACCTGGTTTTAGTCATCGATCGGAGCGACGGCCGAGGGATCTCGTTCCCCGGGGGTTTAGCCATGCCATGGGAAACACCCGAGCAGGTAATGGTGCGAGAAGTTCACGAGGAGACGGGGCTGCAGATCGGGAAATCCAGTTTACTGTTCGAGTATCACAGCTCCGCCGACGTCCCCTGCGTATTGAGCGTGTTCGAGGCAGAAGCTACCGGCGAGCTAACCGACTCCTGGGAAGGATCACCGCGCTGGTTGCTGTGGACGGAGATCCGCCCGTTCTTGCTTCCCAGTCAAAAAGAAATCGTGGACCGACTCTCCTGACCCTCTCTTACCGGGCTACGACCTCGTCCTCGCGACGCCACGCGGCTATGCCGTTCGCTCCTTGCGCCAAGCGGCCCAAACTAGCGGGTTGGGGAGGCTGAGGATTGAGATCACCCGAAGGGTAAAGCATGTCAGCGTTGCTATCGGCGCCCTGGGTCGCGCCCGCAAGGATCGGCTTGTTCGGTACGGTCTCGTACGCGTAGCCGCGAATGGTTGCACTGATGCCGGAGACCGAAACCCTGACCCATCCGAAATGAACGTTGCCGGTAGTGTCGACAAACTTCACGCCCAGATACGGCTTTGGAGGAGTCGAGGCCTTCCAGGGGCAGAAGGAATGACCGGCCGAAGTGCCAGAGATTCCCCACATCACCATCGCATTGGCCGCAAATGGGCGAACGGGACCGATCTTCACGCCAGCTAACAAATCGGCGGCACACTTAACTCCATACGAGGTTCCGTGCTGCCACACCTCGTTGGCGGCCTGTGCCGGCACGACATTCAGTCGATCATTGAAAGGGCAGCCTAACGGGGGAGGAGCGTCGTGTTTCACCTGCCCGTGTGTGATGGTGCAGGTTGACCCAGCGCCAACAGCGGAGAGGCCAAAATCGACCTGTCCGTCGCCGTTGATATCAAACTGAACCAGCCCGCCGTTGATGGGCACAACGATGTTGGTGACGGTGGTGACAATCTTCGCTTCTGCGGGCTGTGCGCAAGCTAGCAAAGCCACACCGGCGGAGCCGGCGGCCATTGCGTAGGTGGACAGCTTCTTCTCCAATCCTGCGGACAGGCGTGATCGGGTACGTTTTGTGGACCGGGTTGCTCCTTGTGCCGAGGGTCGGGTCACGGTGGCTTTCTCCTAGAAGGAATTCTATCGGGACTAAATTTGGCGGATCGTATCCCAGCGTTCGACCCCTGTCAAGATGAAGGAAACTGCAACCTGCCTTTGCCAGAATGAAAACACCGAGCGAATTTCGCCAATGCCCGACTAGGACGCGCCACGCCTATCCGTGGGCCAATTCCTTCGCCCTTTGCGCAGCCTTGACTACCGCCTTAATCAAGGTGACACGCAGTTTGCCTTCCTCCAGCTCCAGGATGCCATCGATTGTGCATCCTGCCGGCGTAGTGACTGCATCTTTAAGCAGGGCGGGATGGTCGCCGGTCTCCAGCACGACTGTGGCCGCGCCAAGTGTGGTCTGCGCCGCGAGAAGCGTGGCCACATCGCGCGGCAGTCCGACCTTCACACCTGCTTCTGCCAGAGACTCCAGGATGATGTAGATATACGCTGGACCGCTGCCCGAAAGCGCGGTCACGGCGTCCATATGTTTTTCGTCGACCGCAACCGTGCGGCCTCCTACCTTAAACAGAGCGCTGGCCAATTCCAGATGCTCGGCATTCGCAAACTTGCCCCGACAAATAGCGGTGATTCCAACTCCCAGCAGACATGGGGTGTTCGGCATGGCTCGTATCACGGGTACATCGAGTCCAAGGGCGCGCTCGATGTGGCTGGTCGGGACCGACGCCGCCACTGAAATGAAGAGTTGCCGAGCCGTCACCACCGGCTGGACCTGCGCCGCCACCTCCTCCACAACTTGCGGCTTCAAGCCTATTAGAACGATGTCCGCACCGCGAACCGCGGCTACGTTGTCCGTGCCCACGGAGATGCCCAGCTTTTGACTGAGACTCCGGGCTCGCTCCTCATGGGCGACGGTGGCACAGGTCGATTCCGGGCGCAGCAATCCCTTGTCTAGAAGTGCCTTGAGCAGGATGCCCCCCATTTTCCCCGCACCTAATACCGCTACCCGCTTACCGGACAAATCATTCCCGGACAAATCAGTCCCCATGCTCTTACCTTCCTCTCAAATGCATTAGCTACAGCGTACGCCTGCCTGTTGGCGCTGCATCCATTTCCGTGCTGTCGACACAATCTGTTCGAGCGAACGTTCCGCCTTCCAGTGCAACAGGGACTCGGCGCGGCGGGGATCTGCAATCAGGGCGGGCGGATCGCCTGGACGCCGGGGCGCAACGCGCCTCGGGACGGGCCTGCCAGTTACTTTCTCCACTGCGTCGAGGATTTCCTTTACGGACGTACCGCGGCCGCTTCCCAAGTTGACGGCGAACGAGCTCGCATCCCGCTCCAGGTGCTGAAGGGCCGATACATGCGCTTCCGCAAGATCGCTTACGTGAATGTAGTCTCGGAGACACGTGCCGTCTGGGGTGGGATAGTCCGCGCCGAAAACTTCCAGCTCCGGACCAGCCCCCAGCGCGGCTTCCAGCGCCAAGGGAATTAAATGGGTCTCGGGCTGGTGTATTTCGCCGATATCGCCAGCTTCGTCAGCCCCCGCAGCATTGAAATAACGCAGACTGGCGAAACGTAAACCATAAGCTTGATCGTAAGCTTCGAGCGCGCGTTCGAAAAAGAGCTTCGTAACTCCGTAGGGATTAATGGGCAGCCGTGGGGCGTCTTCGACGATGGAGACCTTCAGCGGAACTCCGTATACGGCGCAGCTTGACGAAAAGATGAACTTCAGCACGCCGCAGTCGAGGCACGTATTCAACAGTGCCAGGCCAGCCTCGACGTTGTTTTGGAAGTATTTCCTGGGATTCTCAACAGACTCCCCCACGTACGCGTGAGCCGCAAAGTGCATCACGGCATCGACGCGTCGCAGGGCGATGGCGAGTTTCCTGGTGTCTGCAAGTTCTCCTGTGATCAACTCAAATCCAGAGGCGAGCCGGGCATGGCCGGTGGACAGGTTGTCGTAAATCACAGCCTCGTGACCGTGGCGTCGCAAAGCACGGGCGGCATGGCTTCCCACGTACCCTGCACCGCCAACCACCAGAACAATCAAGGTGCTTGCCTCCCGGGGATTCGCGCCCACGCGAAGAACGAAGAACCGTCCATCTTCGGGTCCTCAATTCTTGTCTGGCGGATGAGTGATTACTAACAGGAGGAGTCTATCAAAACTCCGCAGTTCATCTTCAGGCGGAGATTCTGTCCGCGGGAGCCAGAGTGGCAACCGGCGTCTCTTGTGCCGGAATCCTGACCGGTGCCTCGCGCAGGATTCGATCCGGACAGATTATCGCCAGTATCGGAGTGGTCATGAACGTGGTGAACAATGCCATGAGCACCATCATCGAGAATAGCGCCGGCGAGATCACCTTAATCTCCAGGCCGATATTCAGAATGACCAGCTCCATCAGGCCTCGCGTGTTCATCAGCGTGCCCAGACCGGCAGCTTCTCGGAGCGGCATACCCGACAACCAGGAAGCCACCGTGGACCCGCCGAGCTTTCCCACCGTAGCCACCAGGATGATCAAGCCGCAATACATCCACATGTCCGGGCCCTTCACCAGACCAATGTTGGTGCGCAGGCCCGTAAATGCGAAGAACAAGGGCAGCAGCAGGGTGACGGTGATGGTCTCGAAGCGGTCAAGAACGTAACGGACAAATTTCTGTTCCTTGGGCATGATCGCGCCCATCAGGAAAGAGCCGAACAGCAGATGGATTCCCAGCCACTCGGTGCACAGAGCTGACACCAGCACCAGCAAGAGCATCAGAGCCATCAGGTTCTCGCTGAGCTGTCCGCGCTCGCGATAGATGGTTTCATAGCGGTGCAGCATCCGCCGAACGCCGTAAATCATGATCAGGGCGAAGGCGACGATGCCACCGATCGTTAGCCAAATCGAGGTTGGGTTATGCGCGGAGCGGATCAGCACCACGATGTAGGCGAGAATGCACCAGCCGGTTACGTCGTCTACGGCCGCGCAGGCGATTGCAACCGTGCCCAGACGACTGCCCAGCAGGTCACGTTCCGTCAGAATGCGCGCCAGAACCGGGAAAGCGGTAATGCTCATTGCCGCTCCCATGAACAGGGCGAAGCTGGTGAAGGCTACGCTGTCATCGGAGAGCTTGGGGTACAGATAAAGCGAAAGAAAAGCCGCCAAAACAAATGGAGCGGTGATGCTGACGTGACTGGTCAGCACTGCGGCGTGCCCGTGCTTCTTCAATTCCTTGGGGTTAATTCCCAGGCCCACGAGGAACATGAAGACCACTATGCCGATCTGGCTTAACGCGTTCAGGAACCCGAGGCTCGCCGCCGGAAACAGGTACGCGGAGATTCCTGGCGCCATCCAGCCCAGCAAAGACGGCCCCAGCAAAATGCCGGCGAACATCTCGCCCACGACCCGCGGCTGGCCGAGTTTGCGGAAGATGGTGCCCACAATCCGGCATGCCACCAGGATGACAGCAATCTGCAGAACCAGCTTGGAAAGATCCGGCATCAGTGCGATCCCTTCTTCGCGGGCGGGGCGAGGCGGACCGCGTGGAATTCGACCGAGGTGCAGGAGGGGCAATTGTTTACCGACAACATCCCAGCCAGCGACCGTGGATCGGTCTTCGGATCGACCGTAGCCACGAGCGAGAGCTCGCGGCCGTTTCCACAGCCGGCTTCCTCGGACCATGTAGCGGAGGACACAACCGAAGCTTTGAGCGATGTTCCGTCAAGGACGCCCGAACCAGTAGACTTGGGGCCGTTCACCAGGGTTAGAGTGAAGTTCCTGCCGGACTGCGAAATGGCGAGAGCCGTCTCTGGAGTGAATGCCAGGGTTTTCCCGCATGGCAGAGCAGCAACCTGGACGGGATCAGCTTGCACTCGCCAGACGCCGTCCACTGAAATCGGCGCAGTTAGTGAGCGACCCTTCCTCAATACTCCGACCAGTCCCACGATAGGCAGACCCACCAAGAGAATGTAGGCAATGATGAAGTTCCTGTTGGCGCGGGACATGGGGCCTCTCACCGATCCGGGAAAATTTATTCATCACCGCGGCCGAGGGGAGCAGCAACGGTTATACCGCGAACTGCCCAGCCCGTCTAGGCTTCCGGGCTGAAGGCGTTCGAGGTCAGATCACCCAGCAACTTGTGCCAGGGGTGCTTCTCGTTCTGTTCGACCTCGGCGACCATTTTACGCATCTTGTCCAGAACCGGCGGAGTGGCGTCGTCGTAAACATCTCCTTGCAGGAGCTTCAACACGTCCAGTCGGTATCTGCGATCGTTGATGAAGTACGTGAACAAGACATTAAGCCGGTAATACACGGTAATAAAGTCGTACCAGTTCTTGGTGCCGAGACGCAGCGTGTTCTCAAAGGTGGCGAAACTTTCCCGCGAGAAATCGTTGCGCTCCAACGCGCCCAGTATGTCCTTGTGCGCGAAGCGGGAGCTGTTGAGCGCGATGCTTACGCCGGTGGAGAAGATGGGATCCACGAAACGCCCCGCGTCGCCGACCATGAGAAAACGGTCGCCGCAGAGCTGCTTCATGGCGTAGCTATAGTCGCCCTCGTCCTTGAACGGACGAATGCGGTCCGCTTTACGCAGAGTCTCCTCGATCATTGGCCGCGTGCCCACCGAGCTCCAGAAAAACTTCTCGCGATCTTCTCTGGACTTGGCGAAGTTCTTTTTCTGGGTGACAACGCCAATGCTGGTCACACTGTCGGAAATCGGGATCTGCCAGATCCATGTGTTGGAAATCGGCAGGAAGTGAATATAGATGTAGTCGAGGTTGGTGTCCCGCTTGGCGAATACTTTCCGGTCGTAGCCATCGAACCAGGTGTGAATGGCATACTGGTCAAATACCGTATCCTGGATCTTCAGCTTCATCTGGTTGCCCAGGAAGGTATTGCGGCCGCTGGCGTCCACCACCATTCTTGCGCTGACGTTCATTTCCTTCGGCCCCATGTTAAAGCGAATAATGGGTTCCTTGGGACCGAAGTCCACTGCGCTGACCTTGATGCCGTCATACACAGTCGCGCCCAGTTTATTGGCGTGCTGCAAGAGCATCAGATCAAACTTGCCGCGGTCCACATGGTAGGTGTGGTTCTTGTCCACGCCGGTCTGCTGGCGCTCGTCGAAGCGGATGTCAACGTTGCAATCGGGAGCCAGGCCCTCCAGGTCATGAACGTACGGTGTTTTCTTGTCATCCGTAGTCCAGACCGCACCGTACTTGTGCGGGAACTTGGCTTCTTCCATCTGCGGCAGGAAATCGAGATCCTTGAAAACTCTGGTCGAAGACGGAACGAGGGACTCGCCCACGTGCGGACGCGGAAAGAGTTCACGTTCGAATACCACGCAACTTACGCCGGCCTTGGCCAGGTAGGCAGCCATGGAAGATCCAGCTGGTCCACCGCCAATAATGGCGACATCAAAATCTGGCTTCGTAATAACCAACGCTTCCTCCTAAAAGTCTTGAACTCGTGCCCAAACCCGGGGTTATTGGCTGGCTTGCTTGAACGCGTCTACCGTCATGTCGCCCAGCAGCTTGTGCCATGGATGTTTTGCGTTTTGCTCGACCTCAGACACCATCTTCTTCATCTTCTCGAGCACCGGCGGCTGCGAATCGTCGTAAACATCGCCTTGCAGCAACTTGAGCACATCCAGGCGATAGCGTGGGTCGCCAACGAAGTAGGTGAACAGCACGTTCAGACGGTAGTAAACCGAGATGAATTCGTACCAGTTCTTGGTGCCGAGACGAATCTTGGTCTCGTACTCGGAGAAGCCCTCGCGCGAGAAGTCATTTTTCTCCAGCGAGCGCAGAACATTGGTGTGGGCGAAGCGAGCGCTGTTCAGAGCGATGCTGACTCCGGTGGAGAAAATCGGGTCCACAAAACGTCCGGCATCGCCGACCAGCATAAAACGGTCGCCGCAAAGCTGCTTCATGGCGTAGCTGTAGTCGCCCTCGTCCTTAAAGGCATGCATTTGATCGGCCTGCCCCAGCTTCTCCCGCAGTAACGGACGGGTTCCCACCGTGTCCCAGAAAAACTGTTCCCGGTCCTGCCGAGACTTGGCGAAGTTTTTCTTCTGCGTGACCACGCCAATACTGGTGACCGAATCGGTGATGGGAATCTGCCAGATCCAGGTATTGGATATGGGCAGGAAGTGAATAAAAATGAAATCCAGCTGTGCATCTTTCTTCGCGAATGCCCGACGGTCGTAACCGTCGAACCAGGTATGGATGGCATACTGATCAAACACGGGATCTTTGATCTTCAGCTTCATCTGATTGCCTAGAAAAGTGTTGCGGCCGCTGCAATCGATGACCATCTTTGCGCTGACGCCCATTTCCTTGGAACCCATATTGAAGCGAACGATCGGTTCTTTGGGACCAAAGTCCACGGAGCTGACCTTGACGCCTTCATAGACCGCCGCGCCCAGCTTGTTGGCATGCTGCAACAGCATCAGGTCAAACTTGCTGCGATCCACGTGATAGGTATATTCGCGGTCCACGCCTTCCTGCTGGCGCTCGTTAAACCGGATTTCCACGTGAGACTCCGGCTTGATCTGATCCTTGTCTTCTTTGTCCTTGAATCCACCCTGAAAGTTCATCTCGTACGCGCCCTGGTCTTCGGCCGTCCAGGCTGCTCCGAACTTGTGCGGGAACTTGGCTTCTTCCATCTGGCCAAGGAAATCGAGGTCGCGGAAAACCCTCATGGCGGAGGGAACGAGCGACTCGCCCACGTGTGGGCGGGGAAACAACTCACGCTCAAAAACCACGCAATTCACTCCCGCTTTAGCCAGGTAGGCGCCCATAGAGCCGCCCGCGGGTCCACCGCCAATGATGGCAACGTCAAAATCAGGCTTCGTGAGAACCAATGTACTTGCTCCTTTAAGGACTTAATAGATGGGGTGCCGCGAAAAGTCGGTCGTGGGGGTGGACCAGCGCACGCTGTGTTGTTCTCTCACTATGAGCTTTGTTTGTTGGCTGTGTCAAGGAGACCTTCTACTCCGTCTGTTGTGGCCACTTTGGTAACCTCGATAGATTACCAGCCCCCACTGCATGGCCGAAAAGAACGGAGGACCCGAGCGTTGCCACCGGCTGCAGCCATTCGATTTCGTCCCGTGCAAAGGCCGCTGGCGGTTTTTCTGAGAGTATTTTGGCGGGGAGGGCGAAACGTTTTGGTCGTCGGTATCACGATTTATCACTGTCCCGTCGCGTAATTGGGTGCTTTGGCGTATGGCACTCAAGTGCTATTTACGGACCGTGTCCCTTGAGACTAAAGTCTCTCAAACGATGTGCTCTGGGCGGGCGGTTTTTTGAGGTTTAGCCCGTCTTGTACGAGAGCGGTTAGAGCGCCCCACTTCTGACCGTTCGCGCCACTTAGGAATACCCCCGATCATGTGGGCCGCCGAGAAGCGGCTTCTGCGAAGTGTGCGTAAAGATGTCAGCGTCGTGAAGTGATGTCTTAAATCAACCGCCCGTCACTGAACTGAGGAGATTCGACAGAATGGCCCAACATGCAATTCCTTCGCTGGAAAACTTAGAGAGGATACGAGTGCTGGCTGCGGACAGTACTCGGATGAGTAGCCAATTGCTCGCCGAGGCGTTGGCGCAAGACCGCCAGTTTGAAGTTACGGGGATAGAGCCCAAACAATCGTCCATCCTTGACGCGGTGGCTCAGAAGATGCCCCATGTCGTGCTCGTGAGTTCAGCCTTGGAGGAATCCACCACTCTGGGGTTTGATCTGACACGCCAGGTCCGTGCCGCCCACCCCGCAACCCGAGTCATACTTTTAATGGACGCGTCCAACTCTTCCGCCGTGGTTGAAGCTTTCCGTTGCGGGGCACAAGGAGTTTTCTCGCGCACTGAATCCTCGAAAACTCTGGCCAGGTGCATCAGCAGCGTCCATCAAGGCCAGGTATGGGCGAACAGCGCGGAGTTGCGTTTCGTGCTCGAGGCCTTGCGTGAATCAGAACCGATGCGACTGGTAGACTCCCGTGGTGAAGCGATCCTTTCCAAGCGCGAGCAGGATGTGGTTCGCTGCGTCGCAGAGGGATTGTCCAACCGCGAAATCGCAAGCCGTTTGAAACTGACTGAACACACGGTAAAAAACTATCTATTCCGCATCTTCGACAAGCTGGGAGTTTCCAGCCGGGTGGAAGTTGTGCTCTACGCTTTCCGCTTTCGCAAGGACCTGGTGGCATCTTCAATGCCCGACGACACATCCGTTGCCTCGGGGCCTGTCCTGGCGAGGCCATCAAAGCCAACTGGTAGTGGGCCTCTGGCGGTGAAAAGGGCGGTGGAACCCTTGAAAGAGTTGGCCCGCCGGGCCCGGATGTAACACTCGATCGAGCCTTCTACGGAGAAGAAAACCGCTCGGCCCAATCGGCTTACTGCCAGCCGAAGCTCTGTGCAGCCATCTCGCCGATGACGCGTCCGATCGGAATCGACGCCGTGGCCGCGGGAGACGGAACGTTCAGCACGTGCAACATTTTGCCCGACGGCGCAAACTGGAAATCATCCACCAAGGCGCCGTCACGCCTAAGAGCCTGGGCGCGAACTCCCGAAGCGCCGGGTACCAAGTCTTGCTCACGCACTTCGGGGAGCAGCCGCTGCAAGGCTCGAACGAACGCAGGCTTGGAAAAAGACCGGTGGAATTCGTCCAATCCGCTCCGCCAATGCTTTGCGGCCATCCGCCAGAATCCAGGAAACGCGACTGACTCAGCCAGTTCGTTTAAGCTGAAGTCGGTCCGCCGGTAGCCTTCGCGACGAAAGGCCAGAACGGCGTTGGGGCCTGCGTCCACGGTACCGCTCACACGGCGCGTGAAATGCACCCCGAGAAACGGAAACCGTGGATCAGGGACGGGATAAATAAGGGCCCGCACCAGAGACGAACGCTCGGGAATGAGATCGTAGTACTCGCCGCGAAAGGGAACAATTATTAGCTGCGGGTCGTCGCCGGCCATGCGGCTGATGCGGTCGCTAAACAGTCCGGCGCAGTTAATGAGGCAGGCTGTAGAGAATACCGAGCTGCTGGTCTCGACTACCACTTCAATTGTGAGATCCCGCAGGCCGGTTACTGCGGCGGAAGTCAGAATTGTTCCGCCCTGCGCACGAATCAGCTCTGCGTACTTTCCGCAAACGGCCGCGTAGTCCGTTATGCCCGTGGAGGGCACAACCAGTGCGCGCAGCCCGCTGGCGTATGGTTCGATCTCCCGTAACTGTTCAGGCCCGATCGAGCGCAACCCAGTGAGTCCGTTCGCTTCGCCCCGGCGCCGCAGTTCCTCCAGGCGCGGAACTTCCTCCGAATGAGTGGCCACTATGACTTTGCCGCAAACCTGGTGAGGGATGCCGTGCACACGGCAGAATTCAACCATGGCACGCGCGCCCTCGACACACAACTTCGCTTTCAGCGACCCGGTTTTGTAGTAAATGCCAGAATGGATGACGCCACTGTTGTGGCCGCTCTGATGCTGGCCCACGCGATTTTCCTTCTCCAGCAACAGGAGTCGAAGGCGCGGGAATCGCTTCGTGATTTCGAGCGCGACGGCGAGGCCGACAATGCCTCCGCCGACGATGATGACGTCATGGTGTGAATCAGTCATGACCGATGATCGTGCAGCGACGCTCCATCGTGCCGTGCCTCTTCACTATGGGTTCACGACCAAGGTCACGGTCGAAGGCGCTTGATGACTCAATGTACCCGATGCGCCGGTCACGGTGATGGCATAGGTGCCGGGTTTTGTACCTTGTTGCTGGCCACCACCACCGCCGCCATTGCTCGCTCCACCGCCACAGGACGGAAGCAACAGCATCAGCAGACACAGCGCGAGCAGGGAAGCCGGCAGGGTGAGCTTGGCGTACTTTCCATGGCGACCTCTGGTTCCTAGCAGCGCAAGTGCGGGCAGTGCCAGCCATAAGGCGTAAAAGAAGACGGCACGGCCCCGCCCCAGCGGAACAAGGCTGGCCGAACTGGCTGTGGTGGTGATTTTCAGCACGGCCGCCGCTGAACTGCTGCCGGGAGTCACCGGGTTGGGGGTGAAACTGCAAAGCGAGATCAGGGGAGCGCCAGAACAGGACAGAGTCACGGCATTGGTGAACGATGCGCCCACGGGCAGCACGCTGAAATTGTAGCTGGCTGATCCTCCCGGGGTGATGGTCTGGGTGGTAGGCGTTAGCGAGCCGAGAGTGAAATCCTGCATTACCGTGAGAGTGATCGTCCATAGGGCGCTGGGCGCCCCTATGACGTCTTGTGAGTTGATGTTGATGCTGTACGCTCCGGGTGTGGCGTTGTTCGGCACATTGATGGTGGCGGTTACCGGAACAGAAGACGCTGCGCCGATAGTGATCGGGTTTGTGGGAGTAAGCGTGCATATCGCGCCTGACAACGCAGTGGCATCGCACGTGGCGTTCACCTGTCCACTGTAGAAGTTCGTGGAAGTGAAGGTGAGGTCTGCCGGCACTTGACCGGCGGGCGCGGCAGAGAGCGTGAAGGGACCGGTGATCAGGTAATCGCCGACGTAGAACGGCACGCCAAGAGAATGCATGGTCGACCCCGATGTGCCTAGTAGCGAGAGCTGGTAGCTGCCGGCGCTGTTGAAACTGCTTCCATTGATAACTAGAGTGACCGTGGCCGGGAGTGTGCTGACCGATGCGGGGCTGACGCTGCAACTGCCGACGCCAAAGGTTGTTCCGCAATCTAAGGAAACCGTGCCCGTGAAGCCGTCCTGCGAGGAGATCACAATCGGGCCGCTGGTGCCGGCGCTCCCCATCTTTACGTTGGGAAAGGGGTTGGGCTCGCTGAGAACGAAGTCAGGATTTGTAGTGACAGCCAGCGCGAACGACGTGGTCAAGGGTGCGGGCGCCCCCATGGTTGTGGCTTGCAGCGTGACCGTATAGTTGCCTGCGGCCGTTGCCAGGGGAACGGTCACCGTCGCAGTCATGTTCACGGGCGCCGAGGATGTCGGATTCACTACTGAGCCAGGAGTAAAACCGCAGGTCGCGCCGGAAATGCCGGGGCTGAAGCTGCAGGTGAGGGTAACGGTCTGATTGAACGAACCTTGAGCCGTGACTTGAAAACTCACCGGCGGGGAAGTCGTCCCGTGAGGGACGGTTACGCGGGTAGGCGAAGGCGTGGTCAATCCGAAGTTCACCACATGTAAGGCAAGGGCGGCGTCGTGTGTGGTGTTATTCGCATCGGAGCCCGCGCCCTGCACATTGAAGTTGTAGTCGCCGATGGTGCTGCCTGTAGTAATCGAGAAGGCTGTGCCGGTAGAGGCGGGTACGAGGCTCACGGGATTCGGAGTGCACGGGCTGGGAGGACTCGAGGAGCCCGCCGTGCAGCTTAACGCAACTGAGTTGTTGTATCCGTTCAACGCGGTTACGGTGCCGTTGAAGGCGGGTGTCGTCCCGGGGAACGCGGTCAGCGTGGTGTTCGAAACCGTGATTTGGAAATCCGGCGTCGCGACAAGGTTGAACTGCCACACTCCGCGGCCGTAGGTGGAAGCGCGCAACAGCTTCTGGCCGGCGGAATTGAACAGCGCGAGGGCAGTCACCGCTACGTTAGGCAGAAACCCAGTTGAGCCACCCAGAGGGTTAGAAACCGGTCCCACCTCAGTCCAGGCGGCACCAGACGTTGGGCTCTGGAAGGTGCCAACGTCTGTGCCCACGTAAACAATGTGCGTGCTGGGATCCACGACCACCGCGTTCGCTGGGGAATCCGGAAGAGCACTTGGCGCGATTCCGGTAAAGTCAGTCCAATTCGTGCCGGCATTGGTGGTCTGCCACACGTGTCCCGAGCCGCCGGTGAAACCCATCACGGTGATGTAGGCGGTGTTGCCGGTGAGGTCCGAGGTGTCAATCGCGACCGCGGAAATCGGAAACTGATTGGGATTGATGCTGGTGCCGCCGGGGCCGTTCATGGTGACGTTTTTGAAGGTCGAACTCACACCGGAAACCGCCGTGGCGTTCGTGGTAACCCAAACATTGCCGCCGATCGGAGTCGTAAGATTGTTCGAGCCGAAGCCATCGGTCGTAGCATAGATCACCTTGGAACCGTTCGTGTCGGTCGGCCCGCCGGCAGCCAGGGCGCGAACCACGTTTACTTCGCCTCCAGAGCAGGTTCCGATACCGAGCGTATCGAAATTGAGGCTCAGCTCGGTGTACGCACCACCCAACCGCGGCCCGCGCCATACCCGGCAGGTTCCTACCAGCAACGACGTCGTCGATTGCGGGTCGAGAATATAGGGAAAGTAGAAGCCGCCGTCGTCGCCGCCGATGTTGCCGCTGCTGACGACAACTCTAAAGTTGCTGTCATTGCAACTTGCGCCGGACGAGCATTCCTGAATGTTTAGGCTTGCGCTCCCGGGTGGAGAATCCGGGTTCGAGGCAAACCAGTCGCTGGTGCTGTTGGGATCGATTGCGTTATAGCCGCCATCGCCGCTGAGGACATTTATCCAACTCAGGTTGGTCGTGGCTGTTATCGTTGCGGGAGAACCGTTGTCCTGCGTGCCCCCCAAAAGCGTGTTGGGATCGGTGGGATGCTGGGAGAAACTGACAAACTGGGTCATGGATCCAAGGTTCTGATTAAGATCGTCGAATTGATTCGTGCCGGAACATGAGCCTGTGGCGAGCCCGGTGAATCCGTCCAGCGCGCGATAGATGCCGCCGTCGTTGGCGAAATACATCAGGTCGGTGCCTGACGACGGGATCGTGTATGCCAGCGCGTGCTGGTCTGGATGTACATGCGCCGGCGCCCCATAGGTAGGAGCGCAGCCGTAGACATGGGTGAGATTCAGGAACGGTGTGCTGGAACAGGTTGGGTTGGTGGTGCCGATGGAGCACTTGTAGAGGTTGATCGCACCCGCATACAGGTCGGTTGCGGTAGTTCCATTGGGAACCGCCAGCAGTTCCAGGTTGTAGGCTCCCTGTTTTACGCCGCAGCCGAAGCCATCGCCGCAATTGGTGATGCCGCTATCGCCGATTGCCGTCCACGAAACACCGCCATTCTTGCTTTGCCAAATGCCTTGATCCACCGGGGAGTTGCTGGAGTCCAACGAAACGAACCACACATACATTTCATTGCGTCCCGGCACCACGGTGATTTCGCCACGATAGATCGGGCAGGTTGTAACGTAGTTTTGCGGACAGTTGGCCGTGCTCAGCAGTCCGGGAGTGCCGGGCTGGTTGGCGAGGCGTGTCCAGGTCAGACCGTCCGGAGAAGAGTAGAAGCCGTGATAGCGTTCAGCCGCAAAAAACAAACCGGCGGCGGCGTTGTACACCACCGAGGTTGCCGAGGTCGTCTCGCTCGCTCCGGCGAAGAGAGCGTTGTAAGTCCAGGTCTGCCCCGCGTCGGTAGAAGTGTAGAGGCCGCGATATGTATTGCTGGTGAACGCGCCATCGGCCACGCCTTCTGCTGTTGTCGCCATGGCCGCGACTACCGTGCCGGTATTCACAGTGCTGAAGGCCATGCGTGTGGCGCCCAATCCGCTGAAAGAAATCGTGCCGTTGGTGCTGCTCGCCGTGGATTGCAACGCCCAAGTGTTGCCGCCGTCGGCGGAACGCAGAATGCCGAGGCCGAAGTAGGAGTCACCGGAATTGTCAGCCTCGCCCGTGCCCACCAGAATCACGCTCTTGGTGGGATCGGAGTTTCCCGGCTGAATCACTATGGAGCCGATAGAGAGTGTTGCCTGGTCGTCGGTGACTGCCGTCCAAGTCACGTTGTTGGCAACGCTGGTGGCGGCATTGGTGGACTTCCACACTCCGCCCTGTGCTCCGCCTATGTAAATTGTGTTTCCTGTCGGATCCGCGGGATCGATTGCCACTGCGGTTGCCCGTCCCGAAACCTGGTGGTAGTCCTGGAAACCCATGCCTGTAGCGTCGGAGGCCAGCGGCACCGGGCCCAGGGGCGTCCATGTGCCGGAGGACGGTGGAAGTTGAGAGTCCGCATGGGCGGCGCGCGCCTGCATTTTGGCCTGATACGCTCGGTGACGCAGCTCGGCAGACGATTTGCCGGGAACTACACGACCGCGTAAGAACCATTCTGCGCGCTCTTGTACGTGATCGGCATCGGCATCGTTGACGGGCGTCGTTTCGGGCGACGTCATCTTGGCGCCCTGAGGTTGCGCGATCGAGAGGGGGAGAATGAGCAGGAGCGCAGGGATCAAAACGCGCACTGTGCGGGAGAAATCGGGAAGGGTCATAGAGCTACAGGGCCAGTATCGGAGGGTCAAAGCGCGCGGTCAAACCAAAAAGCGCGGAAAGTCCTGCTGCGGACCATTCCGGGAAACAGCCGGGCGGGCGTGGAACCAGCTAG
>Ga0210404_10000692_pt1 | contig 16139 bp, 15 predicted proteins | sample IncBWH28MmetaG_FD_155455 | JGI IMG/M metagenome (GOLD analysis project Ga0210404, IMG submission 155455) | Forest soil microbial communities from Barre Woods Harvard Forest LTER site, Petersham, Massachusetts, United States - Inc-BW-H-28-M | ecosystem: Environmental > Terrestrial > Soil >... | reverse complement strand
AACTTCGATGCAGCCGCCTATACCAACTGCGCAGAATAGTCAACAAAATTCTCAAACATCGATTATGAAAATACAGTCAACAACGGCTTCTGCAAGTAGTCATGCTGTAAGTTATACAGCAAATGGATTTAATCCTAACTCAATTACTATAAAAGTTGGTGAAACAGTAAGATGGACAAATAAAAATAGTGACAATATGTGGGTTGCATCCAATCCACATCCATCACATACTGATTATCCAGGCTTTGATGAATTGAAGAGCGTTCCAACAAATGGGACATATTCATTTACTTTCACTAAAGTTGGGCATTGGGGATATCACAATCATTTGAACCCAAGTCAACAAGGAGTTGTTGTTGTGACGCAGTAATCATGAGATTAATTTAGGAACTGTATGAGAAATAGGTTGCTTGCTATTGCAATCTTGACTTGTCATACTATTTTAAATGAATCAAAAAAAATTGGCCTTTTTATTTCTTAGAGCAGCTATCGCAAGTGTGTTTGCCTATGCTGCTATTGCTTCGCTTATTACTCCTGATAACTGGATAGGATTTTTCCCCATTTTTTTGCGTCATCTTATCCCGCAACAAATACTTCTTGGGGGATTTTCTTTTTATGAGATTATTTTGGCAGTTTGTTTAGCATTAGGAAAGTTCACTTTCTTTGCAGCAATTCTTGCCGCTTTAACGTTGTCAGGAATTATTGTTTTTAATTTTAGCCAGATTGATATTGTTTTTCGTGATCTTGCAATTATCCTTTCTGCATTATCGCTTGCTACGTTTACCTATAAAAAATGAAACTATTTGTACATGCTATATTTTAAGCAACAATAAGGTACAATAATTACATGAAACAGTTACTGGTTATACTGCTTTTTTTTCTTGTTGGTCTTGCGCTCGCACAGGGAATTACCTATTTTAATCAACAGCAGAATAGAGTACTTTCTTCAAAACATAGCAACGCAACAGGTTTTTCCTTAGGGAATGCACCAAGTGAATCATTGCAAGGTAAGGTCGCATCGCTCTCTGGAACAGTCAATTGGCTCTCTCGTGTGGCTATAAAAACAGCCCCATTAATCATTTCCCAGAGTTTGCAACAGGGTGAAGAGGTAAGTACTGATACTAATGGTAAAGTAGCAATTCAAATAAAAAATATTGTTTATCTTTCAATGGCACCAAATAGCCATATTAATTTTATTCAGTTACTTCCAATAAATTTTGTGATAATGCAAGAGAGCGGGAGTGTTACGTATCAGGATAGTGGAAGTGGTGTATTGAGTATACGAACTTTTGACCTTGTAACCGTAGTGAATAAAGGAGTTATAACTATAGCTATTAATAAAGATAGTAATAGTGTAACCGTTACTGCATTAAGAGGGACTATTCAAGAAGGGTATGTAGATTCACAAAATATGAGTACTGTTATTAATATTACTGCTGGGCAAAAATTTATTTTTGATATTACAAATAAACAAGGGACAGTGCAATAATCTTAAGGTTTATAAGTAACTAATGGATCAAGAATATTGCTCCCTTCATAACCTAGAGCCCATAACGCGACTCCCCCAAGCTGTTTTGTATTTGCTAAAGTAACTTTTGCTTTCATAGATTCTTGATTTGGGAAAGAAATTTGATGGTATGTGCCTGTGTCCTGGTTTTGATATACGACAAAAACTTCTTGTGCTTCATTATCAAAAAATGCACTACATGTTGCACAGGATGAAAGAAATGATTCCATTCGATTATTACTAGCCATGACGCCTGTTCCAGGTATAGGTGCAGAACGTACGGCAGTATTAAGCGTTTCCCATTCATACCCATAAAGTGGTATTCCCAAAATAAGCTTTTCTGGCTGCATTATTTGTAAAGATTTCTCAACGGCAGTTGTTACATCATATTCAGAACTTATTCCTGCACCGTTTAGTGGAGCTACGGGCCCTGTAACGTTTGAAGTTGGTGAATGGTAATCATATGCCATAAGAACAATAGCGTCTGCGAAGGGTGCAATGGATTGTATATTAATAATTTCTTGTTTAATAACATCAGTTGGGCTAATTTCAATAGTGAGTGTTCCAAGATGATGGCTATTAATTTGTTGCTTTATTGTTTGGACAAATTGTGTAAAATGTTTTTGGGTTATAGCTGCAGGTGTAGCTGTATATTCAATATCAAGATTTAAATCAGTAAAAGAATAGCGTTTCATAATTGGCATGACGTCTTTCATAAGAGTGTTAGCATGTCCTATTGGGTTAGCTAACAATTGGTTAATTGATTCACTATCGCCACTGGAAAGTAACAAAGAAAGTTTGACATTATTTTTCCTAGCATTTGTTAAAAAAGTATCAAGTTTACCAGATGATAATGCATTCCAGCCAGGATCTTTCTCTTGAGGATTAGCAAGTTTGATAATGTTGCCATTGCCTCCAACATTTAGCCCAAAATAAGTTAGCGTTGTTATATAGTCAGAATAATTGCTCTTTGCTTTATTAAGAAGCCAGTATGGGAGAAAACCGATAACCTGTTTTTTCCCGGCATCCTTGGTATGAATCAGTGTTATATTTTTTGTAATTTGAGGAATTATACTGTATAAACCAATAACTACTCCTATGAGTAACCCAATGAATGGAATAAATAGTTTGTTGATCATATTGGTAAAAGTTATTTTATAGTAGCATATCTTGTTATAGTTTGCTTTTCATAGTTGACAATATGGTATTTCTGTCAGACAATAAGAGCATGAATAAACCACTTGCTATTAGTATGATCATCCTTGGCCTACTTTTTATTGCGGTGTCCTTTATATACTTTTTAACTCCTGCAAATGCTTTACCAGGCTTTCTACCAGGACATCAAGCAGTGCTTACGACACATCATTATAAGCATGGTGTTGGATCTTTGCTTCTTGGCATTGCATGTTTTATTTTTGTATGGTTTCAGAGTGGTAAAAAACGATTAGTGAAAGAAGAAAAGAACGGATAATACAGCCCCTAGGACACAACAATAGATTGCAAATGGTGTTACTGTTTTAGTTTCAAAATATTTCGTAAGGAATTTTACTGAAAAATATGCAGCAACTCCTGAAGTAATTGCTCCAATGAGTATCGGTAATAAGACAACTTTTTCAGATGTACCAGCGAGTTCAGGAAGTTTAAGTACAGATGCTGCTCCGATAATCGGTGTGGCAAGAAGAAAAGCAAAGCGTACTGAATCTTCATGAGCAAGCCCAACAAGTAATCCACCTGTTAACGTTGCTCCAGTTCTTGAAAAACCAGGAATTAATGCAATACTTTGTAAAAGACCTATTTTTATTGCTTGTGACCAGGTAAGCTTTGCAATTCTCTCGTTGCTATGTGCTGCTGTCTGTTCTTTCCTTTTTTTCCTTACTAGCTCTGCCCCAAGAAGTAATAATCCGTTAAGAAACAACATGCCTGCAACAAGTTGAGGATTTGAAAAAAGGTTTTGAAAAGTTTTTTCAAATAAAATTCCAAGGACTCCTGCAGGAATTGTTGTTATTACTAATAGCCAGCCAAGTTTAGCGTTTGCATCATTTTCCTTTATTTCCCGTTCTTTAAGAGAACGAAGAATGCCTGCAATGATCAGCTTCCAATCCTTAAAAAAATAAAAGAAGAGAACAAGCGCTGTTGCTGTATGCGTTGCGATGAGAAATGTAAGAAAAAAAGGTGCATTTTGGTCAATATTCCAACCAAGGAGTCGAGGTAATACAACACTGTGTCCAAGACTTGAAATAGGGAAAAGCTCAGTAATTCCTTGGAGCATCCCAAAAATAATTGCCTGGAAATAGGTAAGCATAACTTAAGTATAGCAAAATTATATGAAAGTTTTTGCGATATGTCTCATGTAGGAGGTAAAAAGGTAGGTTTTTTTAAGAAGAGGGCTTTGTATAGATATAGAAAAAGTCTTTGTTATAGCTGTGTATATATGAATACCCACCGTTTTGTTGCATATTAGTAAGCAGGGGAATGTAGCTGTAATTACCCTTTCCTAAGCTTGTGTAAAGGATATAGCGTACCCAATAGGGATTAATATCCAGCTGCATTGCTTCAATCGCTCCTGCACTTTTTAGCGCGTTGGCTAATGTTGCTGGAATAAGGGAATTACCTACAGCATAAATTAAATCACCACTTTTTGTGATACCGATACCTGATCGCCAGGTATACATGGAATTTGTTGTCGTTCTTCCCCATGTATCAGAATCAGATTCAACAAAAGAGGTAACCAAGCTGTTGTGGACGAGAAATGCTCCATTTTGACGGATTCCAACTACATTCATTGGAAGGGTTTGTCCCTGATAGTCAATAATCTGTGCAGACCCATCTGCTAAAACCAGAAGTGTCGCAAGATTATTGCGTAAAGGGACATAGGTTTTATTACCAATAATCATACCGTAATGTCCATCTTTTTCCATAAAACCTCCGTTAAAAGCTGCAATAAGAGAATTTGATTGTAGGATTGATTTAGGAATATACCCGGGTCCGAATATTCCCTTTGGACCGCCAGGATAGTACGTGCCTGCTTGTAAACCGATGTTTAATTTTTTCATATTCATTTTTACCAGCGAAACAATGGCATAGGATCGTGAAGTATCTGGACGTATAAATGTTCGCGCTAGTACAGTTTCATTTGGGAAAAGTGTATTATCAATCGGTAGCCAAATGCCTTCTTGTGGTAAAGGAGGAAAACTGTTTTGTATCGCAATATTTGTTGTGCTCATAGCACTATTTGTGGATATAGATCTTTCTTGTTCTGAGCTACCAAGAAGTGATGAGGTAAAGATATCTGCACTTGGTTTCTTGTAGTTATATGTTACTTTATCAATCTGGTCGTTAAGAGAAAAATAAAATGATTCCAAATCAATAGTTTTTTGACTTCCAATAAGAGGTCTGAGAACGTTATCAGCAGCCTGGGCGGGTAACGCAGGATTAGTTGTGATAACAAGTTGGATAAGGATAATAAAAACGGCAATACTACCAATAATAAGATACATTTTATGGACGAACATTTTCATAGTTGATGTGAATTGTATACTAAACAATAAAAAAATGAAATAAAGATGAGAAGATTGTTTACTTCATCATTCGATTGATAACGATTTCATCAGGAGCGATTGACGGATCTGTTTCAATGAGCTGTAGTAACAGTTTAGCAATTAATCGTGGATTCATATATTTTTCGACCGGAATACCAGTGAGTTCATCGTAAAATTCAGTTTTCATTCCACCTGGATGAAAACTTGTTACACGAATATTATGTTGGTTTGCTTCATATCGTAACGCATCGGTAAAACCTTTCAGGCCGAATTTAGCTGCTGAATACAGTGTGTGATTCGCTTTTGCAAGTAGTCCCGTTGTGGAATTGATATTGATAATATGTCCTGATTGTTGCTTGACCATCAATGGATAGAGTTGTTGCGTTAGTAACATTGGTGCCTTGAGATCGATTTCGAGTAAGTCATCTAACTGTTGTCTTGTATTATCAGTATATGGTTGGATATAAATGATACCAGCGTTATTGATGAGGATATCGATTCGTTTACGTTTTTTTACGTTGTTTTCAATTGCATCAAGTGTTTTATTGTCTGTAATATCACCGATAATAATATCTACATCTGAGTTATTTTGAAATTCTGCCAGTCCTCTTGCATTTCTCCCAGTGAGAATAAGATGATAGTCACCACGTTGTAATAGTAAGGTAGCAATTGCTTTCCCAAGTCCACTTGAGGATCCAGTAACAACAACTACTTTTTTCATAAGGTAATTATACTATAATTTTATTTAAAAAAGAAAAAAGCGACTAATGGTATATACAACAAGGCAAAGAGAGTACTTAAGAGGACAGCCATCGCGACTTTTTCAGGATGTGATTTGAGTACTGTTGCATAAGATACGACATTAGCAGCTAGTGGAACGATAGTCATAAGCAGTATTATCTTATAAAGATGAGGATTATATATTTTAAACGTAACTTCATCAAGAAATAATATTGCAATAACAACCAAAGGCCAAAGCAAGAATTTTGCAATAAACGAGATACCAATAAATCGAAAATCGATTTTATATGTTTTACTATCTGATAATCCTAATCCAACAAGCATCATGCCTAAAACTATATAAGCGCCGTTGAAGCTATTTGCAGTATCAAAATAAATATTGCCTAGTTTAATTCCTGCAATATTTACTACAATTCCAAGAATAAATGCATAAAGAATCGGTAATTTTAGTATTTTACTAATACTTTCTTTTACCGTATGATGCCCTTTTGCAGCTATGTAAAAACCAATAGATGTAGCATAAAGATTGGTACCCAAAATTGCTGCAGCAACAATTCCAATGATAGTATTTCCAAAAAGCGCGATGGCAACCGGTAAGCCAAAATAACCAGTATTTCCACTACCTGCAATAAAGGAAAGGATGTTTCGTGTTGCATCCTTCCAAAAAAATCCTCCCAATGCATATGTTATAAGTGATACTATTAAACAGACAACGAAGAATAATATGGGTAACGAGATAGTACTAATGTTTACTTCAGTCTTTACAGCTCCTGTGAATACAATTACTGGCACGATAATATCTATGAGAAGCGTAGCAATTGATTCTTTTTGAATATGTAAATATTTACCACCAAGATAACCTACTAATAATATTAGATAGAGTGGAATGAGTTTTATCAGTAGAGTAAAAAAAATCTCCATTAGAAAATTTATTATACTACAGTTTCATAGTTCATCAGAGAATAAAGAAGATGAGACCGCCGGCAAGAAGCAAAATAGCACTTGTTCCGACTAGAATAAATGTTGGTGTTGTATTTCCTGTTGGCATGACCGTTGGTACTGGTGTTACTGGTGAATACGGCCTTGGAGTTGATTGTGCAGGAGGCTGAACAACTGTTTGCCCTTGCTGTACGATAGTTTGGGTTTGACCTGGTATTTGTATTACTGTTTGTTGTGGAGGTTGGGTGATTGTCCTGACGATAATGACAGGCGTTGGGTTTGGGGTTGGTGTTGCAGTTGGCAAAGGCGTCGGTTGTGGTGTAGAAGTGGGCAGTGGTGTCGGCGTTGCAGTTGGCAAAGGCGTTGGTGATGGTGTCGATGTTGGCAGTGGCGTTGGTGTGAGAAGAGGCGTTACTAAAGCCGTTGGTGTTGGTGTTAATGAAAGTGTTGGTGTAGGAACAGTACAGGTACTAGGTGGACTATTGCTTGGTGGTGTGTTGCCACAGATGTTACTGGAACTAACAGTACATTGATAAGTGTCAAGGCCATTATTAGGGAAGGAAAATTCAGTACTTGGTGCTTGGACAGTACCTGTTTTAACAGTTTGACCAGTTGTTATATCATTAACAGCAATTCCATATGATGTAGCACCATCTAACGCATCCCAACGGCATATGCCTTCAGTTGTTGTTCCGCTTGGACAAACAGGCGGAGGTGTAGGTGTTGGTGATGGTGATACCGGGCAAATTTTTGCCTGGCTTGTTACAGGTATTCCCGTTCCACAGCTATTGGTTGGGGTAACAGTACAGGTATAAGGTATACTTGGGGCCATAGGAAATGCACTTTGTGAGGCATCTTTAGAAACGGTTAACGATTGGATAATGGTGCCTGTGTCAGTTTCAGTAATAACAACATTGTATCCCTGTGTTCCTATTATGGGATCCCACTTACAGAGACCCTGTGTGTTTTGTCCCGTTACAGGACAGAAATTAGCTACAGGTCCAGAACAATTGTTAATAGGATCATAAGTCGCTGCAACTTGTGAGGTATCGGAAGAACCATCTGTAGCAGCAAGCTTGAAAATTACTGACCCGTTCGTTAAGCTACTTTTTAGTGTGACAATAGTCGCTGATTTTATTTCTTGAGGACTGACTGTCCCAAGATCAACAAATGTTCCAGTCTGTAAATCATTTGCTGTAATAGTAATCGCTTTTGTACTTTCTGTATTGGCAAAAGTAACTTTAATAACTGCAGATCCATCTTCAAGAGAACATTCGGTTATTGCGGATTGTTGTGTAGAAAAGGCAAATTGTTTAAATAGTTGTTGTTGTTGGAGAGCATATAAGGTAATCGGGATCCCGACGAGCGCGACTCCGATTAATATAAGTAGTAATGGTTTGGACGATGGTTTAGATACATTCACTCTAGTTATAGGTTTGTTTTATCTTTATGGGCTTGGACTCGGACTCAATTGGCAATTCGGACAAATAATATGAACATTTTTTACCGGCTCCAAAGTAGGACAGATTGTTGGAGTTGGTTGTCCTGGAGGAATAGTGGGTGTTGGAGTTGGTTGAGGAATACAACTGTTTATCGCTTTATAGCTTGCTGTCCGACTATCTCTACCACTATGACCATCAGTCCAGGTAAGGGTGAACGTAACAGTACCTGCATTTAATGCATTTTTGCCTGTCCTAATGGTATTTGTCTTTGTTGCGCCTCCTGCAATTGAACCCATATTAACAGATTTTCCTGTCTGATTATCTTTAACAGTGACATTCATGGCAGTTGAAGCATTTCGGGACTCTTCGTTAGTAAACATTGTTGCAATATTTGCTCCACTTCCATCAGCTGCACAAGTGGTACTAGCTGCTTGTGAAACAACCCATAAAATGCCTTCTGCATTTTGTTTGAGGTTTTGTTGGCTTTGTACTTCAATAATGGTTAAGGGTATAACAAGTATTGCAATAACAGCAATTGTAATAGTGATAAATTTTGGTGATGTTAACAGGTTTATCATTGGAATAGATTAGTTAACCTAACTTTAAGGATATGCCTAACTCGTCAAGTTGTCAAGGTTAGGTATCTACGGAAATGAGCTTTGTCACTAGAAATAGCTACTCTTACTAGATACGACTTACGCAAAACTAGGTAAACTCAAGGCTGATTGATGGTTTGAGGATATACTGTCTCATAGCATGTTGGATAATTTGCTGTTTTGCCTGATACCAACTAAGGTTTTTCCGCAGTCTGTTTCTCTCTAATGCAACAAAAGCAATAATGGAACAAAAGATATGATTTCTTTGTGATCGCTGACTTCTTGCCTGACACTTTTCAATTCCCGTTGTTTGTTTTAATCCTCTGTGATACTCCTCGATTTTCCACCTTTGGGCAGCAACTGTTTTGATGTCTGAAAGGGTCATATCGAGTTTATTTGTTGCATGGTATTCAACTGCTCCTTTTGCTTGGGAGAATGTCTTGAATACTTTGATAAATCCATATGCTTTCAAATGTACCACGAGTCCTTCTTCAGGAATCTCTTTATCTGCAAGATGTTCTTTGTAATCAACAATACGGTTACTTCTTAATGGGGTTACCCAGATTAGTTTGTTCCTCTCCAAAAATTTGAGTGTCTTTATTGATCCATACCAACTATCAAAGGCAACAGCTGTTGGTCGAATACCTCGATGCAGTGCCAGTGCTATCATCTCTTGGACATGCATATGCTTTGTCCTTCCATCAACTTTTTTCGCATAGATTCGATAGTCAATTGGCATACAGGTATTGTCTTTATTAACGACAACGAGATTAACTAATCCTATGCCTTGAATTACCTTATGATAGGCTCCTGAGTATTGATACGTTAACAGGGGTAATTCATGTGACCGTGAATATTGTTTTGCTATTACTGAATCATCCACTACTAATACACCTCCTTCCTTTTCTACCAATCCTTCCACCTGTTCCCATAACAGATTTGGTGTTAATTTTACTGAGTTCAACCACCGGGTTATTGCATCATGAGAGACTTCAGTGAGGTCTGCTGCTTGTGTTGCTGTAAAATTCCTTTGTGAGGCTAACAAAAATTGGCAATACAAATCTTTTGTCCATCTTTTATTCATGGACATTTAATTTACACCGAAACCCTATATCTTGTCAAAATGCGTAAGTCGTATCTTTTCAAAAAAGCAAGTTTTAGAGAGTTTTTATTCTTTGGAGGAGATATTCTTTTGTGTTTTTACTAAGATCTTCATCAATTTCTTCAAAAAGTTTTTGGAGAATTGCACCGATTTTACGTCCTGGTTTGATTTTTAATTCTTTCATAATATCATTGCCATCAATTGCCAGATCATTGATTGAAAATGGAGCTGGAGCAAGTTGTTTTTCGACACGCTGTTTAAAAAGTTTTAATCGCCAACTTTCAGCAGTTTGTGTTCCACCACCAAGACGGTCACCGACACGAAGGTCCATCATATCTTTTACATTTTCAACACCAATTCTTCGGATAAATCTTCTCACTGCACTGTCAGTAATATGTTCATCAACAGTAAACATGTGCCAACGGATTAATTTTACGATTTTTTCACGCTGTTTTTTAGAAAAGCGCAATCGATCACAAATATTATAAGCCATTCGGGAACCAATAATTTCATGGTTATGAAAAATAACATAGCCATCCTCATCTGATGCAGCAACTCTTGGTTTACCAACATCATGAATAAGTGTTGCAAATCGAACAATTGGATTTGTGGACGGACAGAATTTTAAGGATAGAATATTATGTGTGAAGACATCATCTTTATGATGGCGACCGGGACGCTCTTGTGAAACACCGACCCCTTCCAAAAGTTCAGGAATAATTTGGTGCAATAATCCAGTATTTTTTAATAGCATGATACCTTCATAGGGATAATCACTTGCTAAAAGTTTCAATAACTCATCACGAATACGTTCTCCGGCAATTTCTGAAAGAAGTAGTGCATCATTGGTAATTGCCTGCAATGTCTGGTTTTCTATTTGAAATCCAAGTTGTGCAGCAAATCTGATTGCTCTCATTAATCTTAAGGCATCTTCCTTAAAGCGTTCATTTGAGTTACCAACTGAACGAATGATTTTATTAGCAATATCTCTTTTTCCATTGAAAGGGTCAATGAAGTTTGCTTCATCGATTGGAGAAATATGATCAGTAAGCTCCATAGCAATCGCGTTCATTGTAAAATCACGACGTGATAGATCTTCTTCGATTGTTTTACCCCAGCTAACTTCTGGATGTCGATGGTCTATATAGTTTCTCTCAGTACGAAATGTTGTCACTTCAACTACTCCTGCGTGTTCGATGTCTTTTAGTGCTTCGACAGGAATACCAACTGTGCCAAAAGAATTATCATAAAATGCATTGGGAAAAAGTTTGAGCATCTCTTGTGGGGTTGCATTAGTTGTCATATCCCAATCTTTGATATTTGCTAGTGCATTTTCTTTAAAGAACAGCATATTGCGAACAGACCCACCGACGAGGTAAAGCTTAAATCCTGCATTATGAAATGTCTGATAAATCTTTTGGATCTCCTCTGGTACTACTTGATGCATACTGTTAAAATTATACCATGTCAAAAGCAAAAAAATGGGAAATAATGCATAAGCTTATTGATTCAAAAGCTACTGTTGTTGAGGTGATTACGCTGCTTTTAGAAAATCGGGGAATTACTACAAAAAAAGAACAGGAAAATTTTTTATATCCTCGGCTTGAAGAAGTTATTCCAAAAAATGTTGGGATAGATCGTAAACAACTTACAAAAGCACTTGCACGGATAAAAAAAGCAATAGAAAAAAAAGAACAGATTGTTATTTTTGGTGATTATGACGTTGATGGAATTACCGGAAGTGCTATTCTTTGGGAAACGCTGTACGGCTTGGGTGCGACATGTGTTCCGTATATTCCTAACAGAAAAGGAGAGGGATATGGCCTTTCAAAAATTGGTATTTCAAATTTGAAAGAACAAGTTGCAAACGTCAATTTAATCATAACGGTTGATAACGGAATTGTTGCCAATGATGCAGTATCATTTGCCAATGAACAGGGAATTGATGTGATTATTACGGATCACCATACTGTTTCAGAAAAATTGCCTGATGCATATGCGATTGTTCATACAACGAAATTGTGTGGTGCAGGAGTTGCTTATTTGTTATCAAAAGAGATTAAAGGATTTACGGATAAAATTACAGAAGATAACCATCTAGAACTTGCAGCTTTAGGGACAGTTGCTGATTTAGTCCCATTGACTGGCGCAAATCGTGCGATTGTTACCGCTGGTTTAAAAAAATTGCAGGAGACAAAACGTCCCGGTTTATTGGCTCTTTTTCAAATAGCAAAAATCGCACAAGATTCTATCGGGGTATATGAAATTGGCTATATTATTGGGCCACGATTGAATGCATCAGGTCGTATTGAGTCAGCGATGGATAGTCTGCGGTTGTTATGTACTCTTAATAAAGAAAGAGCGGCTGATCTTGCTGCAAAATTAGAATTAGTTAATCGTGAACGTCAGCAGCTTTTAAAGGAGGCAGCAGAACATGCGATTTTAGGGATAAGGGAGGTTGGACTAGGAACGAAGAAAATATTGATTGTTGGGCATACTTCGTATGAAGAAGGAGTAATAGGATTGGTTGCGGGGAAATTGGTCGAAGCTTTTTATCGTCCGGCAATAGTGTTATCCCTAGGTAAAACAGTTAGTAAAGCGTCAGTCCGCTCAGTCAGTGGGTTTGATATTATTGCGTTTCTCAGGATGTATAAAGAACATTTTGTGAATGTTGGTGGTCATCCTATGGCAGCTGGGTTTACTATTGAAACGGCAAAAATTGAGATTTTACAAAAAAGGCTTGAAGAAAAAGCAGAAACACTGCTTACTGAAGCGTTATTGAGAAGAACGCTCAAGATAGATTGCGAATTGTCACTTACTGTTCTTAATAAAAAATTATATGAAAAGATGCAACAACTTGCACCTTTTGGTATGGCAAATCCAGAGCCGGTCTTTGTAAGTAGGGATGTGACTGTTTCCAGCTTTCGTATTATTGGAAAAGAAAGAAATCATTTGCGTTTAGTGTTGCAACAGGATGGTACTACTTTTGAAGCGATTGCATTTGGGATGGGAGAACTGGCTGATACCTTAAAATCAGGTGATACTATCGATATTGCTTATGTTCTTGATGAAAATACCTGGAATGGCAATACAAAATTACAGCTGAAAATGAAGGATATAGTAACGCGATTGAACTAAATCTGTATAAATATCCTTAAGAGTTTTCTATTTTGCTTCTAATATTCTTAACGGTAGAGCTCTTCAAGAGATCTTCATCGTATGGATAAATGTCAGTCGGGAATAATAATCCAACAACGCCACTATCAAAATATCGAGAAGCATCAAATTCATCATGTCCGACTTCACGCTGATAGAGGTAATCAGTGTAACTGTCATAGGTATGCAAGATCCCTTCTATAGTTATTCCTGATAACATAATATGACTTTTATCTTGCCTTAATTTTGATGAACTACCTGCACTTTGAGGTTCATGTGCACTCCCATCCAAAGTGTTTTCGACATCCTGGATATCTAATAATGTTCCAGCTTGTAAACCGCAAGCATTAAGATGCTTTTTAAATAGTCCTATGTCTCGTCTATTTCTAAAGATTGCCATAAAGCCGACATCGTCTCCAATAGCTTCTGAAGGATTCTCTTTTCCTTTACGCAGCATTTTAAGCACCTTAGATACAGAACTCTTTTTTCGTGTATCTATCTGTACAGGTATTTCTTCTCCCTTAAAGGTGAAGGATCTTTGTAGCAAGGGTGTTATTTTTTCCCCAGGGTGTAATTCTATTTCCATTACCTTTTGGGGTAATGTTTCAGTAACAGCTGTTGTTGCAAATGTTTCTGTATCATGTGTGCTTACTAAAGCTATATTCCGAGCTTCACCAATTTTCCCACCCTTAAATACATGCGTATCTAAAAATTCATTCATTTTTCTATATCTTTTATTAATATGTATTTCTCTTTCTCTCTGATCGATTTTAGCTGCTAAATTCATAAGTATTAACTTTCTTTTAGCTTCAAATCTTACTCTCTGTCCATACCTGTTATCGAGTCCTATCAAGATAAGATCGACAGGATCATACGTATCTTTGACGACATTTATTGTTTCCAAATTGACTGGCGAGGAAGAGAGTACGTCATTTAAATGTTCAACAACATCATTAGCTACTATTGCATAATCTTCTACTTGTTCCTTTATTCGTTCTATTCGTGCCTTCCTTTCTTTATCAGATTCGTTATGTTCTGGTTTCGTTTGAATGCCATACATATTGCCAATTAAATCATAAGCATTCATTCTGGCTTTTTGTTTTTTGTCGCGGTCAGTAAGTAAGAGAGGTACCTCTGCAAATGAAGAGATTCCTAATAGCCCTCTTACTTGATCATATACGTGTCGAACTTTTCCTAGATCTGAACGGGTAGGATTACTTTCTGTAAAAGTTGCAAGAGGGATAGACCCTTGCCCAAAAGTAACCTCTGTTCTTATACCAAGAAGGCCTTTCTGACGTAGGTTATAAAAATTATCATTCTTAGTTGGTGTTGTTTCTATTATTGCCATAGATATTTAAAAAAAATCTCCCTTTTTAATGGGAGATTGGGATAATTATTTTTTTTAGTTTTTCTTTATCATCAATCTGCCCTATGTCGAACAAGGACATGTAGGATTGCTACAAAGGGATACATATAATTTCTTACATAATTCATACAAGAAGTATAGCGTTAGTTTGCTTGCTTGTCAATTTGCTGAGGCTAGTGTATCATAGAGAAGTTAGTTTTTATAATTTACAATGGCAAAACAAGAGAGAAGATTAGTTAAAGATACTCCAGAGCATGTTGCTGAAAAAGTGTTTCTTCAGGGATGGGTTTCGACTAAGCGAGATCATGGTAAACTTACTTTTATTGATTTGCGTGATAGAACAGGCATTGTGCAATGTGTAAGCTTTGGGAAAATGGGTGAGCTGACGACAGAATCGGTTATTGAGATCACAGGGACTGTTAAAAAAAGACCGGAACGAATGATAAATCCTCATATAGTAACAGGAACAGTTGAAGTATCGGTTGAAGAATATACCGTAGTAAATAAAGCTGAAGAGATGCCAATACAGCTTGATACTGATGGTCATGAAATGAGTGAAGAAGTGCGTTTGCGTTATCGTTATCTTGATTTACGACGTGATCGAATGCAAAAAATTATGCGGCTTCGGTCAGCATATCTTAATGCCCTCCGATGGGCGCTTCTTGAAAGAGAATTTGTTGAAATTGAGACGCCACTTCTGACAAAAGCAACAATGGAAGGAGCACGGGATTTTCTTGTACCATCACGTTTCCAGCCAGGTAAGTTTTATGCTTTGCCGCAGAGTCCTCAGCAGTATAAGCAGCTTTTGATGACTGCAGGGTTTGAACGATATTTTCAATTTCCCCGATGTTTACGGGATGAAGACTTACGAGCAGATAGAGGATTTGAATTTACCCAGCTTGATCTTGAAATGAGTTTTGTTACCAGAGAAGAGGTAATGAAGACAACGGAAACTGTTGTGAAAGAGGCAGTAAATAAAGTAGGTGGTACACTCCGGGATGAGACGTTTCCAGTTATTGATTATAAAGAAGCAATAGACAAATATGGTGCAGACAGATTTGATTTGCGTTCAGAAGAAGAAAAAAAAGCCGGTGTTTTGGCATTTGCCTGGGTGATTAATTTTCCCTTTTTTAAACACGTTGATAAGAAAGATACAGCGGAAATGAGAGATGGAAAGTCTGGTTTAACGTTTACGCACAATCCATTCAGTGCTCCAATACCTGAACATGAAGCTTGGTTACTCAATGGCGAACATGCTACTGAAATTAGTACTACACAATATGATTTGGTTTGTAATGGGCTTGAAGTGGGCGGCGGCAGCATTAGGGCATATAAACCGGAAATGCTTGCAGCAACATATAAGATAATGGGGTATACAGACGAAGAAATTGAACAAAGTGTCGGGCATATGTTGGAAGCATTCAAATTTGGTACACCTCCTCATGGTGGTATTGCACTGGGATTTGATAGATTGGTGACGCTTATTGCCGGCGAAGACTCACTTAAAGAAGCTATTGCATTCCCGATGACTGCAACGGGTCGGACAGCTGTTATGGACGCACCAGCAGTAATTTCACAGGAACAACTGGACGAACTTGGTATTATTGTCTCCAAAAAATAACTGGTAACTATTCAGTTGAATTCGAGAAGTTGCATTTTCTCTTCAGATAGAGGTAGGATAAATATCCAATGGGAAATTATCTTTTGTATAAAGGGAAGGATGAAGAGAAACGGAAACTGAGCATTGTTAA
>Ga0210404_10000691_pt1 | contig 16146 bp, 20 predicted proteins | sample IncBWH28MmetaG_FD_155455 | JGI IMG/M metagenome (GOLD analysis project Ga0210404, IMG submission 155455) | Forest soil microbial communities from Barre Woods Harvard Forest LTER site, Petersham, Massachusetts, United States - Inc-BW-H-28-M | ecosystem: Environmental > Terrestrial > Soil >... | reverse complement strand
ACGATGCCGCGGCGAAGCTCAAGACCATGGCGGATGGAGTGATCGAACTGGGTATTGTCAGGTCGAGAGGAAAGTCGCATCGCTTTCTCTCGGTTCCGAAGATGGAGAGACGAAGGATCTCGTCGGATTCTGTTTCGTTCCAGATCGACAGGACGCGTGGATTCGTCTTTAGGGTCTCGCGTTTCAGACTGTTGAAGAAACGATTCTTCGACCTTTTGACCCAACATCACATACTCCGAAGTAGCGAGCCAGGTGAAAGCAAGCCGAAGCCTCAACCGATCAAGGGAGCTCCGCCGCGCCTGCGCTAGTCAACCCTGAAGCTCGCTGGTTGGGCCGTGGTATCGAGCGGTTCGTACCGCCCGTCCGCTAGAGTAGTAAACAACAAAGGTGGACGGCGCGCGGCCGTTCTGGAACGGATCGTAGGCGATTTTTCAGAAGGCTACTGGACGCTGTTCTTCTTGCTTGCCCGAGGCTTCCTGGTGGATCATTTCGTATTTTGCCCTGACCAGTTCCATGAAGGGAACGAGGTCTTTTGATGATCTGAGACTGAACGCTGCCCAGGTGCGCTTGCTGACTTGGTCTCTAGCCCTCCAGTCTATGGACTGGTCCTCGACTATCTTAGTCCGGGCCTTTTGGTCAGAGTGAATGGTTGCGCTGATCTCTTCTCCTCTGGCGTGGACGTGGAAGAGTTGTTTGCTGCCGTAGTAGAAGGAGGGAATCGGCTCCCTTGAGTGTTTCTCGTACTGGACCTTCATGGTTACGCCTCTAAGTTGTCGCATTCTGGTTCTGAGGACTTGGAATAGGGTCCAAGTCTGGGGCTGGACTCTGTCCGCTATGAAGGAGAGGTCCGTGGTTTCGATATGGGGCATTTCTCGCGGCGGGGATGTGACGGTAATCTAGTAAAAAAGGTATATTGTTGAACTTGAACACTTGGATGTATCATTTGTCATGAAGCAGAATGGAAAGGTTGTGCGGCTCGCTCGCAAAAGGAACGATCATGCGGTCTGTTATCTTTTTTCTATTAACTAAAATGCGACCCCCCAGGGGCTAGGCAAAACTCCAGAGACCCTTCACACTTTGCAGACGCCGACTAGAGAAAAAATGGTAGTTGCAAGGCAGAAGATTAGACTTTGAGCCCTTTCTTCAGATTTTCTTTCGGCTCGTATTCGAGCATCATGACGGTCGCTTGAGAATCCACTGCTTCTCCCTTCTTCCTCGACGTGATCGCGACCGGCGTGAACCCGCTTGAGATTGCATAGCTGGTAGAATCCTCTCCCTTCTCGGTGCAGTGAACGAGAAGCTTGAACAGGGGTTGTCTGTGTGTAAACACCATCTTTGTCGCCTCTACTCCCACAACAATCGCATGAGCACCGCAAGCGGTACAAGTCAGGCCTTCGTGGCGCGCAATCTTCAGACCGCAATCAGGGCACCAGATGTCCTCATCTCTGCGAGCTATGAAGATAGACTGCCAGACTCCCAAATGCTTCTTCGGACTGCAAGCCTCCCAATCCGCGAGAATCAGCCTAACTGGTCTGAATGCCCAAGCTGCTTCCTCCCGCCATCGAGAGAGATATTCGGCCTTTTCCTCGCAGCCCTTGTGAAAATAGCTCCTCTTCCCTTCTTGCGTGAAAGCAGCGGATACAGGCTCGTCGCGACGAATGATTCCCGAACAGGAGCTGCAGTTGGCCATCTTCTGATTCGATAGGAAAATTGCGTCCGCCGGATATCAGAGCAGTGTTACTCTAGGTTTGAAGCTAGTAATCGACCAGTTCGAGAAACCTGAGAGCGTCCAACAATCCTTCAGCGTATGCTATACATGCAAGGGACGTAACCGGTTTTCGCTTTTCGGTGTAGTGTCGCGCATCCTTCACATAGCCTTGCACTAGTTCGAGGACATAATCGAACTGCGACCGTTCAACTGTCGCTGGAAGTCTTCTTGTTTTCAGTCGCTTGAGAGAGGCAGACGTAGCTTCGACATATTTTGCAGTCCTATCTGACGCGCTCTCTTTCAAGTCAGTCCACGCAGGTCATCCTTACTAGCTCCACAGAGTACCTCGAGTGCCTCAGCCTCCATGAAGTGAAGCTTCCCGGCCACGACCAGTGAATGGGGCCCTTTGCCAAAATCTTCGTCGATCAGACTCAACATGTTGGATGCCTTGACCTTCTCGTCCAGTGAGCCGAGTCTAGCAACTCCGACCGACAATCGGGTTTCGAGGCGCGGATCGGCACTCGTCATCTCTGCGACCGCGTCTCGTATGGTCATTTGAGAAGTCCTTCCTGCCTGAACATCGAGAAGAACTAGTGTATGAAGACCACGATCGTTATTGTCGGAGATCGTGTCAACCACCGACCTTGGAAGCGGCTGATCTCGAGGCACCGTGATCGACTTGCCAAACTTGTAGCTTTGCAGACCAGTCGCACCACAAACTGCCGACATGATGGAAGGCGCGTGTACGACCCGCGAGGCAATGCTCATTTTTGTAAGTGAGAGCCTCAAGGAGATGTGAGTAGTCGCGATCAACGGATCTCCCGGGACCAAGAAAGCAACTTTCTCTTCGCTCGCCGCCTTAAGCAGCCTCCTCCCCCCCTCATCTTCGAGTTCCGCTCTGTTGAGCACTTCCACTTTCTTTCCGATTTCCTGCTCAAGACGCTTAAGGTCTAGGTTTGGCATGATGTTCGTGTATAATTCCACAAACACAGAGTCTGCCTTGCGTGACTCTTCCAATCCTTCTAACGTCATGCCTTTTTCGTCGTTCAGTCCCAAGCCTATGAAGGTCAACGGCATGAGACAAGGAGGGTTCGGCTTCCCTAAATTTACTTCTCAAGAATCAGGGGTTGTCCAGTTTTGCATTCTCAAACAGCCAACTCGCGAGACGATGTAATCGAATTATTCAACAAACAGTAAGGGCTGCTGAGGAACAGTGAGAGCAAATGCGTGAGCACCCGCTACGATCGATCCTTTCAAGGGTACTGCGAGGTCCTAGTGACTCAGCGACGGTCGAGCTCACATATCTTCACCGTGGAGCTCCCGAAAACCAGGTTCGAATCAGAGTCTCAACCATTTCCCATCTCGGCAAGGGATGGTTCATGCTTGGCGATGGTGAGACGCAGATACCCTTCCACCGAGTACTTTACGTGAAAGATCTGCGATCGGAGACTATTCTCTGGGAGAAACGGAAACCTCTTCACGCCTCAGACCCAAGCCCTTAACCCTCAACTTACCTGGCATCCCGACCTGAGGCAGAGGATCGAAGGAAACCCCGGCGACTTGCTCTGCTACCTTCACATTCGTCAGGGTGTGCTGAGTAATCTGAGAAATAGAGAGATCTGAAACGCCCTCTGCCAATGCCACGTACGGCACAATCATATCCCCCATGTGTCTATCCAGAAAAGCTCCCGAGCTCACCTCCTCCACAAGCTTCATGGCCGCGTCCTCCCCCACAGTTTCCGCAGGTCGACCTCTCTCACCTAGACTGTCACCGCCGAAGAGTCCTCCGGTACTTGTTTCGGCGCATAGCACGATTCCGCTGCCGGGACCTATGTGTGACCCGTTCTCTGAAGCTTCAATGCGAATCTTTGGGTGAGGAAGGCCTCCTTGCTCGATAACTCGCGTCGCGGCTGCAGCCTGTCTCTCAGCAACACGAGTTGGAAGCTTGACCGAGTGACTGTTCCCCTCGATCGAAGTTACATCCCCACTTGACGTACCAACAATGTTCTGCAAAGCCGAGGCGGGATTCGCATGGAGTTTTACGATTCCACCTCCCTTGGGGTAATGTCCTCTGCGAGAGACGAGAACTGATGCGTGGACACTCATTTTCGCTAGCAGGGGGAGAGTAACGAGTCGAAGATAGTCGATTGGAGGACTCCATCTCACGTCTGTCCCTCCCGCGATCTCAAGCATTACAGTTCCGGGAGCATAGGGAAGCAGCGGCATCAGTGTCTGAAGGACCAGAGTTACGCTGCCAGCCGTCCCTACATCGAATCGAAATGAGCCGGCCTTCAATCCTCCGGGGCTGAAGACGAACTCTGTCGAGCCAATCTGAAGCCCGCGAGAGGATGCGCTGCACATGTCTGCCAGTGCCTTTACACTTGTAAGATGTTGAGCCTTCAACCCAGGTTCGGCCCTTCCAGCTCTAATGTTGAAGATTCGAACTTCACTTCTAAGGACGGCTGCGAGAGCCAGCGATGTCCGTAAAACCTGTCCGCCACCCTCGCCCATGCTTCCATCTATCTCGATCATTTTTCCCGCCGAACACGACCCCATTGTTTAAAGAGAGTGTGCACTCGACAGGCTTTATTCATGGAGAATCTTCGACTATCGCTCGAAAGGTCTGGGGACATGACTTTCGGCTGCTTGGTCGATCGACACGACCACCTTGTTGCTTCCTCCTTCGGTTCTAACCCCCGAATTCTCGAGAAGCACCTTACCGAGTATTCAATCAGGACAATTAGCAATTCTCCAACTCGTGAAGAACACTGGCTAACCCAAGAGATGATCCGGCGATTTGAGGGAGTGAAGAATCCGAAAGATGTGAAGCTCAACAGAGAGTTCGTTTCCACCCACCAAGCCCGAGTCTGTGCCGTCCTTGAGAGGATTCCTGCAGGGAAAGTTACAACGTATGGCCTGATTTCGAACCATATCGGTTCCGGACCAAGAGCCGTTGGCGGAGCGGTCGGTTCTAACCCATGGTCTCTCTTTGTACCGTGCCACCGTGTCGTTCCGAGAAGTCTAACCATAGGAAGCTATTCAGTCTGCGGAACCCTTGCCGAAAATGGGAGCGCGACCAAACGCAGACTGTTGCTACACGAAGCCGTGCCGATTGACGAGGATAAGATCAGTTCATCAGCTCTGTGGAACCCATTCGAAGGCGACTGATTGACCACCGGCCTTTACGTTGGTCGCTTCCAACCATTTCACCTAGGCCACCTAGAGGCTGTGAAGCACATCCTTGAACGAGTCGACGAGCTCATAATTGTCGTAGGCAGCGCCCAGCACAGCCACACACTCGACAACCCGTTTACAGCTGGCGAACGGATCACGATGATAAGGCTGGCTTTGAAAGAAGCTGGGATACGCCCGGATCGCTTCACCGTTATCCCGCTCCCGGACGACGAGTTCCACAAAGTCTGGGTAGCGCACTTGCTATCTCAGACTCCAAGCTTCGACGTCGTATACACGAATGAACCTCTGACGTTTCGACTACTCAAAGAGTCGGGTCTCAGAGTCGAGCGCATTCCCATGTTCAACAGGAAGAATTTCACATCAACAGAAGTTAGGAGAAGGCTGTTGACTAACGGGCCTTGGCAGAAGCTCGTCCCAAGGTCGGTCGCCAATTATTTGAAGAAAATAGATGGCGACGAACGCCTAAGAGACATATCCAAAAGCGACAAAACTAGCTGAGACGAATCTCAACCCGGTCTAGTGGTTTGAGTCTGAGCCTCGCAGCAGCACTGCTCTCTCTCATCGCAATTTCAAGATAGCCTTGGCTCCCCCGGAGGATCCCAATTTGGGCAGGGGAAATATCCGAGTATGTTCTGCCCACCAAACCCGAAAACTGGCCTTCTTTGGTTTCAATCGTTATGTGATCTCCCTCGTGTAGGCCTGATCCTGTAATATCCTCTTCAGCGAGATTCAGGATAGCATTCCCATAGGAGTCGACATAGAGAACAGTGCAACTGGCTCTTTCTCCTGACATGCTCACATTGGGAATATTCAGTTTCACGAGTTGTTTAGCTTCACCGCCGACCGCATTCGGCTTCAATCCGTTTGCGAGTTTCACAGCTGTTCTTGCGAATACGTCTCTCCCATGGAATGTAGACGAGATCTTCTCTTCATCGAATCTGTAAGTGTCTATCCGATACGCTCTCTTGAAGCCTAGTCTCTCAGCCGCTCTCACAAGAAGACCGTTATCTGGACCGACAAGAATTCCCCGCTCGCAATCGACTACCAGAGACAGTCTTTGGGTCCCGACACCGGGATCAACTATGCCTATGTGGACTGAACCATCAGGAAAATATGGCAGCGCTGTCTCAAGGATGAATGAACCCATAGCAATGTTATGACGTTCAATTCCATGAGAGACGTCGACTATCTTCTGATTAGGATTTGCGCTCAGAATTACTCCTTTCATCTCGGCGACATACGGATCAATCAGTCCGAAGTCCGACAGCAAAGTGATCAGGGCCATGGAATCGGGCAATGCTGAGAGCTAATCCTTAAAAGAACCAGACCTCGGGTCGCGTCTCAATATTTGGTTGGGCTGCTCTGTGAGTGAGACCCAGAAATTGATCATGCTACCGGGTCCCACCAACGTACCTCCCAGAGTCATGAGGGCAATGATCAAGCCGCTCATGGGCCACAGAGGCCCCGATTTCAAAGAAGTATTATCACAAGCAATCAACAAAACCAAGAGAGTGTTTCAGACAAAGGAAGACCTGTTCATTCTCACCACTTCAGGCACCGGCGCCACTGAATGCGCCCTCCAGAACATAACAGACGACGGGGACAAGATCATCGTAAACGTCAACGGCTTCTTTAGCGAAAGATTGGCTGAGGCAATCAAAGCCTACGGAGGACAACCACTTGTGGTAAGCTCGGAATGGGGAAAAGCACCGCGGACTGAGGATTTTAGGAAGATTATCAAGGCGAACCCCGACACGAAAGCGCTCGCAGTAGTCTACAACGAGACTTCCACCGGGGTAACCGTTCGGAGCCTCGAAGAGATCGGGAAACTCTGCCAGGAGGAAGACATTCTACTAATCGTCGATGCGATATCGATTCTTGGAGGCGACAAGTTGCCCGTGGATGATTGGAATGTGGACATGTGCGTGACTGCGAGCCAGAAATGCCTCATGTGCCCGCCTGGATTATCGTTCGTAAGTGTTAGCCAGAAAGCCTGGGAGAAAATAAGCTCGAAGAAACAACGCCGATCCTTCTACCTCGATCTCCCCATGTACAAGAAATACATGGGGGACGGCTTCACACCCTTCACACCCGCAGTCTCTTTATTCTATGCACTAAACGAGGCATGCGACATGATCCTTGAAGAAGGACTGCCAGCCAGATTTGAGAGACACCGAATCTGCGCCGAGGCTGTCTACAACTCCATGGAGGCTCTCGGATTAGGCCTTATGGCAGAGCCTGAATCCCGATCCCACACAGTCGCCGCCATAGCTTGCCCAAGCGGCATTGAGGATGGCAAGCTGAGAGAACTCATCAGAACTAAGTATGGGATAGATCTAGGTGCAAGCCTAGAGAAGTGGAAAGGAAAGATGTTCAGAATTGGAGTCATGGGCAACGTTGGATCACCCGAAATAATGTCTACAATAAGTGCCGTCGCATCGGCAACAGCAGACCTAGGCTTCAGAGGCAATATGTCAGAGGCTCTTGAAGCTGCACGCAAGACCCTGGCCCGACTTCCGGCGAGGATGAACTAGGAAAATGGCAGTCAAACCAGGCGACTTCCTCCTCGTCAACTACACCCTCAAAGTAAAGGAGAGTGGAGAAACAGTAGATACGACGTACGACGCGGTGGCAAAAGATGCACACCTTCATCGAGAAGACTCAACTTATGGTCCGCGTTTCATAATTCTCGGAGAAGGATGGCTCCCGAAGGGACTAGAAGACTCTCTAGTAGGCCTTGACATTGGAAAAGAGACGACAGTAGAGCTTCCTCCCGACAAGGGATACGGAACGCGAGATCCTGCCAAAATGCGGCTCGTCCCGCTTAGACGTTTCCGCGAACAAGGCGTGCCAAGTCCCGGCGCACAGATCGAACTCGACGGAAGAGCCGCCATTGTTAGAGCAGTCGGAGCCGGTCGCGTCCAAGTTGACTATAACCATCCCCTGGCAGGCCGAACCTTGATCTACGAGGTTTTGATCGAGAAAGTAGTTGACGACGATACGGAAAAGGTTCTGAATATAATCTCGAAACGAATCCCCGAAGTGGACAAAACAAAATTCAACGTCTCAAGAGACAGTAGCGACCTGACTATCGAAGTGCCAGAGGAAGCCTTCTACCTTAGTGGCCTTCAGGTAGCCAAGAAATCAGTCACGTCTGATCTTCAGAAGTACTTCCCAAACATCGAGACAATTTCTTTCCGTGAAGTCTTCAAGAGAGCAGCGCCGGCCACTGAGGCGGAAGAGACTTCGCAAACAACGGCTCCTGAGACGGTTAAACCGGTTGACTCGGCCGAGACAAAAACGACAGACAAGCCCGAGAAAAGCCCCGCTCAAACACCACGCAAACGAAAGACTCCTGCAGCTAGGAAACCGACTTCAAAAGGACCGACCAAGCGGGTAATGATGGGATCAGAGAGTCAAAGGTAATAACGACGAATTCCCCAAATGTTTTTAAGCTGTGGAGAACGGGTGACCGTCAATCTTTCCGTTTTCTCGGAAAGTGGTCTTTAATATCAGGTAATTAGGGGACACGTGAAGTTGGAATCTCGGGGAGCTGGAAAGCAATGACTACTACAATTGGGGTCGTCTGTCATGACGGGGTCGTTCTGACGACGGACACTAGGGCGACAATGGGCTCTTTCGTTGCCCACAAGCACGCGAAGAAAGTCTACCGAATCGACCAGCACATAGCGATGACCATTGCAGGAACGGTGGGAGACGCACAGGCTATAGTCGAGATGCTTAGAGCGAACTCTGCGCTATACAAGCTCGACCTCGCGAGGCCAATCCCAATTAATTCCGCAGCTAGACTCGTTTCGAACGTACTCTTTCAATCGCGGTACTACCCATTGGGCGTTCAAGCCCTCATCGGAGGGATGGACGATACCGGCGGTCACATCTTCATGCTGGACCCGCTTGGAAGTATGATGGAAGAGAAATTCGTCTCAACAGGCTCTGGGTCTCCAGTAGCATACGGTGTCCTAGAGTCGGAATGGAAGGACACGATGACGGTAAAAGAGTCAGTCCCAATCGTGGTTAGAGCAGTCGACTCCGCCATGAAACGGGATTCGGCCAGCGGCGACAGTTTCGACGTCGCTGTGATATCTAAGGACGGATATAGAGAACTCACAGAGGACGAGAAGAAGCACATCCTCCACGCCTGACCTCGTTCTCAACCACCCCTTCAACGTATCATACACAAGGAGTAGCATAGACGAATGACTAGAACGTACAATGACGTATCCGCGAGGATACGCGAGACAATAGTAGAACACATGCCGAAGGATGCTGAAATTACTAGGATCGAGTTTGAGGGGCCCCGCCTTGCAATCTATGTGAAGAATGTCAATCTTCTCTCGGAACAGAATTACGTTGTAACTGAAATAGTGAACCTTCTCCACAAACGGATCGTTATACGCTCAGACCAGTCGATACGACTCCCCGAGAGAGAAGCGGAGGTCTACATCCGCAAACTGGTACCTATAGAGGCCGAAGTTACGGCAATCAATTTCGACCCCAGCCTAGGCGAAGTTGTTGTAGAAGCCAAGAAGCCGGGAGTCGCGATTGGCAAGGAGGCGGCCGTACTTCAGCAAGTTGTCAAAGAAACCAGATGGCGGCCAAGGATCCTCCGAGCACCGCCGTTACACTCCAAGATTATTGCAAGCACGCGCCACATACTCCATACCGAGAGCGAAGAACGGAGTCGAATCCTGCGAGATGTGGGAGAGAGAATTTTCCGCCCGACTTTCACCAAGGCAGGGTACGTTCGTCTCATAACTCTCGGGGCGTTCCACGAAGTGGGGCGAGCCGCTATGCTCATCCAAGCGGGTGCTAGCACGGTGCTGCTAGACTGTGGAATAAATCCTGGAGCACAAGACCCATCAATGGCTTATCCCCGCTTTGACACTGACGAGTTTGACCTTGAGAAACTGGACGCCGTAGTCATCTCTCACGCACATCTCGATCACTGTGGAATCCTACCCTTCCTCTATAAGTACGGCTATGATGGCCCAATCTACTGTTCAGAGCCCACACAAGTTCTCATGACGCTTCACCAGCTCGACTACCTCGATGTTCACAGCAGGGAAGGAGAGCATTCGCCCTTCGATCAGAAGGACGTCAGGGAGGTTGTGACGCATACAATCCCACTAAGATACAATGTTGTGACCGATGTAGCTCCAGATATCAAGCTCACACTGCACAACGCAGGACACATCCTCGGCAGCTCAATGGTGCATCTCCACATAGGCGAAGGCCTTCACAATATCGTCTACAGTGCTGACTTCAAGTTCGGAAGAACGATGATGCTGGACCCCGCCATGGCCCAGTTCCCGAGAGCCGAGACCTTGATTATCGAAAGCACCTACGGGGGACCAGACGACATCATGCCTGACCGAGAGGGAGTCGAAGGTAGACTCGTCAGCATAGTAAACGAAACCGTAGAAAAGAACGGCAAAGTCCTCATCCCGGTTCCTGCCGTCGGGCGAGCCCAAGAAATAATGCTGGTCCTTGACGCCTACATGAAGAACGGCGCCCTGCGAGAGCTTCCGGTCTACATTGAAGGGATGGTTAACGAAGCGACCGCGATCCACACCGCTTTTCCCGAGTATCTAGTGAGGGATATCAAAGAACAGATCCTTCATCAGGACTTGAACCCGTTCCAATCTGAATACTTCCATCCAGTCACTCACCCGGGCGACAGGGACGAGATAGTCGCAGGCGGACCTTGCGTCATAATAGCGACATCGGGAATGCTCGAGGGCGGACCCGCCATCGACTACTTCAGGCGACTAGCGCCGGATGCAAGAAACACCCTAGCCTACGTCAGCTACCAAGTTGAGGGAACCCTCGGAAACAGAATCAAAAACGGCTTGAAAGAAGTATCCCTATTCGGCCCGGACGGCAAGATAGAGATGGTGAAGTGCGACATGCGGGTCGAGTCCATCGAAGGATTCTCGGGCCACTCAGATCGCAACCAGCTTCTCGGCTTCATAAAACGAATGATGCCCAAGCCTACAAGAATTATCATAAACCATGGCGAGCGGAGAAAGTCCGATCTGTTCGCTCAGAACGTCAATCGCATATTCGGCATCAAGACAGTCGTGCCGGACGTGCTAGAGTCACTTAGATTGCGCTAGCTCGTGCCTGGCAGAGTCTCTTTCTGCAACGGGACCGCGGGAATCGCGGTCTCAGAGCCTGCCGTTTCTCGGCGCCAAATCTTCACTCCAGGCGGAGTGATTACAATACGCTCCTCTCCAAGGCGTGCAATGTCGCCGCCAATCGACTTTACGTGGTCTGTCAATTCCGTTATCGCTAGCTTAGTCTCATCGACGCTTTTCCGCGCCAAGGGCGTAATTCTTACGATAAGGATATTTCCGGTTCGGATCTCAGTTTTGATAACTTCAACATCATCAAGTTCCTGCAACGGAAGCGCTTTCACGTAAAGGGGAGAGTGCGCCATATGGAAACATCAAATCGCGATACGATGATACGTTTCAGAAATCGGCTGCCAGAACGACTTTAAACTTTGCCTGACCAAATTCGAGACAAATCGTCAACTTCCCGAATGAGGAGACATCTGGGATTTCATGGTCTCCCAAACGGGATCTCCAACATAATGGATATTCGCAATCACCTTCCCCTTCTTTGTCGCGGCGAGAGGTTCTGAGGCAAGAAGTGATCTTCCCACCGACAGGAACTTCCCATGCTTTTCGTCGATAACTGCGACCAGTGCTCCCTCACCGAAGGTGCCCTCGACCTTTCTGATTCCAGGGGCCATGATATCGGCTCCTCCCACTACATGCGGCACAGCGCCCATGTCTACTGTGATGCGCGGCATCTTTTCCAATGCGGCCATGTTCGTCAACACTGGGACAAAACGTCCCTCTCTCCTAAAGGCTACCGGCTGCCCGTCGACGAAAATCACCTCTGAGCTCTTCACCATCTCGGTTTCAACGCGTGATTTTCGGGATAGATGCTCGAAGCCTGGAATCTTGTTCAATTCTTCGATCAATGGTTTGGTGTCGCGATCCTTCAAGATCGTTCTGATTGGCAAATCGTTTCAGTTCCTGCACGACAATCTTTAAAAGTGTACAACCGCCGAGGCACTCACTTCCCCCCAGTTGAACCTTGAATGTCTGATGTTGCTGCAAAGATTTTCGAAGAGAGCCTAAACAAGGTCGTGCTTGTCCAGCTCAAGGGAGGCCGCAGCGTTAGAGGGAGATTGTACAGCTTTGACCAGCACATGAATCTCGTACTTGAAGAAGCTGAGGACGTCACCAACTCGGATTCTACTAAGAGGCTGGGCACGATAATTGTCCGAGGAGACAATGTGGTCCTAGTCTCCCCTCCGCCCAAACGATAGGATATCGCCTGATCGATTCTACACCTAACCAATGCTCTGCGTAGATGGGACTTTATTCTAACCCGTCGCAAATGAAATAGTCTTGGAAAAATAGGAGCTGCGCGACAAACAGAGATCTCGCTTGATTTCGGCCGGTTCTTTTTACAAAGGTTAATTAGAATCGGGCCGAGCGGACCCGGAAAGTCACCGTGAATGACGTTTGATTCGAAGCCTGGCATGCCTACTAATCATTGTCTTCTCTTCTGCTCTCGGGGCTTCGATCTCCCTACTTGCTCACTATAACGTGTCGGCGACGTCGCCAACATCGGGTGTCCCTGTCCTAATTGATCCTCTAAACGTGACTGGAGCGCCAACGGCGTTCAATTACACTTATTCCACCGCAGATATCTACACTTACAATACGACCGGGTTCGTCGCTACGCCCGGCTTGGGCAATAGTCATCCGGGCACACAATTGACTTGGTTTTCCACGATTAACAAGACTAAGGATGGATCCAAGATCCCTGGGACAGCTTTCAACTTCACAGCCACCTCTCCGGCGTTCAACATCGACCATACACTCGACCGGCAAGAAGTGAACTGGACTCTTACTATTCCCAAATCTAACTGTGCAAGTTGTAGCCTGGTTGTGAGATTCAATCTCTTTGGGAACCTTACTCGAGGTACAAGCGAGAATTTCACCCTTACCCCTTCGGCCAACAACACCAGCGTGTTACCTCCGGGAGTAACCGGAATTTTCCTTGGAAATCAGACTACGCCTGTTTACATCTGTGGATTGAGCAGGTCGACTATTTCTGCGTGTTCCCAGCCTGAGGTCACCATTCCTGTTAGCAAGTGGGTGGGAGTCAGCCTTCGACTGTCATTCCGGTTCGGGTGGAATTCCACCAACGAGCCAATGTTAGGCTCGGTTGGAGAGGTCGTAGTTGCATCCATAGATAATACTGTGAAGAATTCGTCAAGCAACTTCATGACGCAGAGCTCTGATCCCACAAAAGTAACACACACTGCGAGGTTCTTCCCAATAGGCTACAATACTACGGTCCCGTCACACGTCTGGTCAAATGAGGTGATCAACTTCTATTTTCCTTCAGGCTACAATCTGACTCAGCTCGCTCTCAACGCAACTTCGAATCCGATTTTTCCATCGGGCAGCCGGGCACCTTTCGAAAGGACCGCATGCAATGATCAGCCCCTCTGCACACAATCTTTGATAGCCCTCAACATGTCAGACATCCAACCATTCTTCGTCAGAAACTCTACTTCGGTTTTCATAACAGCCATATCGCAAAACAGTCTTGTCCGGCTCAACCCTGTCGCATCGGGTGTTGCGACGACATTCTTCGCTCCAGGAGACACTATAGGAGTCAACGTTACCAATAGGCCGTCGGTAGCCAACGCGCCAACGTCCCTGAAAACTGGACGATTGAACATAACTTTCGCGGACCGTCAGGGACAAGAGACTCCAACAGGCCAGGTCTTTTTCACAACAACCGTAACCGGTGGGCTGTTTAACTTCACATTACCCTCAGACTGCGGATCGAATAATCTTCGATGCGGACAATGGACCATCACTGCCACATTCGGCGGTGGTCTTGATCTAGGTGCGATGTCCAGTTCGTTTAGCGTCGACCTAATTCAGATGAGTTCCTTTAGTGCAGGGGGAAGCAATGCTGGAGTCACCGCTACGGGAACTTTGACAAATTCGTCAGGTTCAGCGTCAGCAGCTACGAATGGGGTCGTTTTCGCGATCGACTCTGGAACACCAGTCAACAATCCAGTCACTAATACGACCAAAAACCCATCGAGCATAGGGCTGTACATCTCCAATGTAACACTAGTAAACGGCGCATTCGCCCAAGGACAACAACTCATCATGACATTCACCCTGGTGAATCCTACCAGCTCCGCGTTCAACGCAACCGTGATCGTCCAGCACGAATGGCCTGGCTCATTCGCCCACGGTGTAAATGCGACGATACATCTTGGGGCAAGAATACTCGGCGAGCAACCTTTCACATCCGGCCCCCAGGCGTACCAAGCGGGCATTACTCTCACTCCGAGCGGGGTACACTTAGTATTGACCAGTCTTACAACTGGAAACTCGGAGAGCGTCCCAGTGACCCTCGGGACAGATCCAGTAGTGTCCACCCGACAGCACGCTGGCTTGTTCAAGCTCACCGTTGTAACTCTCACTGGCACCTCTGTCATCTCGACAAACTCGCTGGAATCTCCGCCATACGCCTACGTATTCGGATTACCCTCGGCGAACAACAGATACCTCGCGTACTCTCCACCGTTCATCACCGATGCAAGTGGAAAATTCTCCATCACCTTAAAGTCAGATTCAATCCTTGCCGCAAACAAGCTGGTGATGTTTGCCCTCGCTCGAGACTCAAGAGGCATCGTGCTGACGAGCAGTCCCCAAAGCACTGGGCTTTCAGATTCGACAACTCTCCAATCGACCATGGATTCTATAGGTCCAGTGGCTGAAGGCTCTTCAGTCACAGCCACTCTGCACCTGAGAAGCAATTCTACAAAGTTTACCGAGATCCTCACGGTCGACCTGTACCTTCAGGGATCCGGCAAGCTCGCAGAGCAGACGGGAGTAAGCATTTCACCAGGGACCAGCCAAGACGTAACACTGTCGTTCAAAGCACCCTCGACCACGGGACAATATGCGCTCAGCATGTCCTCGCCACAATATGGCGGCGGTCCGCTCGCCAGTCAGACGCTTCAAGTGACGATTCTCCAGAGTAACCTGCAAATTCTCATTCCAGCAGCAATCGGAATCGTGGCCGCCATAATCATCCTAGGCGTCTACCTCGTCAAGAGGCAGCCCGAGGCGATGGAGACGCTGGAGAAAACAAAACCCGCCGGCTCCAAGTCCAAAACCGCTGGTTCAGGGAATTCTCCTTCCAAATCCTTAACTTGAACCTGGGCACTATGACTAGGTGTAGTTTAGATGGAAGCAAGTCCTGAAGAAGCGACATCGGAAGCGCCTCCGCAAGAGCTGCCCGCGCGAGCGCGGAATCCCGGCGGGCTGTTCTACGAATGTATCAATTGCGGATCTAGACTAACTGCAGACCAATTGGCGATGACCCCTGAGATAAAATGCCCCTTCTGCGGCTACAGAATTCTCAGAAAAGTCAGGCCGCCGATCGTCAAGCACGTTAAGGCTAGATAGATTCGACGGCTCCTCCTCGTTCTATTGGTGGCCGCGTAAAGCATTATACTGAATCTTGAACGATTCATCCAAGACCAGAGGTTTGGAGCCGCCCACCCCCCAGCTAAGAGACAAACACAGGCTACTTGCTGAACTCGCGAGGCGGCGAGGCTTCTTCTGGGGGTCCTTCGAAATCTACGGCGGCGTGAGCGGCTTCATAGACCTTGGTCCTCTAGGCACTGGTCTGAAGAGAGAGATCGAAAATAAGTGGAGGGAGTTCTTCCTCCGACCCCACGGATTCGTTGAGATATCGACCCCGATCATAACCCCGGAAAGAGTCCTCGAGGCTTCTGGACACGTGAAGAATTTCAAAGATCCCATGACAGAGTGCACCAACTGTCATCGAAGATTCAGAGCCGACCAGCTGATCAAAGAGAACACAGGGACCGAGACAGAGGGCCTCGATCTAGACCAGCTATCAGTACTGCTGAAGCAGGTAAAGTGTCCTGAATGCGGCGGAGTACTAGGATCACCTCAATATTTTGTCACCATGTTCAAGACAAACATCGGCCCGTACGGGGAAGATCCGGCGTACACTCGACCCGAGGCAGCGCAGGGAATATTCGTCGACTTCCACCGCGTACTAGAAGTCATGAGGGAGAAGATCCCTCTTGGCATCGCTCAGATCGGGACGGTTCTGAGAAACGAGATTTCGCC
>Ga0210404_10000688_pt1 | contig 16178 bp, 19 predicted proteins | sample IncBWH28MmetaG_FD_155455 | JGI IMG/M metagenome (GOLD analysis project Ga0210404, IMG submission 155455) | Forest soil microbial communities from Barre Woods Harvard Forest LTER site, Petersham, Massachusetts, United States - Inc-BW-H-28-M | ecosystem: Environmental > Terrestrial > Soil >... | reverse complement strand
CCGATTCCGTAGATTGCAAAGTATTATCATCGAAACTTTTCAATTGAAGCTTGGAAGTATCAACTCCAAGCTTTTGAAGGTTCGGTAATCCTGCTTGGAAAATAGCAGGCCGCTTCGTAACGTCCGGCTCGCTACGCATGCCTTCGAGTAATTCATAAGAAGCTTTATTTTTCGCCGCTTCGTTATTGCGAACCGTCTCCGCCGCCGAAGCAAGGTCTTTCGTTGTCGTCGCGTATTGCATACGCATTTGATTCACAGTCGAGGGATTGACTTGCTTCCCAAGTGCTTCGTTGAAATATCCTTCCGTATCGAATCCCGTTACGTTTCCTTTATCGTCTTTCGTGACGTGATTCGGAGCAAGAGATCGCAATGTCATTTGATCTTTAAGCGCCAACTCTCGCTGTTGATTCTCTTGGCCTAACGCCGTCTGCTGCAACTGCTGCGTCTGATTCTGCGATTGCGAATTGCGAATCTGCTGGAGTTTCGCATATAGCTCCAGTGGCGATTCTTGTTGCGTATGAACGGCAAGCGCGGGAAGTGGAATCGATGCCATCGCTTATTCTCCCGGCCCGTATCCAGTATTTCCTCCAGGCGCCTGCCCTGGAGGATAGAGATTCTTTAGCATTGCATATTGAGCAAGATTCCCGAACGCTCCGCCAATCGCATTCGCGCCACCAACGTAGCCACTCGCTTGCGCTGCCGCCGCGTTATTCATTTGCTGCCCGATCTGCGCGCCGCCAGTCAGCGAGATATTCGCAATGTTCCCTGCCGCTGCTTGTCCTTGATTGCCAAGCTGTGACGCGGAAGTCTGGCCGAGTCCCGCAAGCGAAGCGTAACGATTAAAGAGATTTGATTGTCCTTGCTCGAACTGATTGTATCCTTGCTGATACTGCTGCATCGCGCGGTTATAGACATTCTGATAGTTCTGCTCACCGGCCTGTTGCCCGAATTGCGTAAGCGCTTCGCCGGTATTCCCAGTAAGAAGATTCCCGCTCGCAGCGGCAGAGTTCGTAAGAGCATGTGTACCTTGCTCAAGTGCAAACTTATAACCTGGCTCATTTTGTGCTTGCTCCATCGTCGGAGCTTGAAATTGTCCCGTCCATGGCGCTAGCGGGCCTTGACCTGTAAGCGCTTGGTCCTGAAGGCCGGAAAGCGTGCCGATAGCACCTTGCCCCGCTTTGATCCACGGAGCCATGTTGCCTTGCTGCTGTTGCCATACTTGTTTCTGGAAATTTAGCGCATCCTGCTGCGACTGATACTGAAGCTGCGCGGCATTATTTGCAGCATCAGCTTGCGTATGAGCAGCTAGGCCGGAACCTACAGCTCCAATGATCGCTCCACCGCCAATCGCTACGGCAATAAAGGACATTCCTTGCCCCCTATCGCCGCGTTAAACTCCTCGAACGTATCGACTACGAGCAATTTTTCCGCTTTCTCCGCGTCTTTCTCGTTGCAAGCGTGGATAGTCGTCCACACTGTTTCTTCGTGAGCGTAACCAACTCGCTTGATTCCAGGCCGAGAAATAAGAGTCGCTGGAGCCTTGATTCGCTTAACGCCATTCTCCGTAAGAACGGAAATATCTCCCTTGGAGATGATATTGATATGCTCGAAGAGATGAATTTTTCCGGTAAGCAAAGTTCCTTTAGGGATAGTGATTTCACGGGCGTACAAACCTTCCGCGAAATAATGAACAGGCTCTATTAGAATCTGTCCAGGCTGCTCGCGCATCTTGTCTTCTAACTGAAGAATCTTTTCGCGCAGCACGTCTTCACCGCTCGTAAGTGTAGCGGGCGAGTCGAAAGGATCAACCATTCGTTCAGCTTCTAGAACGCTACTGGCACGAACTTGATCCACTTGTTCACCGTCCCATCGTAAACGTAATAAAACCCGCCGCCCACCGCCGTCTGTCCGTGTTGACCGGGAGAATTAGCGCTCACTGGTGCTTGCTGATTAGCTGGAGTCTTCAGCTGTTGCGCCGTAAGCTGTAAATGTATATCCCAATCGCGCGTCAATCTTCCATTCTTATCGGTGATCGGTACTTCCGACGGCGCGCGAAATGGAAGCTGCTGGCTCATGCAACCTCCGCCATCTGATGCGTCAAGCGCTTCCGCGGCGATGGCTGCGTCTTCGGGTTCACATAAGCATCGATAAATCGCCACGGTACAGGATCGCTGCAAGAAACCTCGAATACCATGTCACGTGCCCGCCCTAAGCGGCGGAACGAGGCGCGCTGGCTATACTTACCAGCTTGTCCGCAATCAGCTATGCGTGTCTGCCCGTAAGTATGCCCACCGTTACGCGAACAGCGCAGCATGAGCTGCGGGCCGCGAGCATTTCCAGCCCCATCGAGCAGCGGCGGTTCTGGCCCAAGCCCCGTTTCCAGATAAACCTCCAATTCGTTGTAGCGCATCCATTGATGCTCGACATTGATATGCGGCGCGCGGCGCAAACGGCGAATCGGAGCGCCATTGTCAGTAACAAAATTCCACCCGCCTCCAGCTTGAACAGGGGATGACATTTGATACGTTCGTCCACTCTGACGATCTCCAACCAAATGCTTCCCAAAATTGAACGTATGGCAAATCGGGAGCGCTGCTTGATAAGCTCCGATGCGCTGATTCCAGAAACCGCATTTATGCCAGAGCCCCGTCGATACGTCGTACGCTAACGTTACTTGCGCGGAAGGAAAAGTAGTTCTCCAAATCGAATGACCATTCTCCTGATACGCAAAAGAAATGGCATCGGAAATCCTTGGGAACTGTTGCACCATCGTTTCTATAGCATGCGTCGAAATACGCTGAAAAGTAGCGCCGCTCGTCCGATAAGCGATTCCTTGCCCTTGATCGTTCCTCGCTCCCCACAAGAAAATCGCATTATCTAGCTGACTGATAGCAAGCGGAGCAGCGCAGCCTTGCTCTGCGAAACCGCTAGGCATTGGCGCTAACGGAAAAGGAAAGCCGCCAATGTCATAGTCCGATTCTGTTTGCTTCGCGCCAAACATCCACAGGAACCGATGGTCGGCAATCATGCCAATGACGTTATCGGCATATGTATTGATTATTTTGATTTGAAGCGCGGACCATCCCGTAGCGGTCGCATCAAAAGAGTTCGAGGAATATACAGTTTGCGACGAAGCAACGAGCAGGAAGAAGAAACTGTCAATAAAAGCAATCTCCGTTACTGTCGCAGGCTGCCACGGTCCTGCTACTAGACCCGTAAACGTTCCAGCAACTATATTCGGAACTTGCTGTGTCGCAAGTTGGTAGGAATATAGATTCCCCGCGCTTACGATAGCAAGTTGCTGAGGACAAGCCGCGAAACTTACGAAGCTACCATCGTTTCCAACATTCCCGATAGCGGTTACGTTTCCATTCGCAAGCTCTTCATAGAGCGTAGCATCAACTACTTTGAACGTTCTCCCGGCGCTTGGCCCCGTCGTGATCGTATAATTCCCGCGTACTTGATTCCCGCCAGGATTGTTGAATTGCGAAAGACCGGGAGTCGAATAGAGCGTCATCGCGGATACGCCCATCTCGCTTTCGACTTTCTCTGGGAGCAAATTAATACACTCCTGCGCGTCCGCGTTAACGGACTGCGAAGTGTATGTTCCGCCGCAAAAGCCGATTCTGCTCATCGTTCAACACTCTTAGTCATTTGTCTGCTTCGACCGATAATTGTAATCACTTCTCTTCCCGCTACCTCGTCCTCCAGGTATTCCAGCATCCCGCGTCCCTGCTACTGGCGAAGTGATATTTAGCACCGTAAACCGCCTTAGCGCTGCGCGCTTAAGCTGTTCTAGGTTCGCCGTCCACGGAAGATCGAAGTCCGGCGCTATCATTTCTGCGAGCGAATAGACGAACGCCATCGTTCCGCCTTGAGGAAGCTGGACACTATCCGCAAGCTGATACTGACTAAGCAGCGTTTGCACTAACAGTTCAAGCGGATATGCTACGGTCGGAACAACCCACATAAACATCGAGCCGTTCGGGTAATCTTCTTCGTAGTACATATCCGTTGGCGTGACGCTTTGTACTCCCGGAGCGGCTTTCCTTGACCACCACTTGCCTTTATCCTGATGGACTGTAACTTTTAAGCGTACCGTTGTCTGCCCAATCCACGGAGCGGCGGCAAGCGCATTAAGTAGAATATTCGCGTCAAGAATCTTTACCGGGCGCTGAAGGATTCCAGCCGCTTGGTTGAAATTCGCCGTACCCGTAGGCCCAATTAAATGCGGCTGAAGGTTCGGCGTTAACTTACCAACGAAAAACGTATTAGCCCAAACGTAAGCTCTCGCAGCATTCCACGAATCAATTAAGATATTCGCTTGCGCTTGAACATCGGCGGCCTCCGCCGCCTCCGGTATATCCGCGGGGTCAATAGCGCCAATCTTTACCATTGCCATCTTACAAAGATCGAGCAGTTTGAACGAACCCGTGCCTCCAGGGGCTAAGTACGACCCTGCAACTACGGGCACTTGTGGAGGAAGTACCGGCATTCAGAGCGCTCCCTTTACGCCGCTACTGTCTGAGCTTGTTCTTCCTGCTTCTGCTTCAATTCCGCCGCGAGTTCGCGCTCCAGCCGCTTAATGTTCTCGTCGCGCGGGACTGCACCACGTTGCAGCTTGTCGATATGCTTCTGAGTTGGCTTTGCCGTCCAACCCTTCTGCTTCATCAGCTCGCCGTACTCTTCCTCGTCTTCGACGCTTTTCATCGAGCCGCTTTCGTGATAGACGAGTTTCGGCCATGCTCCCGCAGGCGGAACTTGCTGGAAATGGTCCGGCGACTTTGCGATGCATAGCGCCTTGAGCTTCGCATCGAACGGCGCTTCGCCTTCGTTGATCATATGGCACATGATGCGTTCCATATTCTCATCGATGCGCTTGTCGGCTTTTCCGTTCGCGTCCTGGAACGCTTCCGGGAATTGCTGCTTGCATTCTTTGATGCTGAGACGCTTTTTCTTTGCCATGCCTATCTCCTTATTTTGTAAACCACGTTCCGGCGGTCGTGCAATTGAAAATTAGCATCGTGCCAGCAGGCACAGCGATAGCAGTGTTTGCGGCAAGCAGGTTGATGTTTTCCCCTACTGCGGGGAACACATTCATTGAGTTAGCCGCGGCCCTGTTAATAACGGTGATTTGCCCACCGACGTAAGACGCCGGCAAAGTAATAGAATCAGCTGCCGTAGCTACGATGGCGACCGTATTCATCATCCGGTTGATCGCCGGGCCACCGCCCTGCCCACCACCCGCTTTTGCGACCAAGTTATCTTGCGAAGAAAGAGTTTGAAGGCCAGGCCCGCCGAAACCGGTTGCAAGCCCTTCCGTTTCCCAGAAACCTGCGAATGTACTGACATAGATGCAGACAGAATTCTGCATCTGGCTGACGCCAACAGCCGCCGCTTGACCATCGATAACATCTGCACCGGAACCAAATACCTGCATTGGATTCGCACCGCGATTAATGAGCATAATATCTAATCCAGGCGCGGCGGGCGGTAATTTAACGGAATCTCCGGCAGTAGCGACCGTAGTTACTTTCGCTGTCTGGCCGGTGATCTGCGTAGCATTTGCTTGCCCACCTCCAGCGAAAGCTACGATAAGAGTCTGTGAAAACTCTTGAAATAAACCTTGAAACGTGAACCCTGAAAGAATCTGATCCATCGCATCTTTCGTGAATGCTCCGAATTTCGTAACGAGCGGCGCGCCTACTGAAGACATATTCTATTTCCTTTCAATGAAAAGGTGAGGGGAGGTCGGAAACAGACCCTCCCCCTGTTGAATTGTTTAACGGCTCGGATACCACTTCCCGTCAGGTCCGTTCCACTGCCAGCATTGCATAATGCCAACAACTGCCGTAGTGGCGGCTCCGATGTTATTCGTCGCCGTAGTCGTGTAAGCACCCGTAGGAATAACGCAGAATTGCGCCGTTTGTGAATTAACCGTTGCGGCTCCAGCAACACCGATATTCTGGTTCCCGGTGAACGTCCACGATGTAATCGCGTTCGCACCGGAAATCTTGAATACCGGCCCGCCAACGTTCGTAGCACCAGCAACGCTCGCAACAGTAGCTTGCGAAGCACCGAGCGGAAGCGCGGGATTATTGAATCCCGGCGTCCAAACCAGTGAAGCTGCATTGCAATACCACTGCGTGCCGTTACGGATATTTACCCACGGCGAAACAACAACGTTATTCAAGATGCATGGCACATTGGAAGTGGAAGCAGAGCCTCCAATTCCGCTACTGCCAGGGTCTTGAACGTAGAAAAAACGCGGTGGCCCGAAGAGTACCATCGCACCGTTTGAGTGCGGCGTCGCTACAGTCGAGTTGATGCCGCGCACAACGGTTAGCGCCGTACCGTTTACGCCGATGACAAGCATCTCTTCGCGATCAACGAACAGCGCAGTTTGAAAGTTCGGCTGCCCTGCTGTAATCGCAAGAAGCGGGTTAGCGCCAACGATACTCGTTGCCGACGTAACGGTGATAATCGTCGGAGCAGGAACGTTTCCCGTCGAGCCCGGCCCAAGATACTGACCGGCTACGGCGGCGGAAAGCGTTGTCTGCCCAAGGAAGTTCTGCTGCGCTTGGGCTGTCACTCCACAAGCGGCAAGCAAAACTGCGAGAACTGCGAGTTTAAGATAGTTCTTCATGTTCGTTAGCTCCTTAACCACAGAGCACCCTCCCAGCGCAGCTATCGGCGTAATACTGGCCGAAGCCGATTAGCGTATCCCAACTATTCGTCATCTTCTTTTCCGTCGGTGAATACATCCTGACGAATCGAACCGGGATGCCCGTCTTTTTGTCGCGTGCTTGTGAAGTCAACTCCGTTGCTTTCGGAGATTGGAGTTTCAAGCCAACCATCGCGTAAGCATCTTTGTTGAGCCACAAGCCTTGAGCGCCGACTTTCCCGTTCGGAGCCGCAGTGCCAGGAAATAGCGTTAACGCAGCGCCAGCAGCGGGCGTCGAATCAACGTTCTGATACTGCGAACCGGGTAGGAAAATAGCCGGTGAAATGTTCAGCAAGTCCCCGCCACCGCCAACTGCGACAAGTGGAGACGTAACAGTGAAGGTTTTCTGAACCGTCGTAACGACACGGCGTGTCATCGGGTTGACAAGGTTGACGTTTGCGATTCCGATTACGTCGCCGACGTTGAACGTATCGCCAGCCGTCGCCGTAATCTGAAGCTGCGTCCCTCCAGCGCTTGCGACTGTAAGCGTAACGCCAGCCGCCCACGTTCCCGCCGTATGGCGGAAAAGCGATTCCGATTCGTACCAGTCGAAGTTCCAAAGACGGCCAAGAGAGCCTTCCTTGTACTGTTCGCTGATTTCATCGGACGGATTCAATAGCGCTTGAAGGACTGGAACCAACGCCGTATAGACGCTCGACGGAACGATCAGCGCGTTATCACTGCCGCGAGTCGCACCGGCCAAGTTCTTGAGGCGTTGCCGCGCTTGCATGAACGTTGTCGCTGAATTCGGATCGGTCCCGAGCGCGCCAACGATGTTATTAGCGTTTTGATACGCGAATAGCGCAGCGCGCGTGTCCATTTCCTGCGCTATCTGCTCCATCGCTGGGCGCAGATACTGCTCCGAGATTTCCTCTTTCGAGCGCTCCATAAGCAGAGCTTCCTCGAAGTCGTCAAACTCGAAGTCAACGCCGAAAATCTGGTTGCACGCGACTGTCGTATTGATGCGGTTGATCGGTTGCGGAGAATAGCCCAAGCCGTCGCGAATCAAAAAGCGCTGCGGAAGTTTCTTGCGAATAACTTCGCCAACAGGGAATTCCTTCTCGAATTCCTTGTTGTCGGAAGTATTCATATACTGGCAAACTTCCAGCATGTTGATCAGCAAACGGAGAGCTTCCTCGGCCACCCAATCGGGAAATACATATTGGCCTTCTGCCATTGTCGTTTCTACTCTCTAGCGGTAGCATGCCGCTTAAATTCGCTCGGTCGTTTTCAGTTGACTTTCTTTTTCCGCTTTTCGCGATCTTCTTTATTCTTGCGCTCACGATAAAGCTCACCACGCTCGGAAGGCGACAAGTCCTTACGCCGCCATGCGGCATCGGCGGAACCGTCATCCTCGGGGGATGACGAACCGCCGCCAGCTTCAACGGGAGGCTTGCCAGCTTTCGTTAGATTTTCTTTTTTAACAGGCTCTTCTTTTTTTACCTGCTTAGACAATTCCGCCTTCACGCCAGCTTCGAGCGCAACTAGCTTGCGAATCGCCCGCGTTACGGTTTTCGGGTCTTTCGCTTCTGCAAGCAATTCGTCAAGCTTCGGGTCAGTACCGAGTACGTAAACGAGATCGGTGAAAACCTCGGAATCGTTCAAGAACATGAAGAACGCCGGAGCCGCTTGGAGTGTTCCTGCAAGCGCGTCCACAGTTTTCTTTACGTCGATTCCGTCAGCTTTCTCCCCGTACTTCGTTTTTAGCTCAGCTTGCCAAGTCTTGATCGATTGTTCTTGCTGTTGAGCAGCAGTACGAATCTGAACCTGCTGATTCGTGTAGGCTTCCTTGTCGGTTTCGTATTTGTCGAGCGCCGCTTCATACTTCTCGTAATCCAAAGCGCCAGCGGCGTCGCGGAACTGCGCCATCGACGGGCGTTTCGGGAGTTCGAGGAGTTTCGGTCCGGCATCCGCTTCGACTTTCTTTTCTTCTGGCTTTTTCTTTCCAGTGCGGAATTCTTCAAGTTCTTTCTCGGCAGCTTCTAGCTTTTCCCGCGCTGTATTACGCTCAGCTTCAAGCGTTCGCCAGTTCTCGTCTTGAGTACGTGCTTTTTTGCCCGGCCCTGACCCGGACTTCTCTCCCCCATCTTCGGAGGCAGGTGTAGACGCTGCCGAGGCGTCTTTCGACTTATCGTCTGACGGCGAAACTTTTTTATCATCAGCGGGAGCTTCAAGCGCAGGCATCTTGCCCGTCTTGAGCCACTCCGTACGCTCCGCGTCGCTGAAATGCTCGACTTCTTTGTGTTGCGGCGGATTATTCACCGCCGGTGTTTGCGTTGCCATCACTTGCTCCTTGATCTTGCGGCTGTAGCGCAGCCGCTTGCGCCGCTAATTCCTTTTCGTGCCCGTGCTGCTCTTGCTGCATTCCAAGTTCATGCGCAGCACCGTGATTCTCTTTCCAGAACGCCATGAACGTTTCCATGCGCTGATTCATGTCCTGCGCTTTTGTCTGAACTTCCGCAATTAGCACCTTAACGTCCATATCAAGCTGGTGCATTTTCATCGCGTACTCGTTATCGATAACCTTTCCGGCTTTTTCGAGCTTCAACTTCTCAAGCTCTTGCTGCATCTCGACGATAACTTTCTGCTGCATTTGCGCTTCTTGCTGCGCTTTTTGAAGCGCCGCGCCTTGCTGCTTCTGAGAGTCCGGCGGGTCGAGCGTATCCGCCATCTCATCGCCAAGAGGTCCGAGCGCCGCGAGACGGATATTCAACGCTAAGAGCTTCGCCGCCGCACCTGGAGGCGCTATCGCCGCAATCTGCTGAAGTTCACCCATCACGCCTTGGAGTAAGTCTTTTACTTCGTCGCGCTGTGAAGCGGAATCCTTGCCGGTCGATACCGTAACACCATGATCGCCGGTCACGGCATCGTAATGCTGTTGTACCGCTTGCCCATCTTTTCCTTTCTCTATATACGTTTCGTCGTTAATCGTTAGCGTCTTGAACTCGCCATCGGCTTTCATAATCGCAATATCGCGCTTCGTATCGTAAACGTATGGGAACCAAGCATCGATGATGCGGCCAGCGTGTTCGAGCGAGAAATTGAAGTTATCGATGAAGTGGAACGTTCCGCGATCTTCGTTCGACTCGATTTCTTTCAGTGCAACGCCGGACTTTTCGTTTACGCGTTGCGCTGCTTCGGGGAGATTACTTCCACCGCATGCCGTACGAATCGCGCGCCGCGCGGCTTCGGCGAATACCTCATAAGATTGAAAGTTCGGCTGGAATTGCGGGCGGCTTGGTAACGGCAGTAATTTGTTCGGGTCCGTTGGGTCCGTAACAGGATCGACTTGAATAAACGGACGCGGAATCTTGTTCAAGTTCTCCCATGCGTCGCGGTCCGTTTCAAATTGCCCCGTATAACCTTGCACTGGCGACTTCGGAGCCATACCCGCTTCTTCTGCTTCTGAAGACCGGATGTAGCAATACGCCATGTAAGGATCACGCGCTAGCCGAATCAGCGATAGCAGTCGGCGCTTCGCACCGCTGCCTTCGTCAATCCACATCTCTTTACCGGCGACAAGTACGAGAGGAATCCAGCGAATCGGTATTTCATCGCTCTCTTCGAGAATCTCAAGCCCGTTCGTCCAATACTGTTTGATGCGCCGCGTTTCGATAGTGCGATCACGCCGAATGCGCTTCTTGTTCTTCTCGTCGGCGAGCCACTTATCTTCACCGCCAGGAAGTTCGTCGCCGTAAAGTGCCGCGCGGTCTTCGACGTTCTTCAATCCATCAAGCAAGTACAATTTCTTCTTCTTAATGATTGCTTTGTAATACGCTGCGACGCGAACAATCTTCTCTTGCTGCCAGCCGGGGGCTTCTTCGGCGTAGCTTCCTTGCCAATCCGTATAGCGAGCGTTCTTCCATCGCCGCTTAAACTCACTACGCTGGATACGCTCCTCGACGAAACATTCCGTCATATCGGAAGCGTCTTGCTCCTTGAAGGCTGGATTAGGAAGTACGCTGTTCGGATTTGGAATGCGATAAATATAGAGTTCTTGCTCGAAGAGTTTTTCTGGCGATGATGCTACTAACTCGCTGTATTGTTCCTCCGTCAGCCCATCAGCGACTAGCCGCGAATTGATGCCAAACCAGCCGAAGCTGCGCTCCGCAGCGCCTTGAAACGCTGTCGTAAATGCACTCTGTGCGCGCGAATTATACTGAATCTCACGCATCTTATCTTCTCGCAACTGCGCTGTTACGTTCGTCGCTCCGGCGCCACGCGGATTAATCTTAATTGCGCGCTTATTCTGACGCGGGTCGTTTACGAGCTGATTCACATACGGCGATAGTTCATCCCATGTCATTACCGGGCGGTCGTACTTATCCCGAAATTCGCGTTCTTTCGCTTCCCACGGATCGCCGCCAACAGCAAGCATATCCTTGTCGCCCTCTTCGCGGATAGGGCGCCAGGCTTCCTCAAAGGAAGTATAGTTCTCCCTGATTTCTTTAAGGATTGGCGAGTTGGAATTGGTTTCAGGCATGACTAATAATGATAACTATGCGTCTCGCTTTCAAAATGCTGATTCCCACGCCTCACGCTACGCTGGCCACTTCGTTTCATTGCTTTACTGCCTTTCTTCTTGTGACCCATTGCAGGATTTGCATGCAATTCAACCTTCATCTTGTTTTTCTGCTGCTCACTAAGCGGTGAACCGCTTGACAAAAGTTTTTTAACTTGCTTGCGCGTCCAAGGCAAGACGAACTCCTTTTCTATTTGCTTGCCGAATAAGCGATTGAAGTGTGCGATACCACGGCTTGCGCTCATAAGGTTTGTAAAGTTCTTGCACGACAGACCAAACAACAAAATAACCAGCAAGCTTCGTCTTCAACTTCAAATAAAACCATACTTTTTCTGCAAGCTCTAACGCACGAGCATGACTTAATCGCCACATATAGCGAGGTTTCCATGTGGGATTGGAAGATACGCGACTCTTATAAACATCTCCTCCAAACGTCCTCTTCAACCATCGAACAAGCTTTATGTTCGTATTCAGAACTAAAATTCTAGGGACGTAAGAAGTCCTGCATCGCGCAATAGAAAAACATCCCTCGCCATCAAGAATACCTGCGAGATAAACAATGTCTTCTTTTCTATGCTTAATTGGCATTCACGCCACCCGGTAATTCGATTCCGCTCTTCGTCGTGCAATTCGCCGCTTGCATCGCTCTCTTCTCCAGCCCGCGCGCATAGACTTGAAACTGAAAGTCAGTAACCATCTTCCTTAAGTGATCGTGCTTATCGACACACTTAATACAAATCATCGCGTGCTGCCGAATCTTGAGATGCTTGTAGCCGATTTTCTTTCCTTTCAAGTCTGGGCCGCTACACTCAACGCAATGTAGCGGCAACTCTTCGCGCGGAATCTTGCGCTTGCAGTCGAAACAACGCCAGAGCGGAGCTTGCCCACGAAGATGCTTGAGTTCTTCGTTCCAGTGATGCTGCATCTGAAGAAGAAAGTCGCTCGGCTCTAGTGGGTGTTGAGACATTTAACGCTTCGCTACCGCGTCTAGCGGTTCCTTCTCCGCTTCGAGCTTCGCCACTTTTGCTTCGAGCGCCGCGACGCGCTGCTCGATTGTCTGCGGCGCTGGCGGCTCGACTCGATGCTGTACTCCATGTGCGTGCTGCGCAGCGTGCTCGGAACTGCCCTTGAATTCTGCGTCCATCTCATTTCTCCTTTTGCAAGTACCACAACCGAACTTCTTCCAAAAAAGGACTCTTGAAACTTTGCGAGCGTTCCGTCCCGCCGTGCTCTTCTGGGACGACCAGCCTCGGCTTAGGTAAGCACTCACTAGCTATCTGAGTGGCGTCATGATTGCCGCGTCCGCCGTCAGCGCTCGCTCTGCCGGTTCTTCCAGCGGGCAGAATCATTCTTTACCAGCTTCTCCGTCGCTTGGCGACGCTATCGTCCCTTCCGCGCGGCCCGGCATCTTAATCCCAAGATGTTTCTCGATATGCGCTGCGAGCTTATGGCCTTCATTAGCGCCAAAGACGTGTACTTCCGGCTTATGCTCGTAGTGCGTAAACGAATGCTCGGCCATCGCGCCGCCATTCTGCGCGGCAGTAAGCTCAATATGATGCAAGATTTTCGGCATCTTCTTTTCTGCTGGAGCTGCTGTCGCTGCTTCTTGAACTCGTGCGCCGTGTGCCATTTACTTTCCTCCTGCTACCACCCGATTCGCCTTCGCCCTAATACGCGCCGCGCTTGCCGCTGACAATTTAACCGGCTGCTTCGAACGAACTACGCTGCGCTTAGAACGTTTCATCCCCACCTTATTCCCGCCGCTACTCTCGACGGCTGCGGCTTAGGCCGCTCTTGCTTCTGTTCGCGTATCGTTACCGCAAGTGTGCGAAACGCATCCGCATCATGCGAAGCCCAATCGTGTAACGGTTTGCGCGAATACGTTCGCAAATCTTTGTCGAACTCATACTGATAACAGCGCAAGCCGCGAATACCAACAATCTGCTTCGTAACAGGTAGCGTGAAGTTACAGCGCTCACTGTCGAAGTAACACTTCGGGAAGATCGCCCGTACCGCCGCAATGCCATCTTCTACACTTAATTGCCGCGCGCAACGCACACGGTCTTTACCAAATACACTCCATAGCTGCTCTTGAATACTCTTTCCGCTGCCTAACTCTCGCGCAGCGCCGTCCCAAGGCAACGTATGCATTCCGTAATGATATTGTCGTTCTTGGAGTTGCTTGACATAAAATGCAAGCGACTCCAGTTCCCCGGCAATGTAATCAACAATTCTGTATTCCATCGGAAACGATTGCGCAAGCCAGATGCGAGTATGCGCCGGGCCGATATCCCAAAACGTATCAACTGGCTTTGTTGGGTCATACGGTACACGCCCCGTTAGCCGCCCTCCAGTTTCGGCGGCTTGAAGTTCTTTCTTATAGATAGCGCCTTCTACTGTGCTTCGCGTCGTGCCTTCGTAGATGTGCTGGCATTCGTCCGGGTCGCGGCGCAATAAGTCTTCGCGCTCTTTGCGCAACACGTCGGGGAAGAATGGGTTATCGTGCCAGTTGATAAACGAGACCTGAGAATCTTGCGGGCGATTCTGCTCGATAGCAAAGAGCTTATAAACTTCGTCGTCTTCAAACTCGGGATTGAAATCAAACCAAAGCTCGCTATCGTACTTGCGGCCCTCGACGAAAATATCACGGCGTATCGTTGGGAACACTACGTTCAGCGAACGCTTACTCATCGCTTCAGACTGCGAGCCCCACGCGATGTTGACGCCTTCGTAGGACTTTAAGTTGTCGACGCTCTGCCGCACACCGGCAAAGAAGAACTCTGTACCGTTATTGCCGATGATGTTCTTTTGCTGGACGCGGTAAAAGTCGCTTAAGTGCATTAATCGGATTTGGTCAGTGAGAAGTTGATGCACAGATTCTTCAATGCTCCTCATCGTCTCGCGATAACAAAGCACACGAATGCCTTCATTACCGTACTGCTTCGACCAACCAGGCCAAAGAAGATCGGGTTGCTTACCAATAAGAAGAAGCGCGCGCGCAATAGACCAAGACTTTGCAGAGCCACGGCCACCGTATGCGACTTTGTAACGTGAGGGTTGAAAAAGGAATTTCAGCTTCGGAGGGAACCAGACATCAACGTTCATTTGGCGGGGCGCTTCCGTCGCCGAAACGAATTGTATGGGCGATGGGACCGCCGCCTTCGCCAACATGCTCGACGCGATCACGGAAAAGAGAAAGATGCTTACCGAGAAGCTCAAGCGCTTCGCGTTTACTCGCCAATCTGAACTTCGTACGCTTAATATCGCGTTTCTCTTTCCCGCGCCCCTCGCTGTATTCCTCGACAGTGACCTCTTGGATTGCAGCGGCTTTATCCCGATCAAGATTAGAGAAATCAACGTATGCATCACCATCCTGTACGCGGATAAAATCTTCCATGTTACTAAAAGCGAGAAGAGCGGTCTCACGGAGTACGCGATCTTTCGTGATTGCCAGTTCCTTACAAAGCGACTCAAGTAACTTGGCGACTTCTTGTTGAACGTTAACATTCGCTAACAGCCTCGATGCACCAGCTCGCGCCCCTTGCTCGCTATAACCGGCGGCGATATAAGCTCGCGTTGCATTAAAATCTTGAACATATTCACGAACGAAAATCTTCTGTCGAGGATCGCGCATGTCATAGAGGCTCTAAGAATGATGCGGGTGACGAGTCTCTCTTCTCGCCACCCGCTTGGGGTGACGAGTCTCTCTTCTCGCCACCCGCTTGGGGTGGGGCAGTTGCTTCGCGTTGGAGGCGAAGAGTCACGTATGAGAGCGAGTAAACGCTATTTTGAAACGCAAAGTCAAGAGAATTTATTGACTTTTTACCGTGCGAAGGGGTTGAACTAGTTCAACTAAACTTTTTCCATGCGAGAGATATATAGGAAAAAGTTTAGACTACTTTTTATAAGTCCTTTAAAATCAATAAAAACCCCTTCGCACAACCCCTTCGCACCTCTTGGGAGAGCTAGCAGTCGCCGATCAAACGGAGCCTCAGACCGTCGTAAATCTTCCTTCTACTTCGCGCATCGAGCTTCTTTCCAAAGCCGCGATCTGCTAATCGCGTACCGAAAGCGGTCTGTGTCATAGGGTGTTGATAGCCTTGTTTTTTTGACCAATCTTGAAAAGTTGAGTAAAGTTCAGAAGCGGCACAGGATTCCCCTTCTCCTTCTACGCAACAATCAGTGATAAATTCTCCAAGTAAGTCCATGTTCGATTTCCACGAATCGCGCGTTTCTTCGATACTACCAGGCCGCTCAAGCCCTTCCCGTTGCCAGCGTAAAGCTCCGGCTACAAGCCAGCTCGCAATGGCTTCAGATTCTTGTAATAGTTTATTGGCTAATTCAAGGTCGCGCTTTTCCGGTTTATGCCTGCATGGAATAGGGAGAAGTCGCTTCCATATAGCATCATCAACGCCACGAATCGCAGGTGCGTAGTTTGCATCAATCCACAGCTTGTGGGTTTCCGGGAATGTAATTGGATTTTCATATTTGCGTGCTGAACGGATTTCTCCCATGCCTTGAGTGATGCGTTTAAGTTTGCCTTCACGGAGCCGTTGACCTTCTTCCGTTTCGCTTGTGACGACAAAGCGAGCGCCTCGAAGATCGGCGAGGTCAGCGCTTGTGTTGTTATCTTCATTTTTACTCCACATGAGAGTGTCGATTTGCATCATTGAAGAATAGTCGGCAAAGATTGTTTTCAGTGTTGTCAGGAATGTAGTCTTACCCGTATCTGTTGGGCCAAGAAGTAGGAACACAACTTTCTCGCTTGTGATGCCAGTGAATGAATAGCCAACAGCTTTCTGCACCCATGAAGCCAACGCGCTGAACGTTTGTTCAATGAAAAGCATCCATTGCGGCCCGATGAGTTCTTCATGGTAATCGCAGTCTATTAGTTTAGTGATATAATCTTCGCGCCGGTGCTCTGAGTATTTT
>Ga0210404_10000687_pt1 | contig 16197 bp, 13 predicted proteins | sample IncBWH28MmetaG_FD_155455 | JGI IMG/M metagenome (GOLD analysis project Ga0210404, IMG submission 155455) | Forest soil microbial communities from Barre Woods Harvard Forest LTER site, Petersham, Massachusetts, United States - Inc-BW-H-28-M | ecosystem: Environmental > Terrestrial > Soil >... | reverse complement strand
AAGTATTGCTCTGATGTCGTCTCTGTCCTTCTGACTCCTTTCTCTTGGAATTGTGGCTTTGATCATTCTTAGTTTGGCGAGGATGAGCGACTCTGGAGATTGGAAGTAGGTCTTTACACCTACTAGCGTGCCCTTCTTTCGTTCTGGAGGATTCTTGACCAGGATAAGATCGGCAGTGTAAGGCGAGAGCTTGTCAGCCACGGTTACTACATTGTAGCCCGATTTCAAGAGCTGACGAATCTTCTCTAGGTCCACTCTGACGTCCACTTTTTCCATACCGCGAAAGAATTTGGTCGTCTCTCGGGAGGAGATGTAGACCACAAAATCCGCATCAAGCGTCGTCCGTGGGATGCCGTAGTAGCTTGCCGCTACAGCTCCGGTAATTGCGTAGATTCTCTTTTCACGATTGAAGTGCTCGACGAGTACTCGCACGAATTCTTGGAAGCTTCGGGTCTTCAGTGGGTTCGACGTCCCGCCTGGAACCGCTTTCTAGCGATCTCCAATAATCTGGTTGTAGAGATGTGCGGATTCTGATTCCTTATGGATTCCAATGTAATTTCGGTGATGGAGTTGGAAAGCTCCAGTGCAACGTTGACGCGTTGCTCAGGGCTCATTCTTCGAAACCGGAAGTCCGGGCGAGACCGGGGTGCCTTGTAGTCTACGCTCTTCATCGACTCGACACCGCTCGAAGGAATAATGACAAGTGTTGAATAAAAGATACGAGGTCGAGAAGGCTAGAGGATCAGAGAAGCAAAGGTTCTAACTTAGTATTCCGTGTCGCAGGCTGTTCGCAACATTCAGTCCACTCTCACCTTTCGCTACAACTCTCCTGATGGATAGACTTGAAAGCTGGCGGGCCAAGATCACTCCGAGCGTGAACATTCTTCGTGAATAGGAGGTCAAGACTTGGCCTTGCGGGAATCGGAGCGTGCGTACTGGGCTTGGTCAGGCTGTTGGGGCCTTGACCGGAATCTATCCGCATCCGGTGGGTTCAAACCTCCCCAGCGGTGGGGCGATCATCCTATTTCTGGCCGTCTTCTTCACGGGAGAGCTCGTCGGCCTCCTCGGACTTGGGGTTCTCATCTACCTAGGGCTCTACCAACGGGAGCGAGGAAGAAGTTCTGAAGACGGTTAGCTTGTTCAGTGCTGCAGGCTGTTCATATCGCAAACAGTGCGACCACTCACATACATGATCTATGAACGAGCGCGTTCTTGACAATACCCACCCGAAGACGAGAAAGGTAACACCAAGTTGAAGCGCAAAAATGTGGACAATTTCACGCTGGCAAGGATTGAGCGAGCTAGTCCGAGACCTGGTGCGCCAGATGCTTAGACTGCGATGGGACGACGCTACAATAGTCTTCCATCTGAAAGCTGCTAAGATCCGGAACGCTCAGAAGATTCTCGACAGCGTCCTGGACGAGGCCAAGAAGGAAGCAATAGCACGATTATCCCCCAGAAACCGCTACGTCCACGGATAGAAAGCCTAGCTTAGTGCCCCGTGTGGTAGATTGTTCACAACCCGAACGTCACGAGTATTGCTGATTCGTAGAGCCCTCCATAATCGAGCTTGTCACTGAAGGCAGCTTCGCGAATCAAAAACCCTAATACGTCGAATCGACTCCCTGATAACTGGATTTGGCCACCATACTCAAGAAGCAAGATGTCGAACTCCTGGTTCACACACGCGAATTGTTGGATGAAATTCTGGAGACTCTCGAAGTGTCGAGCGATGCTCGGACGTCAAAAGCGCTGAGAGAAGGTCTGAGAGATATGAAGAATGGCAAGGTTAGACCGTACCGCGACTTTGTGAAAGAGCTCCGCAGCTCCCATGAGCTATAGGCTAGAAACGACCCGAAGGTTCGAGAAAGACTTCAGGAAACTGGCTTCCAACCTCAAGCACCGCATCGACAGACAGATTCGGACCCTTGAAACCCAACCCTACTCCGGAAAGAGGCTCCGCGGCGAGTTCGAAGGAAGCTACAGCCTCCGACTGGGCGACTATCGCATCATCTATTGGATAGACGACGCTGCGAAGAAGGTCATCCTCCTGACTGTGGCTCACAGACGAACAGTCTACGAATAGACCATCCTCCCTCTGGCACCACACTCGCTTCGGGCCAAGAGGACTTCTCAAGGAAGAGTCTAGCTTAGTGTTCCATGCGCCAGGTTGTTTACAACTCGAACATCACGATTACTCGCTAGTTCGTAGAGTTCGCCATGGTTGAACTCGTCGCTGAGGCTGACTCGCCGTACGGTCGTCTTGAAACGAGGCTTTGACCCGTGTGACTGGCTGCTGAGTTTTCAGGCGGTTGAAGGTTGCGGATTTACTGGTGGGGGAGTCGGACTAGAAGAAACCGTCGTGGGGAGTCTTGTCTTCCGCCTTGTCAGTTGGACGATCTGGAGTGCGACTCCTATCGCTGCGATCGCGCCGACGATGATTATGTCGTTCTGAGTGGAGAACAGGCTTGCGGAACTTTGGATTTGACTGTTTACAGATAGGCTCGTCGTTCCGCTGCCCACGCTCCTTACCGTTGATCCCGACTGGGATGCAGTTACAGACAGAGTGTAAGATCCCGCGGCCGCGTTTGATTGAAGTGTTGCTGATACTGTGTAGGTGCCTTGGCCTGTTGATTTGACGCTGGCCGTTAGATTCTGAACCGAGCCGGTCGGAGAGGTTAGCGTGGCCTGGGTGATTGTGAAGGTTGAGCTGTAGCCCTGAGGTGCGGATGAGCCGCTGGGCGGGGTAAGTTGTAGGTTCCATGTGACCGTGTCGCCGGGCGAGGCGGTTGCTGGGCCGGTTATTGAGACTTGGAGACTTCGGCTGTCTGCTAGGTAGAGCGTCGTGTTTGCAAGTCGAGTGCCCGAGAGCCATTCATCGACTTCGACGGCATAGGCGCCGTAGTAGTTGTTGTTAGGGACTATTTGGCCGGTGAGACTGCCGGACCTGTCGGAGAAGAAGAGGATGGTTCCGGCTGTCTGGGAGACCAGCATCGTGCCTGTCATCCTCATGACAAAGAACGCCTCCCTTGGAAGACCAGAACCGGTTACAGTAACTTGTCCGAAATATCCTGCAGGTGCTCCGGCACCGATGGTGATGCTCGGGGTGTCGCGCGGACCCAGCCGAGTAGTATAGATGTCGGTCTCGCCAGTGAGGGTCTCTCTGCCGATGGTTCTGATCCCTCTCCTCCCATCTGTCCAGACTGGGTAGACTTGGTTGCCGGATACTGCGATGTTGAAGTAGTCGCCGACGAAGCCGATGGTGACTAACGGGTCTGTCCCGACATCGGTGACTCTAGTATTCGGGCTTATGGTTGCGCCGTGGTTGGTTGCGGTTGCGTAGAAGATGTCGTATCCTAGTCCGACAGGGTCTAGTCTCTGGTCTCCCCAGATGATGTTGACAACTCCGGAGCTGGATACTTTCAGCCATGCGAAGAAGTGCCCGTTCTGACTGGTGTTGTCGTTGATCATGCTGGGCAGACTCCAAGTTACGCCTCCATCTGTTGACGCTGTAAGAAACACGTCGGCTGGGTCGGTGCTGAACTTGCTCTGTCTCGCCCCGTAGGCGATGTAGACTGTGCCGTCAGGGGCCACGTCCATTGATGGGAACATTGAGCTCCACCATCTGAAGCAGCATGTTCTGCCTTCGCTATAGTAGGTGAGTTGTTGCGGGATGAGAGCAGCCTGTGCGGGTACAGAGAATGATGCTCCCCCGTTCGTTGACTTTGATATCATGACTGTTGCCGATGCGTTAAACGGTCCGTTCTTTCCCGAATCGTAGTACGCAACGTAGACGTCGCCGTTTGGTCCGACGGCCGGCATTGAGCCCTGGACCAGGCGGCCGGTTGTGCCTGTGAAAGAGTTGGTGGCGGTCGCGTTCGGGCTTACAGCTAGAGGCTTGGACCATGTGACTCCGAAGTTTGTTGAATGTGTCTGCATTATGGTAGAGTTCTCTTTGCAGACCGAGAAGCCTGTGCAGTAGTCGACAAAGTCCGTGTAGGTTACGTAGATGGCGTCGATCGCGAGGTTGCTCTTGTTGGGCGCCACTGCCATGTACTCTTTATCATAAATCTCGCTGTTGATCGTCGAGTTAGCGGGGAACGTTCTTCTCTGGACCGCGACGTGGTTTGTCCACAGAACCCCGTCGGAGGAAGTGGCGACGACGAGATCGTCTGACTGTCTACTCGACTGGCCTACTGATAAGAAAGCGTAGAAGAACGTCCCAGTCCGGTTCACCCCGAGAGCTGGATCCGAAGCAAACGTGTCGTTCGCTCTAGACAGGGAGAGGAAGGTTGGACCTGCCCAGGTTGTTCCCTGGTTCGTTGAGGTGTAGGATACCATCTGCCCGGAGCTGAGGGAGTTTGCGCCAACAACCATCAAGAACTGCCCTGTCTGGTTCCTAACAGCGATGCTAGGCTCGTCCTCGTACGGGAAGAGGCTCGCGTTCCCGGTGACTCTGAAGTTGTTGGTAAAGAGGCTGGGCGGTGAGGGTAGAGGCGCGGCCTGTGAGATGGGCGATCCATACTTTGCCTTTGCCTGAGCCGGATCGAGAATCGTATTGTTGCTACCCAGATGGTTGAGCCTCGCCCACATGCCCCCAGACAGAAAGTCCGTCCATGGATGCGGGCTTGGGGAACCTGAATTATCGCCAGTAATTGCGTGTCCGGGCGGAACCACAGTTCCGACTCCGACACTCACCATCACAATCATGAAACATGAGAGTGAGACAAGGAATCTTCTCTTTCTCTGCCTAAATGGGCTCACATTCTCAGTAGACAATTTGAGGCTCCCGCCCCGATGGGCGCTGTCCGCAATAATGTCTTTCGGTTGTTACTTGACTCCAGACCCGGTGAAAGCTTCAAGCTAGTAGACACTAGCTTAATGTTCCATGTGGCAGGTTGTTCACAACACGAAAATCACGAGCATCATTGACTTCGTAGAGTTCTCCGTGGTCGAACTTGACATTGACCCTCAAGGGTATCATAGCTTGTTGAGCACATGAAAGCCGAGAGCCTCGAAGTGGGCATCGTAGGTGAAGATGTCAGAGATGAAATGTTTCTTGGTCAGAAACGCGATCGTCGAGTCTGTGAAGCTCAGGGCCACGTCTGATCTCTGCTTGTAGAGATCCCAGGACCCCATGAGAACGTCATCGTCTGTTTTGAGGAGAATCATGGTCTTCGAGGCAAGAAGGTCTGTTCCAAGCTGTACAGAGAGCTTGTGGTTTCGGGTTCTTACCCTCAACAGCGTGACGGCCTCGTCCAGCACATAGTCTGACGTGTAAATGCTCCTGTATGGTGTCTCTCGTTTTGCAATCTTACGAAACGTCTCGACCGCGAATAGATGGTCCCTGTCACGCTTGTTGTAGAAGGCTGCGAGCGGCCCGGTGTCGATGAAGAGTCTCAGCCAGGGGTCACTTGTAGAGCGTCTGGTCTACTTCTTTGGACGCGTTCTCAGTCCCCTTGCCCCAGTCCTTCGCCTTTCGCCGGCCCAGTGCGATGTCGAAGATGGGATCGTTGGGGTCTATTCCAGATTCTTCGTGAACCCATAATCGAGCTGCTTGTCTGAGAGCCTCCTTAATCGTCAACCCCTTCTTCTCAGCCATCTTAGCAAGGGTCTGATACTCGTCTGGCTCAAGCTCTGTCTGGGCAACCTTTCGCTCCATGTCTATCGCATGTAACAGAACATGGAACTCGCATGTAAGGTTTTCGCAGGCACGATGGCAGATCTCAAAGGGACCCCCAGGGCAAACGAGCCTAGCCCAATGTTCCATGCGGCAGGTTGTTCACAACACGAACATCACGAGCAGAATTGACTTCGTAGAGTTCTCCGTGGTCGAACTTGACACTGAACCGGACTCGAAGGATGGTCGTCTTGATGCCGTGGTTCCGCGCAAGCTCCAGCGCACTAGTCTGCATCTTCCCCAGTCTCGAGTCCGCAGACTTCACCTCCACCAACAACAGTTCGTCTCCTCTCTTCGCGATCAGATCAATCAACCCACCAGAACCGACACTATCTGATCCATTCTTCTTGTGAGAGATCAGATCATCAACGAAGCTCTTGACCCGAGAATCCGCGAACAACGGACCATGCTCCTCAAGAAGCTCCTCCCAGAGCTCCTCCCGCCTAGCCTGGCTCATCCCCCCAGCATAGCGGACCCCAGCAACGTACGAGGAAACGTTGAAGCTGAAATTTCTAACATCAAACCCTTCGGCGATTAGCAGCCGCTTAGCAAGGCTCTCTGCGACCTTCCCGAGCCCCTGCTGCAGTATTGTGTTGAACCGACGATCCCGTAGGTGCCCTCTCAAGGCTACTTTCTTGACTAAGGCTCTTCCCACTTCGCCACGGTCCGCGCGTCGGCCGTTGACAATTAGGCCGAAGAGAGTCCCGAAACAAAATCATGAGACGAGCACCAAATCGGCGATGCTATGCCTACACTACTTGTGCGGAATATTGTAAAGATGATGCGTCAAACACTTCCTGCAATGAATCCACGCCCCACACTTCCAACATCTAACCCACAGAGACTTACCATCCTGTGGCAATGGTTTCGAGGACCGCGTCTCCAAGATAGTCAGCTTGTCAAGGTTCTTTCTGTTCTAAGGGTTTCTGAATTCACCGTTTTTCACGAGCGGATTGTTTGATTTCTTGAGAACTTCTCAAACACGTGGTTTACGTCGCGAGGAGCAACTACTTTTGCCGTTTCTTAATGGTAGCGGATCTGGTAACCGTAAACGGTACCCGGAAATGAAGCAGGAATCTTCACATGGTACCAAAACCGGCCGGTCTGGTAACTCTTGCTCACCGTGGATCTGAAAGATCTAAAAGAAAAAGTCGGATCCGCCGTGGAATTCCTAAAGTCGAGAGTTGGCGACGGGGTCAAAGTCCGAGGGTCCAGTATCCAGCTATCCAGGTTCTACACGCGAGGGCTGCAAAACTGCTACTCCACAAATATCTGCGCCACGCCAAACTAGACGGATACCGAGTAGTCGTTCTAGGACCTGGACTCGTCAAGGTAGAGCTCCAGAAGAAGAAGGAGCCGAGGAAGACTCGTAGAAAGGGAGGAGCCACCCCTGCACCATGGGAAACAGTTCCCAGCCAATGGTACCAGAGACAAGCCAGCATGCGCCGACCAAAAAGGAGAATGAGCAAGAGACAAAAACAGAGAATGATCCGAGGACTAGACTAGACCTCGCAAGGCCGCTTGGAGAGTATATTGGTCCTATTAGTGAGACTAATTGGCCCCGGGATGAACGGGTCGGGGAGAAGAGAATGTTTTTCTTGAGAGTCGGATGGTCTAGCAGGGTAGAGAGGGTTCTGGATGGATAGGAACGGATCCTCATTCGACGATTGGACAGAAAACCATGCTTGGTTCAGATCGAACTATGCCCGCCTTGCACGCCGGTTCGATCACCAGAACATTGCCGTGTACGGGAAGAAAGTGATCGATCATGATAGTAACTTGTCGAAGCTTCTGAATAGAGTTGGAAAGAACTACCCGAAGGACAGGGTCGTAGTAGAGTACGTTACTCGTGAGAAGCGAGAACTAATACTGTGAAGCTCCCTGGCTATCTCGACCCGAGCTTCGTCCCACCCGCACCCTCCATCTACGCCCAGATAGAATCCGGGGTCCTACAGACCAGAGGAACAGTTGCTTTCCTAGTCGATACAGGCGCCTCCGTAACAACAATCATGGATCGGGACCGTGATAGACTTGGGATAGACTGGACCCGGCTCGACAAGACAAAGAGGCCGCTCAGCGGAATCGGAGGCACCGTCGACACTCGAACCATGGATGGAATACTCCTCTTCAAATCCGACACCGGAGGCACGGTCCAAGAGAGACTCCAGATTCACGTTGCAAAACACGATACCGCGAGAATGGACCGTCATGGAAGAGAACGTGTACTGCAGCTCCCCTCGCTACTGGGAAGAGACATAATCGAGAGATACCGTCTCATTTACGACAAGTCGAAGACTGCAGTCTATCTGGAAAGATAACACAGATCCGTCCCTTGTAAAAGAAAGATCCGAGAAAGACGGCTAACTAAACGTGCCGGCCCTGAATCGGGGTTGTTGGTCTACTCTCTCCTTCTACTCTAAGATGCCCGATTCTCCTTAGCGGCGTTGAAGTATCAGACAGGAATCAGGATAGACAGGGTCCTCTTCAAACAATTCCAAGAAATCTGTAACAGAGAGAAGCTGCGGCCTGGCGAAGAGGTCGAATCACTGATCAGGCTAGCGGTCCAAGCCGGCAGTATCACTGGCGTGTCCATTGACAATCCCAAATCCGAGAATACGGTACGAACGCTCGACGAGACTCTGTTCAGGTCCCCCGGCCCATCTTTCATTGAAGTAAGTAGGTCGAGTCATCGTGCTCCTCTATTGAAGTAGTCTCTAATAAGCAGACCCTGCTTGCGGAGACTCAAGTTTGTCACCTGTGAAAGCTGCACCTAGACCTACAAGAAGAGATATCGAGGTATCGAAGTTGCTGCTCGACCCGAGCAACTTCAGAATACTGGAAGCGCACGGGAAGAGTGAAGCCGAACTGTTGAAAGTACTTGAAGAGAATTATTCAGTAATTGAGATCGGGAGGTCAATTGCTGACAATGGATACTTTTCTGAGGAGCCTCTTTCAGCTATCGAAGATAAGGGACTTTACCGTGTTATTGAAGGAAACCGTAGACTCGCGGCGTTAAGGTTTCTTCTTGATCCGCAGGCGCGAAAAATTTCGTCTAACTACGAAGAGTGGGAAAAACTCGCCACTCACCTGAAGGAGCCGATTGTAACGGTACCCGTCGTAGTGTACAAGGACAGAGACGACGTTACCGCGTTCCTGGGCTTTCGTCATATTACGGGAATAATGAAATGGGAGCCTCTGGCAAAGGCACGGTTCATCGACGCACTTGTCGAGAAGCAAGGCACAGCATCAGATTTTGCTGAAATCGGAAAAATGATCGGAAATCGAGCGAGTACAATCCGAGCTAACTACATAGCATACAGAACTTTACTCGAAGCGCGAGATGATTTCGGCTTGGATACTTCAAGAGTAGAACAAAACTTCTCGGTATTTTATCGGGCGCTGACCTATTCGTCAATCGCAAACTTCGTGAAGCTCAACGTTGACAAACAATCAAAGTCGCTTCGAAAACCCGTTCCGACAAAGATGAGCACTCAGTTGGGAGAACTAATCGGTTTCATCCACGGCACTAAGGATGTTTCGCCGGTCCTGACGGATTCCCGAAAACTAACAGACTTAGGACAGGTTCTTATGGAATCAAACGCGACCGAGATCTTGAGGAGTACTCGAGATCTTTCCAAAGCGCATGAACTCGTAGGGGGAGAAGAAAAGCGACTTGCATCAAATCTTTCCCTCGCCAGCTATTACCTGGATCAGTCGTTGCGGGAAGCACATCGCCATACGAAAGTGCCGAGCATTGTTGATCTGGTCACCAAGTGTACCGGGACGATGTCCAAAATATTGAGTAGCTTTCCGACGGTTCGAGAGACTCTGGTGAAGTAGTCGATCAAGCTCCCGGAGGGAACTCAGTTCGAAACGCTTGCAGATTGGGCAGAAGCTTCCTGCCTAACGGAAACTGATGGCTCTCTCTCGCGGAGCGAGATAACTCAGGTACTCGAACAGGCAGAGATCACAGACCCTGACGTCGTAGCCGAGAATATTTGGCAAGAGATTCGCAATAGAAGCATGGGAAGTCTTCAGGCGTATCCTTTGGAGCTCAACGCTGATGCTATTCGCTGGTCGTACGATTGGAGACGAAACTCTCCATACCTATTCCAACTCCTTCTCGCATGTTTTACTTACTATCCAGAGACGAGGCTGAAGGGCCGCGACCTTAACGAAGCGGCGAAACTGTTTGAGCTTCTCGCTAATCATGCCGTTGGAATATACATTGGCGGTCAAGCTGCCAATGTGGGTTTCCCAAGGGTGGGAAACGTCCCAAAATCGTTCCCCAAGTGTCTCGATCAAGTGTGTGCGGAGCTCGGAGAGTTACGAGGAGAAACGGAGAGTTTTGGAGGAAATACGAAGGATGAGCACGTTGACACGATCGCCTGGCGGCCCTTTGGGGACAGAAGGCCGAACCAGGCCATAATGCTGCTACAGTGTGGAACCGGATCCGATTGGAAGGACAAGGCACATGACATTGTGATCGATGTTTGGGATGATCTAATTGACTACGCTGTTGTCCCGTCCAAGGGGCTTGCATTCCCATTCTTCTGCAGAGACTCCCTCGAATGGAGAAAACTGTCGAAGGAGGCTGGCATACTCTTGGATCGACTTAGACTTTCTTCTCTGTTCTATGAACAACCGCAGCTGGAGTTGGAGGCCACTGTCGTTGCTTGGTGCGAGAAATGGCTACGATCTTTGGATCCCCTGAGTCTGTAGCAGTCCGGAGACAACGGCTGTTCTTGTCAACCGAGCGAAAAGCAAAGTCGCGAGTATCCCCTGGAACATCGCTAATTCCATTGCAATATCGTGAGGTGGAGAGTAAAGGTCGAAGGGGCACTCCGAGATCGTCGGTGAAAAATGAATTCTCGCTTGATAAACGGAAATCGACTAACCACTAGCTTCTGAGCCTCTGCCGACCAGTCTGTAGATCCGCGTTGCGGACCCTTTGTTCTCTCATATTCAAGAAAATTCGAGTGGGTGTGATCGACGAGGATGGTCTTGATTCCATTCAGGAGGTCTGCTTCGTTTGGCGCTCTCTAGATCGGGAGTTTGATCCAGAAGAATCATTCAAATCGAAAGAATCGGGACAAACAAGCTTGTACTGCGATTTAGAACTAGCGTCAATGTATTGTGGGAATTGCTTCTCTGCTTTCTTCAAGCGTCAGAACGGCCCAACTCTGAAGCCAAGTGTCTAATTCAGGAATAGAGACTTGCGGGGCCAAGGATAGATCAGCTCTGTAATGCGTTTGTGAAACACCTGGGGGTTCGGCCATTCTGAAGTGAGGGGCGTCAACTGCTCTAAACCAAGCCAAGGAATTTTCGGCTTGGGAGGGATCATATGCCGGTCCGGAATCATCTGATCGCATTCCAGCTAGCCGTACCGCCTGTTCCAATTTGAAATAGTGTTCTGAGCCGAGAAATGACTTTCGCGCCGCATCGATCAGTTCTCGAAGGCTTAGCCCGGACGGGTCCACTCGCAATAGTAACGATGCTATGACCGTTTGCTCGCCTTCAAGCTCGTATAACTGTCGATGAGCGAAATGGTGAATTCGTTGGCCGCCTATTGCAGACTTCACCTCGACATGTTTGCTTCCTGAAGTGAAATCAAACGCTCGCGTAGTCTCGTTATGCCACGAAGAGGCCCAAAAAGAGAAACCATGGACCCTACTCATCATGAACAGTTCGCCCCATAGACCCTGTCTCTCTGCTTGAAGGTCACGATCCGGAGATATGGAAAACAATTTCTTCATCGATCGGAAGAAACTAACTATCGTTTGCTCAGTCAATTGTTCTTTACTGTGGCTTGCGAGAAGGGCTTCCATCATAAGCAAGAATGTCGCCACCTCAGATTCATCCGATGTCTCGCAGCTTAACGAGTGAAATCGCTCCCGACGGACACTTTCCCCCAACGGAGCTACTTCATACACCTGTCCAATCCTTAGGGAAACCTCGCCTGTCCGAAGGGGGGGTTCTGTCAAGAGTTCTGAGGTTCGGGCAAACAGAGATGGACGACCCTGGGCATCTCTTCCGATGTAGACATCTCGACGCCCAGGATATTCAACAATAGTGAAAGCGTGTTTAGAAGGATTCCTCTTCAGGAGTTCGAACAGTTCAATTGTTTTCATCTGCGCCTCTAACCACGAACCTTAGGTCAAAATGAGGGTCGTCCTTTGGGACATATAGTGCAAGGGCTGTCGTCTCCACTGGGCGGGGTAGAGTTTCCCCTTGAATCCGAATTATGTGGACCTGCAGTTGAACGCGTCCACCATGTAGATTTTCATCGCCTGGGTAATAGCTTGGATCGGAAACATCCTTGTCCGGGGTCCGACCTTGCATCGGTTGTATTCTGCCTTCCCTAAGGGTTCGTTCCCTTGTTCTTCCTTCCGCCATCAGCATTACTTCGATCGACGGAAGCGTTCCCTCCAAGAGAAGACGTGCAAGGTACTCCTCTACGTAGGACTTGTCCCACTCCCCAGGATCAATTCTGATCTTCGCCAGTAGTTCAGAGATCACTACATCCGTTGCACAGTGAACGATAACCGAATGACGGACATTCCCATACGAGCGAATGTCGCCTGGATGCTTACGAAAGAAGTCACGGACAGCTTGAACATTCTGAGATGCCAGACCTTCGTCCTCGATGAGTTTACTCTGAACGTCCCAACCTTTTCCTCGAAATTGGTGATAATCGGCAATGTTCGAGCGTGTTGGCTTAAGCCCCAGTTCCATGTCGAGCATGAACATACGGGGCCAATCTCTAACTGAGAGGCCTTGTCGCTGATTTCTCTGTAGAGACTCCCAGAAATCGTCCTCGTGCATAAGCAGATGAGTATAGTCGTCCCTAAGTTGCGCCGTGAGGAAGATCCGACATAGGTCGAGATAATCGTGTTTGTATCCAAACCAACGAGCTCTTTGCTCCATCGTATCGGCGTTAGTCTCTGTCTGCGCACGCCTTGTAATATAGGTCACCGCCAAGCCTTGAATCGTCAAGCCGCGACCTAGCATGTTCCCTCCCACCAGGATATTGTTTCGAAGTCTGAAAGGGGTTCCCATAGGATCACGGGCTTGTGGCAGGCTATTCACCATCCATACCTCAACCAACCAAATTTCCTGTCGAAGCCCTTCACTAAGGTTCTCCCATGACGGCGGATTTTCAACCGTGCCGCTAAGATCTGAGTAAGCCTCATGAAAAATCTTGAGGAGGTCCGACCTCGCGGGGTCCGGATCCTGAAGAGACAGAATATCGCGCCAAAGGGAAATCAAGTTCCTTACGCTGGTTTGGAGATTCACCTGGTCCCGTCGCAGATTGCTAGTGTGGACCAGCATAGAGTGCATTGCGTTTGGGGACCTCAGGCGAAGAATGGTTGCCCCTACCAGAAAAGTAGCTAATGCCAGTCTCAACCCGTCGGGGATGATATGCGAATCTTGCTCAGCTTCGCCGTCAGGTACCGGCCGCACATACCGATCTCGCTCATCTCCGAAAAATACGGACCCGCCGCAGTAGCCGTGCCCCGGATTCACAAGGACGGCGAAATCGGGCGAAAGCCCATCAATCCCGGATATCAAGAGGTTTGCCTGTGGGGTTGCAGTATACGCGATGTACGCGTTACTTCCCAACACATTGCGCAGCCTTTGGATGCTCCCATAGACTGCCGACTGAACTCCAAGGCGAAATTGAGTGTTTAGAGACGCTTCATCTCCCTCATCATCGATAACCAGAGTCGGGTAACTTCGAAGTTCTAGAACGCTAAGCAGGTTTGTAACCGCATCGATTCGAGTGCGATTCTTAAGAACGACAATCAGAGCGTGCCCACCAGTGTGAAGAACGCTTCGTACAACGTCAGCGTCCGTCTGTGTTGGATTCTTGAATGCCGTGACCTGAGGACGGCCTTCCGCTATATCGGCATACAGTCTCGCGTAGTTTTGCTCAAGGAGGGGTTTTTTGGTCCCAGCTAGCACGACGGTTATTCTGTATCCATTGTCTATAGCAAGCGCGATCAGAGCAGTGTAGGATAGGGTCTTCCCGCTCTGGACCTTCCCCAGTGCCAATCCGGTGGCCCGGTGAGTGGGTCCATTTGGGTTGGGGCATCTTCCGAGAACGGACGCAGCAACCGATACGACTCCTTCCCAGTCATCTTCGCTCACTTCCTCTGACCATCGAGAACGTAGATGGGCGAATTCTTCTCTGTCGATCAATACATCCCAAAGGTTAGGGTCATGTGCACTGGCGGGATCCATGCCGAGAGGTCTAGCCATTCCTGTCTGCCTCTATCGCGGCTGCTCGTCGTAGAACAGTGTTCATGTACATTCGGAAGTCTGCGGGAGTTACGAATCCATCTCTAGCTATTTCCCGAGCCATCTTCTCCGCTAGTGCAAGGGCCATCACAAATTTTTGTAACAATTCCAAGAATCCATGATTGTCTAGATAGGGAAGGAAGAATGGATGGGCCATATTCAGAAAAATGTCGATAACGTTATCCTGAGGGTAGCTCACCTGCATCCAATGTGCCTCGCTGAGTTGGTCCTGCCAGTGAAGGCGGAAGATCCATTCATTGTTGGCAATATGCAAGCGATATTGAATTGGACCGGAACTAACAGCGAGGAGCTTTCTCAAATCCTTAGCTTCGACCTCCGGCGGTTTAGCGACTTCCGGAAGCCTGATTGTCTCTGAAACTGCCGCGCCGAAGCGCTGATCAGAAAAGAGTTGTCGTGTGCCTTCGGTGGCCATTTCCATATCTGATTGGGTGACCGGCTTTCGGTGCTCGCGATAACCCTCTGCCTTGTCCATGTAGTCTTGGCATTTCCGCTTTAACTCCTCAATGAATGCGTCTTCGAGATCCCCTGACCAATCGAAAGCGTCTTTTGCCTGAGTCACGGGCCAATCATCCATTTGGAGTTCGCCTACCAGTCTTTGCGATTTGAAAGTGTTACCTTGGCCGAAAATCTCCACAGGCTTGTACCCTTCATCTGGCCCACCGACGATCACACGTCCTCGACGCAAGAGCGCAAATCCAGCGTCGCGTTGACGACCAGGAGACAATATTCCAATCCATCCGGATGCCTTCAATGTGGCCCTCTCCGGACCCCAAGAAACTTCCAGGGCGATACTCTTGCGCCAAGTGTTCTTGACTCCGCTGAGTTCCTCTTCTAAGAGACGCGGTTCTTGGAACGAGACGGGCGCACCATTCCAAATAATTTCCACCTCCTTCGTCCGGAGGTCTTGTCGGTACATGCTGCCAAGCTGGTCGCGTATTCTCCCAGAGGTTCGCCCTTTGATTGGCTTGTATAATCCTTGAATAGTGATTTCGGTGAAATGCTTGGTCGCCGCATCCGCACGTTCCTGTACTTCAAGCTCTTCGACATGTTTCTTAACAAGGTCAGGAACGTGAATCCTGACTGACAGTTCCTTCTTGGACCCTAAGCGAGTAGTCCTAATGGTCCATGTCCTGCCAAACCAGCATGCAGCGGTCTTGAGACCCATGCCGTACTCGCACCTTCCTGAGCGATCAGGTGGGGGTCTATCAAGCACCACTGCCCGCTCCAACTCCTCCATATTCATGCCGTTCGCGTTGTCGAAAACAGTCAGAGTGTTCCGCTCGTGATCGTAACTAATTTCTATCTTGAGTTTTTCCTCATGTCCTTCTTTCTTGTATGCCTCTAACAACTCTTCACGAAGATTGTAGTAGTTTTGAGTTGAGTTGTCTACGAACTCCGCCACGGCATACCACGGCCTATAACTCAGCCGTTGATACGTCGCGTAGACGCTGACATCTGGCCTAATGTTTAGTGTCTTGGAAGCATGACTGACATTTTCTTTGGCCAACATAGTCACGTCGCTAAGTGAGGGGCAGGGTCTCTAATGCTGGCCACAACGTACCCTGGTCGTTCACAGGGCTCTCGGGGGTCTCATGGCCTATTAGGGCCATTGCCACTCGTCGAGCGACCCGAACATTCACGGCGTTCCCAAGAGCCTCATAGGACCTGGTTGCCGAGTCCGGCATGTAGCGTATTTCTTCCATCCCCTGGAGCAATTTGCCTTCCGTCGGCGTCATGTAGCGACTCTCCCACATTATGATGGGAACTTGAGTGGGCGTCATTGCCACAAGCGAAGGTATCGTCGTTTGGCGCTTTACACGCACACCCGATGGGCGGACTTGTATAACGTATTTGTTGAGACGTCGATCCTCGTCGATGGGGTTCTCCTCACGGCAGTTCCACTCGAGTTTCTGGAAGCTCGAAGGGAAGTCTTCCACCTTTCCAATCCAGTCTTTCAAAAGGCTTGCATGTTTTCTGAAGAAGTCTCTGTTTTTCTTGATGAATCGAATTTTCCATTCAGGAAATCTTTTTTGCTTTCTGAGCGCGTGCGACGGGAGAAGGTCGAACGCCTGTTGCTTTGTCCTTGCGACGCTTAGCTTATGTCCGAACGATCCTCGGTATTGCCTTAAAGCATCGATAGACATCGCGCTGGGCGTAGTTAGTTCATATGGGTAAGTCGCGTTGAACTCCATCGC
>Ga0210404_10000686_pt1 | contig 16252 bp, 14 predicted proteins | sample IncBWH28MmetaG_FD_155455 | JGI IMG/M metagenome (GOLD analysis project Ga0210404, IMG submission 155455) | Forest soil microbial communities from Barre Woods Harvard Forest LTER site, Petersham, Massachusetts, United States - Inc-BW-H-28-M | ecosystem: Environmental > Terrestrial > Soil >... | reverse complement strand
TCTGCCTGTCAATATCCGGATGCCCATCAATCGCGAGCCGCGTACGCATAGCGGCCAGACCCGGGACATTTCCACACGCGGTGTCTACTTCACCCTGCGCGACGATCTCACTCCGGGCGCCGAACTGGATTTCACGCTCACCTTGCCTGCCGAAATCACGCGCGGTTCCGAAGTCTTCGTGCGCGCGCACGGCCGAGTCATTCGCGTCGATAAGCGCTCGGACGACGATCACGAAACCATCGGCGTCGCCGCGGTCATCGAGCGCTACGACATCGTGCGCGGCGAGGGCTTGCGGGCGTAGTCTGAAACATCAAACCCCCGGGCGCGAGTCGAGTCCCCGGGCGCGCCCGCCGGCACGTGGTGCGCGTCTGGATCGTCAACCCGCTGCAGAGCTCGCCTGAGAATAACTCCGTGGAAAATATTTTGTGAGTTCGAACGACAATCTGGGAACCCGGGTTCCCATAAGTGCCAATGATTTTCTGATGTCGGGCCCCAATTTGCGGGCGTTGGCGTACCAGGCCGTCCCTCGACCGCCCGCCTCCCACCGGGAAAAGCCTAGGGTAATCAATCAAATAGCTTGATATGGCGAACCAAGCGGAAATCTCGACGCCAGGGCCTTTCTAAGGTCGTTTGGCTTTTCGGGTGCAAAGCTCTGCCATAGGAGAATCGTGGGCTTCGTCCTAAGCCCCTGAACCGGATGGCATCTGCAGCCTCACTGAAGCCAGAGCTACCCTCCAATCAGGCCGAGCCTCCCCCGGACCACATCTTTTTCGGCCCCTCGGCCCCCATGCAATCGGTCCGACAAAAGGTCGAGCGGGCGGCCAGCCTCAACGTCCCGATCCTGATTCTCGGCGAGAGCGGCACGGGCAAAGAGGTTCTCGCGAATTTCATCCATCGGGCCTCGCCCTGGCGCAACGGCCCGTTCGTGAAGGTCAATTGCCCGGCGATTCCCGGGACATTGATTGAAAGCGAGCTGTTTGGGTTTCAGAAGGGCGCCTTTACCGGCGCCAATGCGAATAAACCCGGTCGCATGGAGCTGGCGCAGGGCGGCACGCTGTTTATGGACGAGATCGCCGAGCTCGACGCAAGCCTGCAGGCAAAGCTCCTCCACGTCCTTCAGGACGGCCACTTCACCCGCATCGGCGACCACGAAGAGCGTCGCATGGACGCGCGCATTATCTGCGCCACCAACCGCAATCTCGCGCGCGAGATCGAGACGGGCGGGTTCCGCGCCGATCTTTTTTATCGCATCAACGTGATCAGCATCACCCTTCCGCCGCTGCGCGAGCGCCGCGAGGACGTTCCATATCTGGTCGAATACCTCCGCCAGCAATTCAACCGGCGCTTCCAGCGCGACGCTGCGCCGCTCTCGAGAGAAACCGTGCTCCTGCTCCAGCAGCGGGAATGGCCCGGCAACGTGCGTGAACTCGAAAACTGTCTGGCGCGCTACGTGGTCCTCGGTTCGGAGGACACGTTCTATTCCGAGCGGCCCGAAAAAGCCCCCGTGCATTTCACTTACGAAACCACGGAAGACGGCAACATCCCGCTCAAGCGCATTGCCCAGCAGGTTACGCGGCGCATGGAACGCGACGTCATCCTGAAGGTGCTCCAGGCCAACCATTGGAATCGCCGCCGCACCGCGGAGGTCCTGAAAATCAGCTATCGCGCGCTGCTTTACAAAGTTCGCCAGGCAGGTCTTCCCGCCAAGCGTCCGCGAAAAAATAAAGACGCGGACGACGCCTTTGCAACCCCTCCCTCCGTGCCAGCGGATTAACACATCCGTAAGAATTTGAAGTCTGCCCTCTCCGGCGGTAGTACTATTAATGTTTGCGCCCGTGTCTGGTAAGAAATCGTGCGGTTTCTCCGTGTTGCCCGGTTGATTCAATTCGGCTAGCCTAAAATCCAAGATGGCCGCGAAATCGAATGGCAAGCAAAATCTGAAAGTATGCCTGCTCTCGCCGCACCCGATGGTGCTCAACGAGTTCGGCCGCCTGCTCGAGGATTCCGGCTTTCAGATCACGTCCAAGCTACTGGATTCGATGCTGGCCCCGGATCTGCGCAATCTGGATGTGCCCAAGGCTTCCGTATACGTCGTGGATGCGCATGCCGCCCGCCAGGCCACCGGCGCGCTGCTTAGCAACATCCTGGATCGCTTCACCGGCGCCCGTCTGTTGGTGGTAGGTGATAACCTCAAGGAAATGGACAGTTTCGCCCTGCTTCGCCAGGGGGCGAAGGGCATCCTGACTTACGCCGAGGCCCGCGAGCAGCTGCCCCGTGCCTTGCCCCAGGTCGCGGCCGGTGGTATTTGGGTGTCTCGCCCAGTCCTCTCGCGCTTCGTTGATTCCATACTCGGCTCGACCAGCGGCCGCCGCCTGCGGGTCGATTCACCCAATGAGCTGAGCCGCCGCGAGCAGGAAGTCCTCACCGGTCTTCTCGAAAATCTGGCCAATAAGGAGGTTGCGGAGCGCCTGCACATTTCCGAACGCACCGTAAAATTTCACGTCTCCAATCTCCTGGCCAAGTTTGGCGTGCGCCGCCGGGCCGACCTGATCCTGCTCTGCTACCAGCGCCGCGGCGTCAGCGTTTAATTCCGTTTCCTCATTCGCTGCTATAATTCCCTCGGACTTTTTTAGCGCGCGATTCGTCTCGCATGCCTACTTTCTCCATCGAAAATTTCGGATGCCGTGCCACGGAAGCCGACGCATCGGCTCTGCGCAGCTCCCTGCTCGCGGACGGCCTGACGCCGGTTGCCGAACACGCTTCGGCCGACATCGTGGTCCTCAACTCCTGCACCGTCACCGCCGCCGCTGATTCGCAAGCGCGTGAGGCCGTGCGAAAAATACACCGCGCAAATCCATCCGCCCGCATCGTCGTTACCGGCTGCTACGCCCAACGCGCGCCCGCGGAAGTCGCGGCAATCGAAGGCGTCGAGTGGGTCGTCGGGAATTCGCATCAGTCGCAGATCGCGGCAATCCTCGACCGACGCGCGAGGGGGGCTTCGCAAAAAGATTTTGTTTCCGTTGACGAACTCCACAGCGACGCGCTCTCACTCGCACGCGGCCCGGCGAAAATCCTTAGCGGCGACATCTTTGCGCAGGCGACCGTGCAGATCGCGCCCGCCGATTCGCTGGTGGGCGACCGCACGCGGCCCATCCTGAAGATTCAGGACGGCTGCAACAATCGCTGCTCCTACTGCGTGATTCCGTTTGTCCGAGGGAACAGCCGCAGCCTTTCACCCGACGAAGTTGTCCGCGAAGCGCGCGCTCTTTCGGGAGCTGGCGCTAAAGAAATCGTTCTCAGCGGCATCAACCTCGGCAGCTACGGCCGCGATCTATCGCCGCGCGGGCAGCTGGCCGGTCTCGTCCGCCGCATCCTGGACGAAACAGCGCTCGACCGACTTCGCTTCAGCTCCATCGAACCGCAGGACGTCACCGAGGATTTCGTCGCGCTGGTCGCCTGCTCCCCGCGCATTGCGCGGCATTTCCACATCCCGCTGCAGTCCGGTTCGGACCGTATCCTTCGGGCCATGCATCGCTGGTATCGCACTGCCCACTTCGCCGAGCGCGTACATCTGATCCACCGCATGCTGCCCGATGCCGCCATCGGCGCCGACGTGATCGTCGGCTTCCCCGGCGAAACGGATGCCGACTTTCGCGGCACGCACGAATTCATCGAGCGCCTGCCGTTCACCTACCTCCACGTCTTCTCGTTCTCAGAACGCCCTGGCACCGCCGCAGCGGCCCTCGGCGACCGGTCTTCCGCGCAAACAATTCGCGAGCGCGCCCGCGCCCTACGCGATTTGAGTCAGCGGAAAGCTGCCGAATTTCGCGCCGCGCAGGCAGGGCGTACCTGGCGCGCGCTGACGCTCGCCCGCACCAGCGATTCATGGACCGAAGCTTTAACGGGAAATTACCTGAAGGTGCAAATCGCCGGCCGCCACCCGGCAAACGAATGGCACGACGTGGTCCTGTGAGGCCTTTCGGCCCAAGCTTTTCCTTTGAGTCTTGCTAGGTTTCAAAAATCACCTGCGCGAGCGCCAGGTTCCCGCTGTGCGTAATGGTCATCGAAATATGCTTCACGCCCATCTGGTCAGCGATCTGCCGCGCCACGCCCGATAGATGCAGCGTCGGCTTTCCGCCCGGCTCGCGTCCGACTTCGATGTCGCGCCAGCGCACGCCACGGCTCCAGCCCGTGCCCAGCGCCTTCATGGCCGCTTCCTTCGCCGCGAACCGGCCCGCATACCGCTCATAGCGATTCTTGAACCGCTCGCAGTAGGCCACTTCAGCGGGCGTGAACAGCCGCTCGAGAAACGGGGCGCCATGGCGCGCCATCGCCTGCTCGAGCCGGTCAATTTCCGCTATATCCAGCCCTAATCCAACGATCATCCAGGTCTGAGCGGCACAGACACTTGTCTGCGCGCCTCCGCGGCGCGATTATAAGTCAGTCGAATGCCTCGAGCCGCGATAAAGAAAAAACCTGTGACCGGCCCTCGCGCCGAATGGAAGGTCCGCCCGGCCGGCGGGCTGCAAATCCTCCCATCGCCTCCGCTCGCCCGGCTGGACTGGCTGGTCCACGGATTCAGCACGCGGCGCGGCGGAGCCAGCGAACTTCCCGACCCGCACAAGGTGAAACGCGAGCGTGTCCTGAATCTCGGATTCACCGACTGGGATACCCGCGCCCAGGTGCTCGAAAATCGCGCCAGATTTTTCCGTGCCGTTGGCGCAGACAAAATGCGAGTCGTGGCCCTTGAGCAGATTCACTCGGATATCGCGCACCGGATCGACGCGGCCACCATCGAATCCCTCGACGACGCCCCGCACGGCGACGCGCTGTTCACCCGCGATCCCGGCATCCTGCTCGTGGTGCAGACCGCCGACTGCGTTCCCATCCTGCTGGCCGACCGGAAACGCCGGGCCGTCGCCGCCATTCACTCCGGCTGGCGCGGGACGCTAAAGCGCATCGTCGTGAAAACTCTCGGCCGCATGAAAATGGATTTGGGCACGGAGCCTGAAGACGTGATCGCCGCGCTCGGCCCCGGCATTGGCCGCTGCTGCTATGAAGTCGGCTCGGAGGTGGCCCGCGATTTCGACGCGCAATTCCGCGACGCGCGCGCCTGGTTCGACGGCCCGTTCGACGCGCTGGCCAGCGGCGAAAGCGATCCGAACTGGCTCCCCTGGCTCACCATGAAGCCGCCCGGCCATGCGCCTCCACCGCTCGGCGTCCATCTGGATCTGCTCGCCGCCAATCGCGCCCTGCTCACCGACGCCGGCGTCCCCCCGTCGCAGATTTCCGTCTCCGGCCTGTGCACCGCCTGCCACCCCGATCTGCTCTTCAGCTACCGCCGCGAACGCACCACCGGGCGCCTGATCGCCGCTATTGGAATTAAGTAGACCGGCTAGCCTCCCCGGCAGCCGCCTTTCGCGGTTTGTGCGGCCCAAGAGGAGGCAGACGGGCACTTTTATGGTTGGCCGGTCGTCGCGGCGGCGGCCGTCTCCGCCAGCGCCAGCTGCCCGCACGCGGCCATCACGTCCTGCCCGCGCGAATCGCGCACAAAACACGGCAGGCCTTTTGCGATGAGCACCCGCTGAAATTCCGCGACGCGCTGCGGATCCGGCCTCTTGAGCGGCAGGTCGCCTGGATTCCAGGGGATCAGATTCACCTTGGCGCGCAGATTCGCCAGCAGCTTTACCACGCGGTGCGCGTCCTCGGGCGAATCGTTGAATCCGCCGAGCAGCACATACTCGAACAGCAGCCATTCCCGCGGCTTCAGCGGGTATTTCCGGCATGCCTCCAGGAGCTTTTCCAGGGGATACTTGCGGTTGATGGGCATGATCTGGTCGCGCTGCTCGTTCGAGGAAGCGTTCAGCGAAATCGCCAGGTTCGGCCGCACTTTTTCGAGCGCCAGCCGCTCGATTCCCGGGACGATGCCGCTGGTCGACAGCGCCGCATGCCTGGGCGCAATCGCTACCCCTTTGGGATCGAGCAGAATGCCGAGCGCAGCCATCACCGCGTCGTAATTCAGCAGCGGCTCGCCCTGTCCCATCAGCACAATATTGGTTTGGGGTTTGAGGTCCGCGCGATGATCTTCCAGCGCTACCAGCGCCTGCCCCACGATTTCGCCCGCGGTCAAATTCCGCACCAACCCCAGCGTCGCCGTCAGGCAAAACCGGCAATCGACCGCGCAGCCCGCCTGCGTCGATAGGCAGATCGTCTGGCGGTTTTCCTCCGGCATGAACACCGTTTCGACGTTCGCCGGCTTGCCCTCGCCGAGCGCCAGCACGTACCGCACGGTGCCGTCCGCCGACCGATACCGCCGCGCGATCTCGGGCAGGGCAATCGACGCTTGGCGCTCGAGCCGCTCGCGCAGCGCCGCCGGCAAATTGGTCATCGCCGCGAAATCGAAGCGCCTCTCCGCGTACAGCGCGTGATAAACCTGCGCCCCGCGATACCCCGGCTCGCCGATCGCCCGAAGAAATTCGCGCAGCTCTTCCGCCGATTTTCCAAGCAGGTCTAACATCGAGTGTGTCCTATCGCGCTCACCGGCGCTCCAAGATGCATCGCAAATCCTCATCTTCGAAAAACACAAGTTTGTCCGGAACGCAGGAAAGAAAGGTCCTCCGGCGAGAAACCTACCGTCTCCTCCAGCGCCTTTTCCAGATCGAGCTCCTGGCGGTTAGGTCGGTTTTCGGATACGACCCGACCATGGGGTCCCTGGTCTTAGCCGGCAAGAAATCCTTAGCAGGGATACGGGATCCTGCTCGTTCATGCTGACCATGAACTTCGGATTGAGACTTGAAGTGACCCAATTGGTAAGGTCCAGGCCTCCCCAGCGCCTCTTCGCGGTATCTCCAAACGATGCTAACGCCTGGGCACGCGCCAGTCCAGCAAAGCAGGCTGCTCGGACCAACTTTCCGGCGCTCGGCAACGCCGAATCAATCGATGGGAATGAAATCGCGAATTTGCGGGAGCGCCAGGTAGTAAGCCATCAGTTTGTCGGCGAACAGCACCGCGCATTCGATCAAGATGCTGCTCATCAGAGCGGCTTCGCGCTCAGAACCCCTCGGAGCGCGCGTGAGTTCAAACAGGGATATCAGAATGCTGATCGTAATCAACGATTCGAAAGCGGCGCGTAACATTCCCAGCCCGTTCGCTCCCACATACAGGGATGCGCCGCCAGGAACCACCAGCGCGCGCTGCAACAGCGTCTTCTCATCCTTGAACTCGACGTTGCAGCTCGGGCACTTGTAGGTTCTCGGCGCGAGGGTGGCCAGGCAGTTGGGGCACAGCGACACCGCTCGGCCCGCAGCCGTCGATTCTCCCGTTGTCTGCGCGCGTAGTGCCTCAATTACTATCCTGACTTTTTTCAGGTCGCCCCAGCCGAATCGCCAGTACTGGCGGGACTCTCCATCCCGGAATTTCAGGGTGAGGTAGCGGCTCACAAATCCGCCGACCGTCGCCTTTTCCACGTCTCCCCAGCGCGCCGTCCAGATCCCGCGATTCCAGTCCCAGCCGCTCATCCGTTTGCGCATGCGAAGGGCGATGATTCGGCGGTCCGTGAGCAACAGAATCGTACGGGGAAGCGATTGCGTGTGCCAGCCGCCCCCCAAGAACTGCCCCAGGGTGCCGGGCATGGCCTGCGCGGGCGCGATGGAAAGGATCGTCTCATCCTTTTCCAAAACACGCCGCAAGACATCGCCGAGCGCACCCAGCACAACCAGCGCGCTCTTGCGAAGCTTGCTCTTTTCACGGCCCTTTGCGTCGCTGTACAGCACGTCCTCACGGACGAAAAACCCTTCTTGATCGACGCGCCGCGCCGGAATCGTCGGATAGATTTGGATGTCGGCGTTCGCCATGGCTCCTGTTTCGTTCGCGGCACCTTACACCATTGCTAACTTCCGCCTCAAGAATAAGGATCCAGCAGCGGACCCAAGAATCATCATGGTTCCGGACTCGCCCGGCATTCGCAAGTGCAAGCTCAGCCCGCAAAGCCTCCGCACCGAACTGCAATGACACTGCCGCCGCGCCATGCCAGAATAGGCGTACCTATGCCAGAAGCTGCCCATCACGGCGTGCAAAAGGAAATTCTGCCCAACGGTCTGGTCGTCCTGACCGACCCCATGGAGCATGTCCATTCCGTCTCGGTCGGCGTCTGGCTGCGCAATGGCTCGCGGCGCGAGCCGGAAGCGCTCAACGGCATCTCCCATTTCATCGAGCACATGGTTTTCAAGGGCACCCGCCGCCGCTCCGCCGAAGACATCGCCCGCGAAATCGACTCGCTCGGTGGCATGCTCGACGCCTTCACCTCCAAGGAAATGGTCTGCTTCAATACGCGCGTGCTCGACGAGCATCTCCCGAAAGCCTTCGACATCATCTCCGACATGATTCTTGAGCCGAAATTCGCGGAACCCGACATCGCCCGTGAGCAGGGCGTGATCCTGGAAGAAATCCGCATGACTCAGGACAATCCCGAAGACCTGGTCCACGAGCTGTTCACCCAGAATTTCTGGCATCCGCACGCGCTGGGCAGACCGATTCTGGGCACCCCCGAAACCGTTTCCGGGTTCACGCGCGCGAAAATCCAGTCCTGGTTCGATGCCTGTTATGCGCCGAACCGCATGGTCATCACCGCGGCCGGCCATCTTGCGCACCAGCAGCTGGTCGATCTGGTCACCCGGCGTTTTTCGAAATTGCCGCGCGCCGAGGACGATTTCACCGATCCCACGCCCGAGCCTTCGCCGCACATCACCCTGCGCAGCAAATCCGAACTTGAGCAGGTCCACCTCTGCCTGGGCGTTCCCGCGCTGCCTCTCAATGATCGCCGCCGCTTTGGCATCACGGTGCTGAATAACATTCTGGGCGGAGGCATGTCCTCGCGCCTGTTCCAGAACATTCGCGAACGCCAGGGCCTGGCCTATTCCATCTTCAGCGATCTAAGTCCGTATCGCGACACGGGCATGCTCTCGGTCTATGCGGGCACCTCGATTGATACCGTCGGAAAGGTCGTGGAATCGGTGCTGGCGGAATTTCGCCGCATGCGCGACGTGGCCATCGACGACGAAGAGCTGCGCCGCGCCAAGGATCACCTCAAGGGCGCCACGCTGCTCGCCTTGGAAGGCACCGGCGCACGCATGAGCAATCTGGCCCGCTACCACATGTACTTCGACCACCATTTCACCGTTCCCGAATTGATCTCCATGCTCGAAGCCGTCACCGCCGACGAAGTCCAGCAAATCGCCCGCGAATTCTTCGAGCCTTCCCGCGTGGCCGCCAGCGTAGTCGGCAACCTCAACGGCTTCCGCCTGACCCGCGACCAGCTTTCGTTCTAATCTTTCTCCGTGCCTCGGTATCTCCCTGGCTATCTTTTTTCTTTGACGTGGCCACTGCACTTTGCCATCATCCCTTGCGGAGACTGGCATCTCGTTCCGCATCTCGATTCTCGCTTCCGGCAGCACGGGCAACGCGACGTTGCTCGAAACCGATCGCACCACCCTCCTCATCGACGCCGGCCTTGGACGCAAGGAACTCTTCCGCCGCTTTGAAGCTCTGGGCCGCGCGCAGCCGGATCGCGTCGACGCCGTCCTGATCACCCACGAGCATTCCGACCACTCCTCCGCCGTCGCCCAGCTGGCGCGCCACTGGAACTGCCCCGCCTACCTCACCGAGCCGACGCACCGCGAAATCGTGAAGATGTACACCGAAGATCCCGAAAGACCCGGCAAGAAAGCCACCATCGACTGCTTCGAGCATGTGCGCCCCGGCGAACGCTTCCAGATCGGCGACATCGAGATCAATCCTTTCGCGATCCCGCACGATGCCATCGATCCGGTCGGCTACGCGTTCCGAACCAATGGCACGAAAGTCGCCATGGTCACCGATCTCGGCTATCTTCCGGAGCTTGTCAAACATCATCTGCGCGAAGCCGATTTCCTGATTCTTGAATCGAATCACGATCTCGAAATGCTCAAGGTCGGGCCGTATCCCTGGCACATTAAGCAGCGCGTGATGAGCCGCACTGGCCATCTTTCGAACACCATCGTCAGCGAGTTTCTCGCCGACTCGGAAGTTTTCGACGGCCGCGCGCGCCACCTCGTCCTCGCGCATCTGTCCGAACAAAACAACAACCCCGACCTCGCGCGCATCTCCGCCGAAGAGGCCTTAAATCGCCGCCCTGCGCAATTCACCTTTAGCGGCACGCTGCACATCGCCTCTCAACACGTCCCCCTCGGCCCCTTCCAGCTGTAGCAGCTGGGATACCGCCAGTCTCCCGATTGGCGGGTTGGCGCTGCGCAAGCATCGTCATCCGGAGTGAGCCCGGGCCTCAACTGGCGCCATGCATCCCCTGTTACTCCCTTTGTCGAAGTTTTGTTCGGCGGGAGCCGGCAGCCGAGTCCAGAACCATGCGACTGTTTCCCCAGCTTGGGTCATTCAGCTCGGCGGCTCTTAGCCGCACTCGCCTAAACCGGGGTTTGGATTTCAGGGGCACAGACACTCCTGTGCTCTTACGATCTCCAGGTAGCAACGAATGGCCGCGCGCCCGGACGAATTTGCGTTGCTTGATGGACTGCAGCGGGCGATGCATAATGGGTCGCTTTTCGGGAGCCTTCCATCGCCCGCAAGAAATCCATATCGAAGTCATCCGCGCCCGAATACCAGCTCGTCATTCCCTATCGCCGCTATGCACGCGGATCGCAACCGCCATATTTGTATCCTCCGTATCGCCTGACGCTCTCCCGCGCCCCGCGCCGGCCGCTGATCGTCCTGCCGCACACGCTTTCGGAAATCACCGGTCCCGTCTTCGGCCACGACGAGGTCGGCGAAGCGGACAACGACCTCACCCGCCAGCACCCGGGCGAACCGCTCGGCGAACGCATCACCGTCAGCGGCCGCGTGCTCGACGACAACGCCCGCCCCGTGCCTAACGCGCTGATCGAGCTATGGCAGTGCAACGCCGCCGGTCGCTACCGCCACCGCATTGACCAGCACCAGGCCCCGCTCGATCCGAATTTTTCCGGCGCCGGCCGCACGCTCACCGACGCGCAGGGCAACTACCGCTTCCTCACCATCAAGCCCGGCCCATATCCGTGGGAAAACCATCCCAACGCCTGGCGCCCCGCGCACATTCATTTTTCGCTCTACGGCACGGCATTCGCCACACGCCTGGTGACGCAAATGTATTTCCCCGGCGATCCGCTGCTTCCGTTTTGCCCGATTTTCAATTCCATTCCGGACGCGAAGGGACGCGAGCGCGTGATTTCGAAATTCGAGCTGGGCCGCACCGAGCCGGGCTGGTCGCTCGGCTTCCGCTTCGACATCGTGGTGCGCGGGCAGGAGGCCACGCCGTTTGAGCGCAAGAAATAAGTCCGGACGCCTGCTCGAGCCTACTCCGTGGTGCACCGTCGGCCCGTATTTTCCCGTCACGGTGAACGACGCGAATTCCGTGCGCGCCCTCGCCGCTCCCGGAGCGAAAGGCGAGCGCGTGAGATTGCGGTGCGCGGTGTTTGACCGCGACGGCAAATCCGTGCCTGACACGCTGGTGGAAATCTGGCAGGCCAACGCGGATGGAAAATACAATCATCCCGCCGACCGGCAATCGAAACCGCTCGACGCATCGTTCCGCGGGTTCGGACGCCAGACCACCGACGAAAACGGCCTCTGCGAATTCGAGACCATCAAGCCGGGCCGCGTCCCCGGCCCGCGCGGCAGGATGCAGGCCCCGCATCTGGAAGTCGGCGTCTTCACCCGGGGCGTCTTGAAGATGCTCGCCACGCGAATCTATTTCGCGAACGATCCGGCGAACACGGAATGCCCGGTGCTGTCGCGGGTGCCGAAATCACGCCGTGCGACGTTGCTGGCGCAACCGGTAGCAGACCAACCAGGCACCTGGCGCCACGAAATCCACCTCAGCGGTCCAAAAGAAACCGCCTTCTTCGACGTGTAGTTTGGGTTCATCCATAATTCGGTGGGTTCACGGATTGGTCCATGCCCATGGTTTTCTGGCCGCCGGGCTGGACGGTTACGTTGATCAGCACCGGATCTTTCGAGGCGAACGCACACTTCAGCGTTTTCTCCAAATCCTCGGGGCGCTCGACTGCGTGGGCTTGCATGCCGTAGCCTTGCGCGATTTTCACCGCGTCGATTCCGGGGATGTCGATTCCCGGGACGTTGTTGCCGACCTTCGTAAAATCGCGGAAGCCTTTCAGGGCGGAATAGTTTCCGTTGGCGATCACCAGGAAAATCACCGGAGCTTTCGATTGCACCGCCGACCAGAGCGCCTGCACCGAATATTGCAGCGAGCCGTCTCCCACCGCGCAGACCACGCGGCGATCGGGATGCGCCATCTGCAAACCGACGGCGGCGGGCGCGCCGAACCCAAGGATTCCCGTGCGCACGGAGTAAAACGAGCCGGGCTCGTCGAGCTCGACGTAGCGGTCGAGATCGCCCTTCGACGACGGGCACTCCTCGGAAATCATCGCGTCGCGCGGCATTAGCTTGTTCAGCGTATAAAACAGATACGCACAGGTTATTGGATTTTCTGCGGCCGGCTCGGGCGGTTGCCTTCGCGCCGGCACAGTGCGCTCGAGCGGCTTCACGCGGCTGCGCAGATATTCCGCGGCGGCCTTGAGATTTCCGACGATGCTTGCGCCGGCAAGCGCCGTCGACGCGTCCTGCGGCGAATTGGTGATCTGAAAAAGCTTGGTTCCGGGCGCGATGGCGTGGCCCGGCACGAAAGCGTAGTAGAGAAACACCGGCGCGCCCAGGACGACGACCGTGTCGTAACCCGCGAGCTGGTAGGCCAGCGGCTTGCGCGCGGGGAGCAGGCCCCCGCGCAGCAGGCGATGGCTGCGCGGAAACGCCCAGCGCGAAGCGATCGGCTCGGCGTAGACGTCCGCGTTGAGCTTTTCCGCGAGCGCGACCACTTCACGGTTCGCGCCGTCTTCTTCGATCTGCGCGCCGGCGATCAGCGCGAGTCTCTTGCTGCCATCGATCGCGCCGACCACTTCGTCGAGCGCCGCGGGATCGGGCAAAACCGTCTGCGTCACCTTGCGCGCGGCCACCGGCTCACAGGGCTTGTTCCAGTCGTCCATCGGAACGGAGATGAACACCGGGCCGCGCGGGGGCTGCATCGCCAAGTAGTATCCGCGGGCGATGGCCGCCGGAACGTCTTCGGCGCGCAGCGGCTGGCACGACCATTTCACGTAGGGAGTCACCACTTCGGCCGCGCGGCTGATCAGAAACGGCTCGCCCATGATTTGCCGGCGGTCCTGCTGCCCGGTGGTGACAACCAGAGGGGCGTGGCTGGCCAGCGCATCGATCAGCGCGGAAAGCCCGTTGCCCGCGCTGGCGATCGAATGCAGGTTCACAAACGCCGCTTCGCCGCGGCCGAGTGCGTAGCCCACCCCCATGCCCGCCGCCACGCGCTCGTGCAGCCCGAGCACATACTGAAAATCCGCCGGCATGTCTTTCAGGAACGGCAGCTCGCTCGAGCCGGGATTGCCGAAAATTTTCGTCATCCCCAGCTCGCGCAGCAAGCTGTAGGTCACTTCGCGGACGGTCGGCACGCCGGAAAGCCTCCTGGATGGTTCGTCGCTGGGCTGAATATATACCGGATTCGGACCATCGCTCGGTCTTCTCCCGTCGCACAGGGCCTCCTAGGATTCACCCCGGTCATCGACACCACCCTGGAAAAGAAGATTGATATCCGATGGCGTTGCATCGACCTGTGGAGACCACCGTGTTCATCGGGCCCTAGCCGGGGGTGGAGGGGCAGAACCGATTCGTCCGAATCACAGGGACTTCGGACAGGCGGGACAGAAGGAAAGAGGCGCTCGGTGACCTCACAAGCGCCTCCCGTACTGCGTCAACGTAAACCGTACCTCACCGGATCACCTCCTTCTCGGCAGGAACGCCGATGTCGACAAGAATGTCGAATGATCCGAGTATAACGCCGGATCGGAGAACTGGAAACTGCCCCCTCCGCAGTCGGGTAACGCCAACGGTATCCCGGCCGGCAGGCGAGGTTGGGGTGCCCGCGTAACTTCCCGCTTTGCCGTGCGTTATAACCAATTGCCGCGCGCGCGCGGAACGTCGTATCCTGTTGCGCCAACTTTCAGACATCCGAGCGATCGAGCGACCGGAAAGGCCGAGACGCACACATATGGGCGAGATGATTGTAGTGCAGGACCTGGTGAAAAATTACGGCGAATTCTGCGCTGTAAATCATGTTTCGTTCCACGTGCCGGAGGGAGTGATCTTCGGCTTCCTGGGGCCGAACGGCGCGGGGAAGACAACCACGATCAAGATGCTGACCACGGTGCTTGATCCGACCAGCGGGTCCATCAAGGTAAACGGGCATGACCCGACTCGCGAGCAGAAGCAGGTGCGACAGTCGTTCGGCATCGTGTTCCAGGACCCGAGCCTGGATGACGAGCTGACCGCTTACGAGAACATGGACCTGCACGGGATTCTTTACGGCGTGCCGCGGGCCGAGCGGCACCAGCGCATCGACGCGCTGGTGGACCTGGTGGGCCTGGGCGAGCGCAAGAAAGATTTCGTGAAAATGTACTCGGGCGGGATGAAGCGGCGGCTGGAAGTGGCGCGGGCGCTGCTGCACAAGCCGCGGATCCTGTTTCTGGACGAGCCGACGATCGGACTGGACCCGCAGACCCGCAACCACATCTGGGGCTACATCCAGCAGCTGAGCAAGGAGGAAGGCGTGACGGTATTTTTCACCACGCACTACATGGACGAGGCCGACCGGGTGGCGAGCGACGTGGCGGTGATCGACCACGGCAAGATCGTGGCGCAGGGCTCGCCCGGAGAGCTGAAAGAGCGCACCAAGTGCGCGAACCTGGAAGACGCGTTCATCGCGCTGACCGGACACGCCATTCGCGAGGAAGAAGCGAACGCCACGGACCGCATGCGCATGATGGGGCGCGCGTGGAGAGGCGGAGGACGCCGATGAAAGCGATCTACATTTTGTGCCTGCGGCAACTGAAGCGGTACATCCGGTCGCCGGCGCGGATCATCGGCTCGCTCGGACAGCCGATTCTGTTCTTGGTGGCGCTGGGATTCGGAATGCGCGCCATGTTCGCGCGGGCCGGCGGAGGAAATTACATCAATTTCCTTTCGCCGGGAATCATTTCCATGGCGATTCTGTTCAACGCCGTGTTTTCGGGGATCGAAATCATCTGGGACCGGCAATTCGGGTTTTTGAAGGAGACGCTGGTGGCGCCGGTGTCGCGTCTGGAGATCGTGTTGGGCCGGATGCTGGGCGGGGCGATTGTAGCGTTCGTGCAGGGGCTGATTGTGTTTGGGATCTGCCTGATCGCTGGGTTCCGGTTCGTGACGTCGCCTTACCTGCCGCTGGCAATTTTTTTCATGTTCATGATTTCGCTGCTGTTCGCGGGCATCGGGACGGTGTTTGGCTCGGTGCTGCAGGACATGCAGGGATTTCCGCTGATCATCAATTTTCTGATCATGCCGCTGTTCTTTTTTTCGGGGGCGATTTTTTCGGCGAATGGGTTGCCGGCGGTGCTGCGGATCGGGCTGCAGCTCAATCCGTTGAGTTACGGCGTGGACGGGTTGCGCGGGGCGCTGATCAATCAGTTTGCGTATGGGTTGACGACCGATGTGGCGGTGGTGACGATCCTTACTGCGTTGTTGCTGGCCATCGGGAGTTATTTCTTCTCGAAAATTCAGCTGTAGCACGATCGAATCGCCAACGCCCTTGCCGCCGGCGCTACGCTGTGGGCAGCGCGCTCATTGCGAGGCGCTCCTCGTGGCCCGGGTCGTTTGCTACTTGGCATTCGTCGTTGAAGAGCATGGTGGCGCGCGTCGTGGTGTCGTAGGCGGGCCAGTGCGGTAAACCGGCGTGGTGGGGGTTGCCGGTGCGGGCGAAGGCGGCCCAGGCGGCGCTCATTTTCGCCGCGAGCGGCGCGAGATCCGCGCCCGTGCCGTTCATACCGGTGGTTTTGTCCGTGTTGTCGAAGACGAAGGCCAGTTCGATGCCGTGCGGCGAGCGCAGCTTGCCGCCGAGTACCGGACTGCGCCAATCGAAGATGTACATGTAGGCGGGCGCGGCGCCCTGCGCGGCTTTGCGTTCGGCCTGGGTGATGGCGTTGATACGCATCATGCGGTCTGTGGTGACGGCGAAGTAGATGTCGCTGGGCGTGGCGTCCGGCCGGTCTTTTTTGTAGACGGCGAGGAGCGTATCAAGCTGCGGGTCGTCGTTGAGGTGGAGATAGGATTTCAG
>Ga0210404_10000681_pt1 | contig 16299 bp, 13 predicted proteins | sample IncBWH28MmetaG_FD_155455 | JGI IMG/M metagenome (GOLD analysis project Ga0210404, IMG submission 155455) | Forest soil microbial communities from Barre Woods Harvard Forest LTER site, Petersham, Massachusetts, United States - Inc-BW-H-28-M | ecosystem: Environmental > Terrestrial > Soil >... | reverse complement strand
GCGGTTCCAGCAAGAACAGTCACAATTGCTGGAGATGGTAGAATCTTGAAATCTTGAACGATGAGAGTAATTATTGTAGAGTGAGCTAGCTGACCATATGTGGCCGTTATGTTTAGTGTGTAGACTCCAGCAATCTGTCCAGCCTTGATATCTATGCCGGTCGAATTACCAGATGCAGTTAACTTGAGGCTAGGAAATAGCGGTGTCCCAGACGGCCCAGATGGCGTCGTAATGACGCTGATAGTCAGAGTTCCAGCGAAACCATTCAGACTAGCGTAGTGCACCGATGGAAATAGACTCTCTTGACCTACTAGTAGAGTTAGCGTAGGAATGTTCGGAGTAGATGTGAAGTCCACAATGTGGAATACGATTGCCGCTGTCGCATGAGACAGAGTCCCGTTTGTCCCTGTTACAATTACAGTGTAATCGCTCGCCGTAGAAGAACGACAGGATAGAACGGAATTTACCGGCGAGGGAATCAGAGTAACTTTGTTGGGGGATAACAGGCACGTTATCGCAGACTGTGCGGAGAAGCTCAAAGTCACCGTTCTGTTGAAACCGTTCAGTGCTGTCAAAGTGACGGTTGAGTTTCCCAGTGATCCAGCGTTGAGAGTCAGGCTTGTCGGGCTAGCTATGATTGCGAAGTCGACTACTTGGAAGGTGATTGTTGCATTATGAACCAAGGGGCCGCTTGAACCGACCACCAACACGCTGTTGTTCCCGATAGTTGCGTAGGTACACGTCAGATTGAGGCTAGCAGAGGTTGCCGAAGAGGTTAGAGTCACACTAGGGACGCTGAGGCTACACACCGTCCCTCCATTTTGATTGAGTCCAACGGTTCCCACAAATCCGTTGACAGCAGTCACGAGGATTGTTGATGTTCCTGAGGACCCGGCGTTGACCATTAACGCCACCGGACTAGCGGCGATCGTGAAGTCTTGGATTCTAATCGCAAAAATTGCTGCATGAGAGATACTATTGCTACTCCCAGTTACGATTACGTTGTAGTTGCCCACTTGGCCGCTACACTTCAGACTAACTGCGCCTGAAGGCGCGGTTGAGTTGAGAGTCACGCTGCTAGGACTCAAGGAGCAGATGAGCCCCGTCGGAACTGTATCAGTGAAAGTCACGGGGCCTTTGAAACCGTTGACCGCGGCAACTGTAATCGTCGAGTTCGCCAGCCGGTTCGTGAGTACTGTCGAACTCGTAGGGCTTGCGCTGATGGTGAAGTCAACACCCACAACCGCAATGGTAGTCGAGGCAGATAGAGTGCCGGAGGCACCAATTACCGTGATAACAACGTTGCCAGTCTGTGAGCCCGCCGTAACCGTGAGGGTTGCATTCTGTTTCCCACCCACGGCAAGATTGACAGTGCCAGGAGTGAATTTGGTAGTGAAACCGCACGCGCAACCACTAGCCGTCGCGCTCAGGCTCACTTGACCGCTGAAGCTGCCAAGACTGGTCACGGTGATTGTGCTGTTGACCGAGCCACCGGCCGGGATCGTTAGCGAAGAGGGGTTGGCTGAAAGGGAAAATCCTTGCACTTGTACCGTTACTGTTGTCTGGCATAGCGGGCCACAGTTGGGCCCCGTTATCGTGACGATGTATGTGCCTGTGCTGGAGCTCAATGCTGTCACTGTCAGGGTCGAGTTTGCCGCTCCACATTGGTTGCAGGGGGGAACGTTGACAGGGTTAGGAGTGAATGTAACCGTGGGGTCAGAAGGATTAGTTGGAGTAACGGTTGCACTTAGCGGAAGTGGCCCGGTGAAGAGATTGAACGTATTTACAGTGATAGTTGAATTGGCCTTCTGGTTTGGAATTACTGTAAGCACACTCGGGCTGGCGGCGAGGGTGTAGGTAGGATTGCAGAACTGGCCATTCAGACAGGATATTCTCCAGGCGGTGAGCGGGTGCATTTCCCAGCCTGAAAAGGCATGATTCGCCTCCCCAACATGATCCGGGTCCCAGTAGATGAATCCCTGGAAATCAATCAGCGTCTTGTCCGACGCGGATAGGTTCGCAAGCTGGGTTGGATCGCAGACGGTATTGGGTCCGCAATACCCCGCCTCCTTCCAGTCGTGGTCGAATTCCATGTGTATCGTATGCATGCAGCCGGTCGTGTTTTGAGTCGTGCAGACGCCAAAGCCGGGTGTGTATATGTTGAAGGTGGTGTCATTGAAGGGTATTGGATTTGGATATAGTCCTCCTCCGTTAACAGGATCAAAGTGAGGTGCGTTAAGTGGTAGGGCGGGGTCTTCTTGGGTGAGACCGGTTCTCTGGACTCCTCTGACCTCGACGAATGCAGAGACGTTCTGTCCGTCAGCGTTCGTTATTGTGCAAGGAGGCCCGCCTTGCTGCCAACCTGAGAGAGTGTTTGTGAACGAGGTGGGAGTCAGCCAGCGTTTGGCGTCTCCAGGACTTCTCGCTTGTATTCCAGGGTTAAAGATGCTGCCGCTCTCTGTGGCGCCCCCTGAGGAAGCGTTCCTTTGACTTCCGAGGATCTGCTCAATGGTAACAACGATCGGAGTGCAGGCGACCTTTGGATTCCAAGACGTATCTGTCTGAAACGTAGGAATTGATCCGACAGTTTCTAGGCCAAAGTTTAGCCTATACGGTGTTGTTGCTCCATCTATCCAGACTATTCCGATCGTGTTCTGGCCGTTGACTGGAACCGAATAGTGGAAGCTGCCAATCGAAGACTCATCAACGGCCGGTTGGGTTGCGAAAGCGTTTGGAGTCAGACTCCACCCCCCTCCGAACCCAGACCATTCGTCAATGGCCTTGTTGGCCTGGTTGTACCAGAAAACGTAGATTCGCGAGTCAGCGGAATCAAAGGACGCAGTAAATGGTAGGGAATACCGATGACCGTTTACATTACCGGGGAGGCCGAGGACGGACTTTGCTTCTCCAGGACCTATGACATTTTGTTGCCACGTTACGCCAGGGGGCTTGACCCCCGAGTTCAGGGTCCCCTTGTTAGTGTCAAACCACACCGCGTAGACCGAGGTTCCTGAAGCAAAGATGAAAGAGTTTACATCTGTAGATTGCGTGGTTAGTGAAACTTGGTCCTCGCCAAGCCAATTCGATCCGTCGTATAGCCTACCGAACAATGGGAACGTGTCGGCCCAGTAGCCAGCGTACACTTGCCCCGAACTAAGAGCTGCAATATCGACGTGCCAGTTTGCGCTAATCGATTGCGAAAGTGTGGACGCCGGAAGCGGAATGTCCCCAGTCCATAGCGGCGAAACTTCGATCAAAACCTGATTCGTCACATAAAGTGAAGGTGTCCCTGTATCGTTTGCGATGAATGTTATGGCCCAGATCTTGTTGGACTGATCTGCCGTCGGGGTCCAAGTGAACTTACCGGTATTCTTGACGAAAATTGCTCCCGCAGGCAAAGTACTGTTCGAGAGAGTGACGGGTTCACTGTCACTGTCTGATGCACTTACCGTGAATGCGATCGAGCTCCCGGTTCTAACGGAAAGTGATGATGGAGTTGTTAGAGTTAGTCCGTTGGTTTGGGTTCCTACTCCGGGCCCTATCTGCATCCGTCTGGTTGTGTTGACGGTTTGTTGTTGACTGTCCTTGGTTGTCAGAGACACTCCGTAGGGCCCAGGGGCCGTATAGTTGTGAGAAACGTTCTGACCCGCCACATTCGGAGATCCATCCCCAAACGACCAAGTGTAGGTATAGGGAGAATTTCCACCACTCGCAGCCGCAGAGAAGTTTACGTTTTGGAGCGACGGCAATGGATTCGGGGGGGTGAAAGTGAAGCCACTACTGATTGGAGATGAAGGTAGTAGTTGGTTGTTCGCGTGTACGATTCGAGCGGTCTGGTGCCCGCTGGTCCCCCCGCAGGATATTTTGTTGCTATCCTCTTGGTATCCTATCCATACTTGAGGAGGATTGTTTGAGTCAATAGTGACAACTTCATTTGGGAAGGCTGAAGTTGGGTTAGGGGTTCTCACCACTTGTTCTGGCTGCCATGTTATCGATCCTCCGGAAATAGTACCTGATCCGTACAGAAGTGCACGGTTACAGTCGCTATCGAAAGCTGACTCGTTGTAGCGAGCGTAGAATACTTGGTTTCCGGAATTGGCTACTGACCAGTCGCTATCCGTTACATGTATGCCCGTGTTCCCAAGGGTCGACACCTTGGTTGCCAAGGACCAACTGGTGCCATCAGAACTTGTTACATAGTAAAAGCATCCTCCCTGACCTTCACAGCTTACTGCCGAATCTTCGTAGAAGACCCAGTAGAGACCGTTCGCGTAGAATCCGGGGTTCTGGTAAGATGATTCGTAGACATAATGATCGCTCGTCGGAGCGGTACTAATCAGGTGAGAATTGTTGGTTACCGCACTAACCGGTCGGGCCATTTCCGCGGCAGCAAAAATGCTCAAGGCCAGAGAGAGGAGGAGTAGCGTAAGGGATAGTCGACGGCGAAGCAATCTCTAGCCTGCGGTCAAAATAGGAATACCGATAATTAACCATTGAGCGCATGAGGATAGCCTGAGATATCCAAGAACCTAAGAAGGTATCCTTTCACGCATATTCTTACCCAATTCTAGATAATAACGAAATTTCCTTCTTGAGGCGAACCGCGTTGCGGAGCTCTTCGATATCGACAAGACTTCAAGGATCCTCCATAATCTTCGGAACTCCGATGAAGAACTCAGGGTCTACAATCTCGAACCGGTCTACAATCCCCATAACCCTTGAACACATAATGAACGAACTCCGACAAAGAGGCAATCAAGAACTCTGACTCCAGGTCAGCGAAGTGGATTGCTGCTGACGCCATTCGTGAACTGACTAGGTCTCCGGTCAGAAAGAAACTAGCCAGTACCAAGCCAGCAATGTCCAAGCAATAAGATCATTCGACGCCCCGCTCGTCACAGTTGGCGAATCTTGTCGTAAAAATCCATCAAATTGCGAGCCGCTGGTTCCTCCTTGTTCAGGGCAAAGATCTTCATTCCTTGTTCATATCTCTCAAATATCAACACACGACACTTGACTAGCGGCTCTGCAATCCGAGCAACTGTCGATGGAGACACGTCCAAGACCCGCGCGAGCCCGGCCTGGTTGAAGACCCTGTCCCGATTCTGCAACAAGTGTTCTACGAGTCTGACTTGGGCTTTTGATTGAAACAGGTCCAATAGTTTCATTGATCAGATCTCTTAGGAATATGAAACCAGGGTTCCAATATCTCTGCCTCTCAGCGCACTAGTTATATTGGATGGATCTTCCATTGAAACGAATCTAGTCGGAATCTTCGCTCTCTGCATGATCTTCAACGCAACAGGATCCAACAATTCATACTTGCCCGCATAGACATCACCAGCCATAGCCCAGCTCAACAACTTCTCTACACTCACCGATCTCAACAGCTTCGCTTTCGGATCTTTCTTCGGATCGGCAGTATACACTCCCTGGACGTCAGTTGCATTGACAAGAAAATCTGCATGAGTAATCTCAGCCGCGAGGGCAGCGACAGCATTAGTCGACTGCCCAGGTTGGAGACCCCCGATAACTACAACCTTCCCAGGACTTACATAATGAGTCAGCTCCGAGAGCATCGTAGGAATCTTCGTGACAGCGACACTCCCAAGGGCAAGCCTGAACAATTCCGCGTTAGCCCTAGTCACGGTTATCCCTAGAAGATCACTAGTCGACTCATCTGCCCCTAACTTCCGCGCAACGTCAATGTAGACGCGCGCATTCTGACCCCCGCCAGCAACTGTGACCAGTTGATTTCCTTCACTTGCGAAGGTGGACAGGACCTTTCCCATGCTCCGCAACGCGTCAACATCCGGGTCCCGCTTGAACAGTGCACCCCCTAGCTTCACAACCGCCTTCATCCGAGTCTGAAACCCGAAGCGAACGGATTCAGTATATTAGAATGGAGAACGTTGTTATAGAACAGACTGAACAGGCAGAGCACCCGTTGGATTAATCTGAAGCTCCCATGCTCGAAGAGTTCTCCAGACCACGGCATTCGTTCGATACTCGTCAGGACTCTTTCTGCGCAGACTCTTGCTCGTTCGTCAAGCGGTTGCTGCTCGTTTTCGAGGCTCGCCAAATCGCGTTTTTCGGTTCAAAACAGGCGATGACTCTGAATTCAAGCCGAATCCAGGCCATTCCGAGAGTCCCCCCCCTCCCCGGGGGGGCCCCTGCTCTTGCTAGTCCGAGCGCTCTTTACTGGTCCAAGGATTAAATACGATTTTCAGCCAGGAGTATAGTGAGGACTGGTCACAGTGACGAGTAAGATTCCGGTCGAATCCAGTTCGACCCGTAACGTTTCTCTCTGAACGAATAGCGGCCGCTCTGGCCAAGCCCTTAAACAACAATTTTCCAAGGCAGGAGGACGCTAGATGCCAGGCGCAGACTCCGTCGCACAGTTCAAGTTCAAACGAACCCTCGAACAGCTCGCAAAGAAAGAGGGCAGAGGCACAGAACTCATCAGCCTCTACGTCCCACCCGACCGGAAGATACACGAAGTTCTAGGACAGCTACGCGAAGAACTCGGAACCGCGGTCAACATCAAGTCACGCACCACTCGAAACAACGTTCAGGACGGGATCGAACGGACAATGCAACGACTCAAACTCTTCAAAGAACCACCTCCAACAGGACTCGTAATCTTCGCCGGCGCAATACCGCAGAACGGTGCGGGCAGCGAGAAGATGGAGACCTACACACTCATTCCCCCAGAACCGATCGTCGTTGGCTTCTACAGATGTGACGCCCGCTTCCACGTCGAACCACTACTCGCCCTCGTTGCTGACAAGGACACGTACGGGATACTGGTGATTGATGGGACTGAAGCGGTAGTTGCGACTCTGAAGGGGCGTAGAGTGGAGATTCTCAAGACTTTCACGTCGGGCACGCCGGGCAAGAGCAGGGCTGGTGGACAGTCTGCTCGGAGATTCGAGAGGATCAGAGAACAAGTCATTAACGACTATTACAAACGCGTCGGCAACCACTTCAACGAGATGATGTTGGAGATCCCGGACTTGAAAGGGATCATCATAGGCGGACCTGGACCCACGAAGTATGTCTTTGAGGAAGGCGAGTATCTGCAGTATACTCTCAAGAAGAAAGTCCTCTCACTAGTCGACACTAGCTACACCAGCGAAGCGGGAGTCGAAGAAGTTGTCGAGAAGAGCAACGAGGTCTTCAAAGGCGTCAGATACGGCGAAGAGAAACAGCTAGTCCAGAAATTCCTCTACGAGCTGGGACATGAGACTGGCAAGGCAGCGTTCGGAGAAAAGAAAGTCCAAGAATACTTAGAGAAGGGAATAGTCGACATGCTCTTGATCTCGGAGAAGCTAGAAGGAGAGCGTGTAGTGCTCAAGTGCAAGAACTGTGGAAACATTGAAGAGTTCAGAGGAACCAGATACGAAGCTCACGCAGTCATGAACGAGCTATCGACCAGACTCTGCAAGAACTGCGGCAAGGCAATGCTCGAAGCCACCGACCATGGCGACATTATCGACAACTTCCTCGAGTACGCAGAGAAGTCCGCAAGCAAGGTTGAAGTCATCTCCGAAGAGACAGAAGAAGGAAGAATGCTAAGGGACTCTTTCGGAAAAGTCGCAGCAGTACTACGATACGGCGCCAACTAGGTCGCCCATAGTAGCCCTAATCCCAACAATAGACCTAATTCCCTAAGAGACGAAGCGGACCCGAAAGACTGATGGTTCGACAGACGAAGGTCATCTTCTTCGACCTCGGCGAGACACTTGTCACTCAGAACATCGAAGACAACATGGTGACAAAGAACGCTCTTCATGAAATCAGCCCTCTACTACCAAAACGGATCTCTCCAGAGAAGCTATTCGAGTTCTACCGCGAGGGCTACAAGATCAATGAGACAATCCGATCCCGACATCAGGTAGAGATCCCGATTCAAGTCTGGATGAGACAGCTACTGGAGCGAATAATCGAGGATAATCCATCAGACCAGCTCGTCAGCAAAGCGATCGAAATTATTGTGAAAGCACGCGCCGCGAACGGAGTCGCCTTCGACGACGCTGACTCTACACTGAGGAAGCTCTCAGGACGAGATGTCAAGTTGGGAATAATCTCTAACGTCTCATCGCACGAGGTAGCCATGGGAATCCTCGATAACGTCAGACTAACAAAATACTTCGACCAGGTCGTGACGTCCGCAAGTGTAGGGATCAGAAAGCCTGATCCAGGAATATTCCGATACGCGCTAATGCAGTTCAAGGCTCGACCGGAAGAAGCGGTGATGGTGGGTGATTCGGAAGTGCATGATATTGGAGGAGGGTACGTCGCCGGACTCAAGACAGTTCTGGTCGACAGAAGACGACGCGTGGAGAATAGCCTTGCCGATTATCGTTTCACCTCGCTGCACGAAGCATCTACAGAATTAGAGTCCTTGTAGCTATAGCTGTCAGCAACATTCCTGCGACGCCCAGGAGTAATGAAAATGGTAATCCTGGAAACATTTCGTATCTCGACAGGGCTCGGAATCCCAGGTAAGATCCGGCGAGAATCCCTAGCGCCGCCCCAAAGAACGAAAACAGGCCGAAGTACACCAACGCTGTAGTAGCTACGAGCGAGTAGAAGACGAGGTCTCCCATCCCGATTGTCAGCTCACCGTACGTGTACATCGCTCCAGGCAGATCGCCAGCCTCGACAGCCTTGGCCAACGCGCCTACTGGGCCTCTAAACACTGCAACTATGTCATAGACGACGAGCGCCCCGACCAAGACGAGCGCGGTTTCCGGGCCAATAGAATAGCCAAGAAACACTCCCGTAAGTGCTCCCAGCGCTGTCACACCTGACAATTGGCGAGACTGTCCCTTCCCAAAAACGGTCAATCCAATCGCTGCAGCGACTCCGAGGGAGAGCAGTAGCGAGACCAGTGCCCACAAGTTGGTCGTCACATCAACGACTGATGCGAGAATCGATGTTGAATACCAGAATGCAACTGCAAAGGAGACTAGAACCAGGGCTCCCTTAATCAGCCGACGAATGAACCGCATCCGACCTCTACGAATCAGTAGAAACATCACCGTGGCGCTCGCCCCAAGAGCGAAGACAAACACGACAGCATTGAGGGATGCGCCAGAGACTGAGTTGACGTCGAATGGAGTCACTTGGGCTTGCGCTGGTGCTACTATCGAAATCGGATAGGCCAGAATTCCTGTTGCTAGTAGACCGAGGAATACTGGGAGAAGATGCTTGGGGCGAGGCTTGAAGACCTTGCTCTCGCTCTCTGCCATGGCGTTCTAGATCTCGACGACATCACCGGTCTTCGGAGCACTCGCGTTCAAACCAAGCTCCGTCGAAGCCCAGTCGGCCAGCTTCTTACAGTTCCCTTCTGCTCCGTGCACAATGAACACTCGGGTCTTCTTGTCTAGATCCGAGAGAGTCTGTTCAAGCTCCCTTTTTCCACCGTGTGAGGAGAAGTCGAAACGCTCGATCCGTGCATCAACCTCCCGAGCTCTCCCATGAATCACGAACTTTCGTCTCTCCAAGAGAATTCGCCCCGGACTTCCCGGAACCTGGAAGCTCACCATGAAGACAGCATTCTCCTTTTTCGCTGCAACATTCTCCATGTAGAAGACCGACGCTCCTCCTTTCAGCATCCCTGCGGGAGAAATAATCACGCCTGGAGTTTTCGCGGCTCTTCGCCTATCGTTCCAGCCGTCAACCCAGTGGGCCATCTTACTGGCCCGCTCGAAAACCTTGGCATCACGCAGAGCAGTCGGGTTCTTGAGAAGCAAGTCCATCGCATCAAGAGCCATCCCATCGACAAATACAGGATGTTCGAAATGGTACGCAGAAAGGACGCTCAGTAGTTCTTGAGATCTTCCAACGCCGAACGCCGGGACCAGCACAGTCCCGCCACCCTCCACGACCTCTGTAACCTTCTGGACAAACTCCTTCTCCAGCCCATCCCTGATCGGATGATCCTCCATCGCATAGGTCCCCTCCATGACAATCGCGTCCAAGTTCTTGTATTCAGGATCCGCACCGTCAACGAGCCTTGTAGGCTGACGGTTGAAATCCCCAGTGTAGAGGATCCTCTTCCCGTCACTCTGGACAATCGCCTGCGCGCTACCCGGAATATGTCCAGCGTTAATCAGAGTCACCGAGCCATTACCAATGTCAGTCGCTTGTTTGTACTGCAGATCACGCTGATGCTTCAGCATCGTCTGCAGGTCAATGTACTCGTAGGGAGCATAGTAGCCGCTCAGCTTCAGAAAGTCTTTGATGATCAGGTTCGTGAGAGTAAAAGTTGGCTGGACACCGTAGAGAGGCACGCCTCCAGCAATGTAGAAGATGGGTGCCGATCCAACATGATCAAGATGAGCATGCGTGAGAACAATAGCCTCCACTTCTTTCGGAGGAATGTGCATAGGAAAAGCAACCTGATGGTTAACCATCACACCGTAGTCTAAGACGAGATACTTCTCGCCCATACTAACAGCAAACGCGGACCTGCCTACTTCTTGGCAGGCACCCATGAACCGAATTTTCATCCGAACACCGAGTCACGCTGACGCAGAAACATTTGATGATTCTAAACTCACAATCATCCCGAAGGCCGAGAACACTATGATAAAAGCCCTACAACGACTCCACGAACAAGAGAGCTTTAAGCAGCGCCGAATTATGGCGGTTCTATTCTAGCTAGAGAACTGCTTTGACAATTCGCATCCTCGTCAACTCGAAAAATCTCAGAGGGTCCACACTAGTAACAGGATTTCACGGCGTCGGCCAGACAGGATACATCGCAACATCGTACATGATTCACGCCCTCAAAGCCGACAGAATAGGATTCGTCGACGTCTCCAACCCACCACCATGGGTCGGGACCGCGGAGGGAGGCCTCGTCACACCGTTCGAGGTCTATCGAAAAAACAAGGTCGTTCTGATAAAGCTAGAATTCTCGCCTCACCGGTCAGAAGAGGCAGAGTTCGCAAAGACTCTCTCCGACTGGGCTGTAAACCAGAAGTTCAAAGATGCAATCCTGATCGGAGGATTGGACGTCGCGTTCAGACACAACAAAGACGACTTCTGCGTTGTACCGACAGGAGCATATCTCGACCGCGCGAAAATCTTCAAAGCCCCAATACTAGAACCAGGCCTTCTGGTCTATGGACCCCTCGCAGTCATGCTCAGTCAGTTCGAAATACATGACTTTCCCGCCGTCGCAATCTTACCCTATGCTGAACCCGCCAGGGCAGATCCCGCCGCCGCGGCACTAGCCCTCCGAAAGATCTCGAAAGCGTACAATTACAATGTCGACGTGAACGAGCTAGTGAAGGACGCCAAGTTCATCGAACGAGAATTTGACCAGAAATCCCGCATGACCCGCAAGTCACTACAGAGAATGTATGCCTAGGGTTTCCGGACTATTCTCTTTTCTATGGACTTGACGATAGCGTCAGGCTTCAACGACTCACCATCAAGGACTTTAAGAGTACGCTTTCCAAAGATCTTCGACAACTCTCTTTGGACAGCCTGGCCGTAGTTACCATCTGAAACCAGAATCACGGCTTTTGGGTGCAGGCTTTGGAGAAATTTCGAAACTGTCTTCGCTCTCTCCTGAAGTATGATAGGATCTGCTTCGTGAAGACCCTCTGTCTGAGCTATTGGAAAGGTCTCATCTAGCTCGATGGGAACGGGACCCCAAGTGAGCGAGTAGAAACAAATAGAGACTCTTGGATGATCGTCGAACGCCTTGGCGATTGACTCGTATCTAGGATCTTCATGATATGGTCTTCGCCATCGGCCGGGAAGAACCAGGACCTGTTTCCTCCTCTCCTCGACACTACCCTGGAGCTTCGAGACAAATCTCAATTTCTCAGGCCTATTGTCACTCGTCGAGCCCAAGTAGAATATTCCATGTGGTTTGACCGCGGGAGTAGATCTCTCAAGAATCTCTGAGTACCGAGTTATTCGGTTGAAACACTCTTTCAACGCCGGGTGAGCATGGGAACGAAGCTCTAGCAGTTCCCAGAGCCTCCCCTTTCGAATGGCCTCTCGGATTCGCCGCAGTTCCGAGAAGCACGTCCAAAGATTGTGCTGAACTAGTCGAGTATCGCCCTCCTTGGTTTCGGACCTCATGAAGTCCTCCGGACTAGAGTCGACACAAACTGGACACGTACAGACGAATTCAACCATGTCCCCGAGAAGCTGAGTCCCATCAGAGGTCAGATATCGGCCGGCACGCGCATAGAGAGCGTAGGCGGCAGAATCGAACAGATCACAACCAAGCGCCACCAGGAATGGAAAGACAACTGGATGACCTGCACCGAAGAGATGGAACGGCTTCCCTGTTGGAAGAGCCCTCTTGGCAGCCATGATCATATCCACCAATACATCGTAACGCTGAGTCTCCATCAGCTCCGTTGGACTTCCGAGAGCGTAGATTGCGAAATCTCGCTTGGCCATTTCTCGAGCTGACCGCTCAACTTCCCCTAAGTGGACTCCTCCTTGGATTGGGCCGACCCAGAGGATGTCTTTTCGAGTAATCACTTCGAGAGCCCGATCCGCGCGTCTGATGGTCTCATCTACAGTCCACTTTGCCCGTGAAGGATCGCTCTTGAATCCAGTAGGAACATCTAAGATCACTCCTATGTCGGTGTTGATCCTCTCCTGGTAGCCAACTATTTCCTCGGGCGTCACACCCACATGGCCGTATTCCAGGATCTGATATGCACCGGAATCTGTAGCAACAGTTTCCGAATAATCCAGGGTTCCATGAACGTCGACAGTGTCCAAGCCTTGCCGCCCTCTCTTCAACAAGTATGCGTTCGTCATCACTGCGTGAATGCCGACGCGATCGAAGAACTCTCTTCCGAGAGTTCGGTGATGCGGATCCAGTACCGGAAACATGTGTGGAGTGGCAAATGCTCCGCTCTTCGTCCTGATTGTCCCGATTCGTCCGAGAAGATCCTTGCCGTGAACCTGAAAACTCATTCTTAGCGTCTTAAGCTACTTTGAGACCCTTCTCGCGAATGAACTCGTCAAACACTCGCTGGACCCTCTCTGCAGCGGGCCCAGATCCCTCGATAATTCCCTTCTCGTTTACTCGAATCCTATCCATCACAACGATAACCCCCGCATCGTCCATAACCCGGACCATCCGGGGAAAGACCCGCTCAAGCCTCTCACCAAGGCTCTGAAGATCGAAAGGCTTCTCGAAACTCGAAATCTGAAGAATAACGCTACCATTGATGAAGAGCTTGTGAATATCACCCTGATCCCCTTTCGCATTTGTTAAGCACACGCTCAGATGCTCGGTGTCCACGCCGGTAAGAGTTCCAATGTACGTCTTGCCCTGGCTTGTGACGATGCTAACATGCTTCTGCAGTAGGTTCGAGAGTTCTTCCATGAACTTGCGGCCAGCGGTCGAGGACATCTTCGCTACGTTTGGTCCGCTTCAGGAACCCGCTATATCATCTTTGGTCCAACCCGCCACGACGAGCCTTAGCTTCAGAGACTATCATCCTGGCCTCGCGCGAATCTCTCGCCATCCGGATTACCTTGAGTTCATTGACAGGGATTCTTGCATTGCATTTGGGACATGTCTTACTCTTGTAACGAGAATCTGCAACGAGCAACGTGTGACATCGCGGACATTCCGCGACAATGTAACGGTCGATCATAGAACATTCCTCGACAACAAGATAGGGTCGTACTTCTCCAACCAGTCTGCCGAGGATCTGAAACTCCATCCTTTATTTCTCGATAATGCCTTGAAGATTTCGCGTACGAGCTTCCTAGGACGCTTACCAGTCGCATCAATCTCGAAGACTCTGGTCTTTCCTAGAGCCTTCAATGAGTCGTAGAGAGAAACATCAATCATTTCCGCTTCGACGTTCTCCCAAATTTTGAGTCTTGGCCAATTCCTCGCACGTAAACGCTTGGCCAGAACCACAGGGTCAAGACGTAGAACGATCGCAACCATTCCACGCGTCTTTGGAAGGATTGAGCTAGAGTGAGTCTCAAAGACGATCCCCTTCTCTCGGTGATCCTCGAAATAGCTTTGGAGTCGTTTCCGGACAGCACGCTCGTCGATTATGTAGGATCTGGCTCGACGACAGAATCCTTTGTGAAGTCTCTGCCTCTTGACCAAGTCGCTTAGGCTAGAATATGTGAACCCGATCTCTTTCGCGAGCAGCTTGGCGACGACTGTCTTTCCGACTCCGGGAGTCCCAGTCACGATCATGATCTTCGGCAAGGTTTGTTCTGGTGCTCCGGCCGGGACTCTCCGCCCTATGGAAGCTTTTGAACCCGGGTCGCCGGATCGAGAGTCCGGCATACTTTCGGCCATGTGCAGACCGGTCTATACTACCGGAGCAGACGCCCCGGGAAAATATGTTTCAGTTAAGTCTTTTCTGGAAGCTATCTAGTCGGGCGGTGGACCTTGGCCCTTTGGCATGGGCGGAGGTTTCGCCGCTGCGATGACGTCGTCGATCCGGAGAATCATCGAGGCAACTTCCACAGCCGATCCTATCGCGTGCTCCTTGACTTTTACCGGTTCCAAGACTCCTTCCTTCATCATGTCAGTAATCTCGCCAGTGTAGACGTTGATGCCACTCCAGAGTCCTTTCGTTTCGTGTGCGGCTCTGAGAGCGACTAGGATGTCAACCTGGTCGAGGCCCGCGTTCTCGGAGAGTGTCCTAGGAATCGCTTCCATTGAGTCAGCAAACGCTTCCACAGCAAGCTGTTCTCTCCCACCAATCTTGGTCGCGTAGTCGCGTATTCTCTTAGCCAGCTCGGTCTCGACCGCGCCGCCTCCGGCGACTATCTTGTTCTTCTTGACCACATCAATGACGACCGAGAGTGCATCTTTGAGAGACCTTTCAGCTTCGTCAACCATTCGCTCCAGGCCCGCACGAATGAGGATGCTGACCGACTTCGGGTCTTTTGCGTCTTCAATGAATATCATCTTGTCGTCCCCGATCTTTCGTTCCTCTACAAGTCCGGCGTTTCCGAGATCGCTGGCCCGCAAATCCTCTAGGTTCGTGACGATCCTGCCCCCAGTAGCTCGGGATAGTTTCTCGATGTCGGACTTTTTGATCCTTCTCGCGGCAAGGATTCCCCGTTTCGCCATGAAAGACTGAGCAACCTCATCGATTCCTTTCTGGCATAGGAGTACGTTGGCCCCGGATTCTGCGACCTTGTCCACCATGTCCTTCATCAGCTTCGTCTCCTCGTCCAGAAACGACTGCATCTGTTGTGGGTTGCTGATCTTGATCTCAGCGCTGAATTCTGTCTTCTCAATCTCCATCGCGGTATCCAGAAGTGCAATTCTGGCCTTCTCCATCCGTTTCGGCATTCCAGGATGAACGACCTCCTTGTCAATAATGACACCATTGACAAGCTCCGTGTCCATCAGGCTCTTCCCTTCCTTCTTCACCAGCTGAATATTGTCGATATCCGCGACAAACGAGTCTCCTCTCTTCTCAATGATCTGGTTAACAGCCTGAACAGCTATCTTCGCAAAATGCTCGGTAGCGCCCCCAAGGCTCTTTCCGCGCATCGCTGTGATCGCGACTCTTCTCAGAGTCTCAGTATCCTTCAAATCCACAGTCTTCGAGATCTCGTTCAGAATCTCTCTGGCTTTTTCTCCAGCCTTTTTGTAGCCTGCGTTTATCACAGTTGGATGGAGTCCCTGGTCGAGCAGAAACTCTGCCCGTTTCAGAAGCTCGCCCGCTAGGACTACGGAGGTAGTAGTGCCATCTCCGACTTCATCATCTTGAGTCTTGGCCACCTCGACGAGCATTTTCGCCGCCGGGTGTTGAACATCTAACTCGTCTAGGACTGTGGCTCCATCGCTCGTGATAGTCACGTCTCCTAGACTGTCTACCATCATCTTGTCCATTCCACGTGGACCAAGAGTAGTCTTCACCACTTCGGAAACAATACGTGCCGCGCTGATGTTGCCTCTCTGGGCATCCTTTCCTCTATTGCGCGATGATCCTTCTTTGAGGATGAGAACTTGTTGATTTGCAAGATAAGACAAATCTGTTTTCGCTCAATGAGCGAAGCGGAAATATTTCGATAAAAACCTTATCTCAGATGATGGAGGGGTTTTCTGGTCATTCTTTCCAGATTCGCTTCACTGCGAGCCGGATATCTTCGGCTCTCACTGTTTTCCGCCCGGCGTGGGTGGCCAGTTCCAGGGCTTCCTTTCCAACTCTCACAGCAACCTCTTCCACTACTTTCCGCAGTTCTTCCGCCGCATCATCGCCTATTCTACCCGCACCGCCCTTTTTTATGAGCCGATGCACTGCGGCGGTTGAA
>Ga0210404_10000680_pt1 | contig 16306 bp, 16 predicted proteins | sample IncBWH28MmetaG_FD_155455 | JGI IMG/M metagenome (GOLD analysis project Ga0210404, IMG submission 155455) | Forest soil microbial communities from Barre Woods Harvard Forest LTER site, Petersham, Massachusetts, United States - Inc-BW-H-28-M | ecosystem: Environmental > Terrestrial > Soil >... | reverse complement strand
AGCTTTCCCGTGACCGGCTGACGCCGACACTGATGCCCGTCTCGTGAAGATCGATAAACTGTTGGAGTGTGGCGCTTATCCGGTCCATCAAGGCGTCTCGCCGACCTTCATAGTCCGCGGACGGGGACGCTGGAGACGACGCACCATTCTCCAATTCTGTGTGTAGAATCATGAGTCGTTCTTGCTGCAGGTGCTTGGTATCCTCGAGTAGCTGAATGCCTTGGGGAGTGAGTTCCTGTGTTTCGAGGGCCTGGAGCCCGCGATGAAATTCGTCGACCTCTTCATCAAAATGTTGCAAGAACGTGGCATCGCGTACGGCCAGATACTTCTTTTCGCTATTGAGTTGAGCGTAGAGCACGGTAAGCAGACGTTTGGCCGATTCAATCGCCGGGTAATGGCGAGTGGCCATGTTGGCACTCAATGCAGTGAGCTGGCGTAGTTGAAACAAGGCATACAGATTCACCCCCGCCATCACCACGATGATGACTAGGGAGGTCAGGACGATCCGCCAGAAGATAGATAAACGCACGAGCGAAGCTCTTTCTCAGCCTTGAGAAGCAAGGATATTTGTAGAAGTTGTAGGTAATTCCATACACTATTTCCCCGGTTCACTCAAGGGATCTGGCAAACACACTCGCTCGTGTATCATCAGCCCTTGTGGAGGGCGCAGGGGCCAAGAAGGTTTGAGCGGCTTCCATTTAAGAAAGGCGGAAACTTTTCTTTTCCGCCACCGTACTCGTCCCTACTTAAATGGCGAGACAAATCGGCGTTGGCGCCGTGACACCCCATGTAACGATGCAAAGAGATGGCCACGAAACAATAACATGGCCACGGCAAGCGGTGGTGTAAAGAGGAGCCCGAGATACCAGCTGATTGAAGGAGGGATACCCGCGTAGTCCAGCCAACCACCGAGGATCGTGAAAGGCAGCACGAGGAGCTGTGAAAAATCCAAACCTGCTCCCCTCCCCGCTCGACTGGAGAGGGAGAAAAATGATCGCAGTCCCATGGGGGAGAGGACGATGGGGGTCAGGATCACCGCAAATGGAAGAAACCATTCAATCCAATTCTCAAGGACGAACTCGTACGAGGTCTTGAACACGTCGAGCGGGGAATCATGCCGAACTTGATAAATAATTTCCGGTGCAGGGTTCAGCAAGAGAAAGAGGAGCAGAAAGGCTGCGTACGATAAAAGTTGCCCAAACGGGTTCGTCTGCGTACTCAGATCGAGAGCCATAAGCGGCAGCCATAAGACGAACCCAATGCCGATGACATCCCAAAAGTAGTGACCGACGCTGCCAAGAATATCGTGGAAGGTGAGTGCCCTTGCATGGCTAATCGATTGCTCGATCAGACTCAGGGTAGCGCCAACCAGGAGCGCATTCACCGCACCAAGCAGAAAGCCTCCGGCCATGCCGAGCGGCGATGCAATCTGGGTGGCGAGGACCAACAGGAATCCAAATCCCACCACGGCCACCATGGTCATCCAGCCGCGGGCAAGTGATTGTCCAGTTTTGTGGAAGGCGTTTCGATAGAGTGCGAGTGTTTCTGTCAAAATGCGTGACATGAAAGACAATAGTCTGAGGGAGCTTGTCGGGTCAAGCCAATGGACCCTCGCAAGAGGTTGACTTCCCATATCCTATGATTATGTGAGTGGGAACAGTTCACACGGATGAGCGGAGAGGAGTGATCCAATGGACATGAACCGTATGACGATTAAGCTACAAGAGGCGCTCCAGACCGCGTCGTCTCATGCCACAAGGCGGAGCCATCAGGGGATAGATGTGGAGCACCTCTTACTTGCGTTTGTGGAACAGGATGGAGGTCTCGCCTCCTCTCTCCTCGAACAGGCAGGATTGTCGGTGCCCTCCGTTCGCCAGGCGGCGGAGCAATCACTCATGAAGCTGCCTCAAGTACAGGGCGCCGGGGCAAGCCCCGGACAGCTCCACGTCGCCTCCCGGCTCAGCCAAGTCTTGGCCAAAGCCGAAGACGAACAACGGGCTTTGAAAGACGACTATCTCAGCGTCGAACATGTCATCCTCGCCATGGTCCAAGAAGGAGGTGTCTTCAAGAAACTCGGCCTGACAAAGGAACGGCTCTTGGGCGCGCTACAACAAATACGAGGGTCTCAACGTGTCACGAGCCAGGACCCGGAAGGCACCTACCAGTCTTTGGAGAAGTATGGCCGTGACCTCACCCGCCTGGCCGGGCAAGGGAAATTGGATCCCGTCATTGGGCGCGATGAGGAAATTCGTCGCGTCGTACAAATTCTCTCACGACGAACCAAGAACAACCCGGTGCTCATCGGCGAACCCGGTGTCGGAAAAACCGCCATTGTTGAAGGGCTAGCCTCTCGTATTATTAAAGGGGATGTTCCTGAAGGACTCAAGAACAAGCGCGTCATCACCCTCGACATGGGATCGTTGGTGGCTGGCGCAAAGTTTCGCGGCGAGTTCGAAGAGCGATTGAAGGCGGTCCTCAAAGAGGTGCAGGCGTCAGAGGGACAAGTCTTGCTCTTCATCGATGAGCTGCATACGGTAGTGGGAGCGGGCGCGGCGGAAGGGGCCATGGATGCCGCCAATCTGCTCAAGCCCATGCTGGCCCGCGGCGAATTGCACTTGATCGGCGCGACGACGCTGGATGAGTATCGGAAACATATTGAGAAGGATGCCGCGTTGGAACGACGGTTCCAAACGGTGCTGGTCGATCAGCCGACGGTGGAGGATACCATCTCGATTCTGCGCGGACTGAAGGAGCGCTACGAAGTGCACCATGGCGTGCGCATCAAAGACGCCGCGCTGGTCGCTGCAGCGAAACTCTCAAATCGGTATATCGCCGATCGCTTTCTCCCGGACAAAGCCATCGATCTGGTCGATGAATCGGCGGCCCGCCTACGTACGGAAATCGATAGTTTGCCGGTGGAACTCGATGAGGTCTCGCGCAAGGTGATGCAGTTGGAGATCGAGCGGGAAGCCTTGCGGAAAGAAAAAGATCAGGCCAGCCAGGCGCGGCTGGCGACGCTTGAGCAAGAGCTGGGTGAAAAGCACGGAGAGCTACAAGCGCTCAAGACGCGCTGGGACTCTGAGAAAGCCTCGGTGTCGCGACTGCGCAAGACTCGCGAAGCGATGGAAGAGGTGAAACATGCGATGGAGCGTGCGGAACGGGCCTACGATCTGAATCGTGTGGCCGAACTGCGATACGGAGAGTTGCCTCGCCTTGAACGGGAACTGGCGTTGGAACAGGAGCAGCTTGGCAAGAAACAGGGCAAAAGCCGGTTACTCAAAGAAGAGGTCGATGAAGATGACATCGCGGCCATCGTGAGTCGCTGGACAGGAATTCCCGTCTCCCGGCTGGTCGAAGGTGAAACGGAGAAACTCTTAAAGCTGGGAGAACTGCTTCATCAGCGAGTAGTTGGCCAGGATGAAGCGGTGCAGGCCGTCGCAGATGCGGTCCTCCGCGCGCGCTCCGGCATCAAAGATCCGAATCGACCCATAGGTTCATTTCTCTTTCTGGGTCCGACCGGAGTAGGAAAAACCGAGTTGGCGCGGACTCTTGCCGCGACGCTCTTCGATGACGAGGCCAACCTGATTCGGATCGATATGTCCGAGTACATGGAGAAACACACGGTGGCCCGTCTGATCGGGGCACCGCCAGGCTATATCGGCTACGAAGAAGGTGGACAACTGACTGAAGCCGTCCGGCGGCGTCCGTTCTCCGTCATCCTATTTGACGAGATCGAAAAAGCCCATCACGATGTCTTCAATATCTTACTCCAAGTGTTGGACGACGGGCGATTGACGGATTCTCAGGGCCGGACCGTCGATTTCAAGAACACGGTTTTGATCATGACATCGAACATCGGCAGCCCACAGATTCTTGAGGCGCAGCAAAGGTGCGCCTCCTATGACGAGGTCTGTTCCCTTGTGATGGCGGAACTGCGGGAGCACTTCCGTCCGGAATTCTTGAACCGTGTCGACGAGACCGTGGTATTCCATGCTCTGGAGACAGAGCAGCTCACAAAGATCGTGGAGATTCAACTCGAGCGATTGCGTGCACGATTGACAGAACGACGGATCTCTCTGTCCGTGGCGCCGGCGGCCCTACGGTATCTGGGTGAGCGCGGCTATGATCCGGTCTATGGGGCGAGACCGTTGAAGCGATTGATCCAACAGGAAATTGAAACGCCGATGGCGCGTCAATTGGTCAAGGGTGAATTGCGCGATGGAGATACGGCGACCGTGGAACTGAAAGACCAGCATATCGTCATCGTGCCGACGGTCGCGGGATAGGACGCGTCGCCCTGTTTCAACCGAGGATGACGGACCCGCCCTTCAGATCGTGCGTCGTGCCGCTGGCACGCAGCTTGTCGATTTTCCATTCGACTGAGGTCACCTGGATCACGTGGCCTTTGATCGTATGGAACTCCCCTTTCGTGAAGGCCACCACGTCGGGCGCCTTCACGTCCAGCTGTAAGACGACGGTTCCCGAAGCCGGATGTGTGAGCAGCAGACTCTTCGGGGTCTTATTCACTTCGTAGGCACGTCGCTCGTTGATCATCAGGGTGCTATCAACGAGTTTCGCCGTCACTTTTCCGCCTGCGTCGAACAACGCAAAGTTCACGAGTAAGGCGCCCGTCGTCGGTTTCAATGCCACCTGAATCTGCGGGACGCCCTCAATTTCAATCATGCCGTCGGTGTTGCGGTACAGGTTCGAACCCACTTCTACGTCCATGTATGGCCTCATTTCACTACGCTGTGAGTATCATCCATTATGATTTTTTGATACGATTTAGTATCAATGCGACGCAGCCGCCGAGCAGTCCCCCTCCCATGATGGTCGTGAACAGCTCGACCAATTTGAGTTCCCACACCGATCCCGGCGCTTGCATGACTTCCCGAATGCCGCCTTGCACCATGATCACGGCCAGCGCCATGATAGCGCCGACAATGAACCACCAAAGAAAGACTTTCACGGTCGATCCCATAGGGAATCCTCAAAACTCCATCCGACGGTCGAGACTGCGGTATTGAATCGCTTCCGCCACATGCAGCGGCCCAACCTTGTCAGAACACGCGAGATCGGCAATGGTTCTCGCCACACGCACAATGCGCCCATGGGCCCGAGCAGACAATCCGAGTTTGGTCAATGCTTGTTCTAACAGATCCTGAGCCGGCGTCTCCAGGCCACAATACCGCTTCAGGAGCCGCGGCTTCAACTGGGCATTCGTGTGAATCCCGTCCTGACGATACCGGTGGCGCTGCCGATCACGCGCCGCCAGAACGCGTAATCGAATCGTGGCGGAACTTTCCGGCATGGGACCGTGATCGTGCAAGTCTCTCACGGGGACCGGTGGAACCTCGATGTGAATGTCGAGTCGATCCTGGAGCGGCCCCGACAATTTAGCTCGATAGCGGCGGATTTGGTGCGGGGTGCAGACGCATTCACGCGTGCGATCCCCATAGTATCCGCATGGACAGGGATTCATCGCGGCGATCAACATGAATCGCGCAGGGTAGCGGAGCGAGCCGCTGGCCCTGGTCAGGGTCACATGTCCGTCTTCCAGTGGCTGCCGCAATCCGTCCAGGACGGGACGGCGAAACTCCGGGGACTCGTCCAGGAACAACACGCCATTGTGCGCCAAGGACACTTCTCCAGGCCGGGGAACTGTTCCGCCTCCGATGAGTCCGGCATCGGAAATACTGTGGTGCGGAGCGCGAAAGGGACGGACCGTCAGCAGTGGATGATTGGCCGGTAACTGTCCGGATACGCTATGGACGCGGCTCGTTTCGATCGCTTCTTCCGGCTCCATGAGAGGCAGGATTGTCGGGAGACGTTTGGCCAACATGGTCTTACCTGATCCAGGCGGTCCCACCATCAAGAGATTGTGGCCTCCAGCTGCGGCGATTTCCAGGGCGCGTTTCGCATGGTCTTGTCCCTTCACATCGCCATAGTCGTCATCCTCCACCGGACGCGTGGTAAAGAACCGATCCCGGTCTGCGTGAGCCGGGTTCAGCAAAACCGTGCCGTTGAGAAATGCCACGGCTTCGGGAAGCGTACGGAGCGGATAGGCCTTCACGTCTTGTACCACGGCTGCTTCTTGGCTGTTCTCAGCCGGCAGGAGCAGACTATGGTCGGGCCGGCAAGCAATCCCAATGGATAAGGCACCGGTAATCGCCTTGATGTGTCCGTCCAGTGAAAGTTCACCGACACAGACGCGGCCTTGTACATTCTGGGATGGAATGACTTCTTCCGCGACGAGAATCCCAATGGCAATGGCCAGGTCGAGCCCGGACCCTTCCTTCTTGATTCCCGCGGGTGCGAGGTTCACGGTGATTTTCTTTGCCGGGAAATGGAAGCCCGTATTCTTGAGCGCGGAGCGGACGCGGTCGCGGCTCTCCCGCACCGTGGCATCGGGAAGACCGACGACCGAGAATTGTGGAAGCCCTCCGGCAATATCGACTTCCACGTCAATCAGATGCGCCTCGATACCGACGAGTGCAGCACTCAGAACTTTTGCGAGCATAGGTGACTCCGATGCAAGGCGCGGCGCTGGTGGATTATAGGAACCGGATCGAATCGTTGCAATCGAAACCGCAGGAGAGGGCAGAAATATGGTTCCATTTCCCTTGTTGTCATAACACCAGTCCGAACGCTAGCAGCCCCTCCTGTCCTTCTGTATAATCCCTCCCTATGCCTGTCCCTTCACACTGTCTCCGATCGAGCCTGCCAGAACATGCTGCACCCATCATGTTGCCTGGCACCATGCTTGTTTGTTGTCTCCTCGCCGGCCTGATCATGGGGACTGGCAATCCGATCTTGGCCCAAGTCCCTGGTCGCGCGGCTACCCCATCTGGACCAGTTGGAGCGTCGATGGCCGTGCTCGCGATGTTGCAAGGTGCCGATGTGCTTCCGCCCGAAGAAACTCCCGAGGCGAACCGTATCATCAAGTTGGTCATCCAATTTCAGTCGGTATTTATGAAGAGCGGTGATCCGGCCGTGCAAGCTTTTCTGAGCCAAGGATTGGAGGCAAAGACGGGAAGCGGTGCGGACGAAGCCGCGTCTCGTTTCCGTTCGGCAGGCTGGACGTCGGATGTGCTTGAGGCACTCTGCGAACAGTGGGTCGCCACGGCGATCGATCAGCGAGAGCGTTTGGCGCCGGGCTTTCGCCAATTCAACGTCAGCCTGGCGGATTTTGATTCGTTGGTGGGACTCGTTGCGAAGGCACGTACGGCCTTCGAGCAAAGGGGAGAAAACCTGTACCAGGTGTTTGCGCAACGACGGCGGGAGATGCCTGGCGGCACACAATAACTGCAACAGGGAGGACGCAATGGCAACGAAAGCCTATATCCTCATCAAGGTCAAAGCCGGACGGACTAAAGATGTGCTACAGGCACTCAAGCGCCTCGCTGGCGTCGAACAAGCCCACTCCTGCTTCGGACGACCGGATATTATTCTGTTCATCAATGTCACGGACGAACGAGCCCTCTCCGATGTGGTGATCACAAAGATTCACCAAGTCGAAGGGGTGGAGGAAACAGATACACACATTGTCGCCGATGCCTAGCCGCATGCCCAACATTGCCTGCCATCAATCCTGAAAGGCTTAGGCTCGGGTTAAGGCCGAGAAAAGGTCTGAGCTTCACTCAACCTTAGCCTCAACCTCATCTTCTCTCAGGTGCTGCAGTCTGCTCGCGCAACGACGAGACGCTGACGGTAGCCCCGCCTTGTTCTGCCGAACGGTAGCAGGCGTCTGCCACCTCGACGGCGCGACACCCATCACGCCCGGTGATAGGCGGCGGGGTGTTCGTTTCGATGGCATGGACGAAGGCGCGGAGTGTGGCGAGAATTGTCTGCTGCGGTTGTACGACCCATTCCAGAGGAGCGGTATCACCGATGACACCGCTCACTCGCTGATGACACCAATCAGCGGTGATTTGCCCCTGGGTTCCCACCCACTCAGTTCTCGCAACCCTCCCCACTACGACGCGTGCGATGTCCAGGAGGCATCGCATGCCGCTCACGGTCTGGGCCTGCACGATCGCCATCGTGTCCGGTGCCACGCTCGGAAGCTGGTCCATCTCGCAGCGGACGGCGACCACCTCTTCGCCGGTGAGAAAGGGCAGCAAATCCAAGAGGTGAACCCCAAATTCCAAGAGCGCCCCGCGCTGACCGGGTATAGGTGACCGAACCTGAGCGCTGGCTTTTGTTTCAATCCGGCTGGTGAAGGTGGCGTACTGGAGCCGTCCGATCTCCGGCAAGTGATCTTTCAAAAGAAGAATCGTCGAGTCAAAGCGCATGGTCTGTGCGGTCATAAGCAACAGGCCTGCCTCTTCTGCCGCCGTTACCATCGCTCGCGCTTCGCGGCCTGTCGGGGCTAGCGGCTTTTCAATGAGGATCGGCTTCTTTGCCTTCACGGCCTCAAAACAGATCTCAGGACAGAGCGACGGAGGGGTCACCGCTACGACGGCCTCTATCGTCGGATCGGCGATCAAGGCGCGATAGTCCCCATAGACAGGGATCTCTGACGTCGGGAGCCACGGCAGTCCCTCCCCAGTCCGTTTTCGGCAGAGAGCAGCAAGGCTTACCCCTGGCAGATCATGCAGGAGATGGTGAATATACCGGCTTCCATGCCGGCCGGCACCTATGAGACCGATTCTAAGCGGCATAGTCGTCATACACACCGTGAAGGTGAGAAAACTGTAGTCGCCATCGCACGCGGGGTCAACTAAAACTCGAGCCTAGGAGCCTGTCCGACATTGACCGTTCTGCTGCGGCGAACGATGACCACGCATCTACTTTGTTCTCGGCCTCGAAAAATCCTCATCGTATTCTAGTGAATACGCCTACGGTTTTTCGGTGCCTGCGGCCGCGCATCTGCCTGCCCCTCCTTTGCCTCGTGACGAATGGCGATGTCGGACAGGCTCCTTGCAGCCAGATTGACAGCCCGACAGCCCGGTCCCTATAGTACGTGCACGTTGTATCTGCCCTGTCTGAAGAGGGTGCACCCCACAAGGCCTTGATGGAGAAGAGATTGCCGCAATGATATCGACCCTCGCTCCCTTTACCTTGGATCAAATCGGTACGGGCACAGCTCGCTTTCCGAGTGGCGTCGCCATTCCCACGCTGACGGATGCCGCCGTAGATCCCTATATCCAGACACGCGTGTCGAAACATGTGCAGGTAGACTGTATTCAGTTTTGGCCTCAGGAAAAAGGGCTCTATCCCGGGCTCATCTTATTGCATGAAGCGTGGGGGCTGACCGCGCAAATCAAGGATCTCGGCGCCAGGCTGGCGTGCGAAGGCTACGGCGTCATCATTCCGAACTTGTACGGGCGACTCGGTGGCATGGTGACGGCCAACGCGGAGGTCGCGGATGCCCTCATGGGCAAGCTGAACGAGTCACTCGTCCTGCAAGACATCAATTCCTGCTGTGAATTCTTGAATACGCGCGACCACATTAAACAAAATATCCACGGCGTGGTCGGTTACGGCATAGGTGGATCGTATGCGCTCCTGTTCGCCTGTCAACGGAAACGGCTTCGAGCAGCGGTCGTCTATTATGGCCGAGTGATGCAGCCTGAAACCGCGATCAAAGATCTGTTCTGTCCGGTGCTCTATCACCAGGCCGGTCAGGACCAGTGGGTGCCCAGTCAGGACGTGAACCGGTTGCGTGCTGCTGCGGCTGAGCATAAAAAGCGCGTCGAGATCAGGACCTACCCCAATGCCCCCCATGCGTTTTGTAATGAGCAACGCGTGGACAGCTATCGTGCCGACGCGACGGCAGAGGCTTGGGAGGCAACTGCCGTGTTTCTCAAGACCTGCTTCCAAGGGATCTAACAAGGTTTTCCAATGCATTGTGTCAACGTCCCCGCTTGAGGGCGTGGGCGGAAGCACAGTTGAGTAGCGCGATGCGCAATCACATCTTTATTCGACCAGCCCAATCAAGAATCGGTCTCGTCCTTGCGATGGTGGTCGTCTCTGTATTCGGGGCCGGGCTCAATGCCAAGGCAGACGAATCCCTTCCGAGCTCCACTCCAGATTTCCCATCAATCATTCGTGCCCATTCTGATCAACTGGCCAAGATAGAGTCCGACAACGGAGCCATCGATCTGTTTGTGTCGGCAATCGGTCCCGCGCTCCAGATGGGCGATGTGGCCCGGACATTGGGGGCCAACCCGTTGCCGGCCAAGCTCGCGAAAGAACTCCTGGTTCCGGACCTGATGGCGGCGGTTCATCGCTTGATGGGCAATCTGGCCGCCTGGCATCTCGCCTCCACTGTCAGACAGGCTGTGAGAGATCAGCAACTCGCAGCGGTGACTGAACGACTATTCGGATCTCTGCAAGCCAGGGCATGGCTCGATCAACAGGGAAAAGCGCCCTGGCATGACTCACTGAATCAACTCTCCGAGGTGGTTGCCTCCCCAGAATTGGGCAAGGGAAATCAGGGAGAATCTGCATCGACCCTGTTGGTAACGGTCTTGGAGCGCGCTACTCTCCTGGAAGTGGACGCCATGCAGGCTGGCTACCAGGAGTGGGACCGGATACGGAACTGGAAGGATCGGGTGCGTGGGCTCCGCGGACAGGCCCGGCTGTGCGGGACCTGGCAATGGATTGTTCATAACCATCAACGGCACCATCAAGAGCAGAAGCTTTCGTTGCTCTTTCCACCAGCAGGCAATACGCAGGCCACTCTGCCGGGACTCGTGGAAACGATCGTGTTGGGCGAGAACGTCTATTTACGGTGGGAAATCGATGGGCGGGTCCAAGAAGATAGTCTGCAGTTCAGCAAAGAAGGCCAACGCCTCGAAGGAACCTTCGTGAATTCCCAAGGAGGCTGGGGGTCGATCAGCGGAAAGAGAACGTCCGGCTGTACGCCCTAGCCGCCAACGACGCGAGAAGCGCGGGATTAGCGAGAAGGGCGCGAGGCAAGCAGAGTTGATCTCATCTCGTCTCGTCTCGCTCGTCCCGCTTTTCACGCAAGTCTCGCACAGCGATTGTGCTAGGGAGTACGGCTCGTGGCGCGAGGGAACGCATCCCGCCAGACTCCCCAACCTAACAGTATCCAGCCTGCCAAGAACGCCAACCCACCGATCGGGGTCACAGCCCCCATCCACCGGATGCCCGCAAGAGACACCACGTACAGACTGCCAGAAAAGAGAAGAATCCCGAGAATAAAGAGCCATCCGGATTTTTCAAGGCCTTGTCCGGGGTAACGGTCAATTGCCCAGGAAACGATACAAAGTCCAAAGGCATGATACATCACATACCTTGTTGCGGTTTCGAACACTTGGAGCATAGGTGTATCCAGAATTTCCTTGAGCGCATGGGCACCAAAGGCGCCGGCAGCAACGCCGCATCCCGCCAAAATGGTCCCAAGCACCAGGAATCGCCGAGAGGGTGACCGACCTATCATAGTATCCTCCTAGTTCGTGGTCTGCCGTGTTTATCTGGTTCATCCCGTTGATGTAGTTTGTTTTGTTCATCTGGTTGGTCTCGTTCAACCAAACAAGAGAAACCAACGGGTCACATCGAATCTGGATTCTAGCAGAGAGAGCTGAGTCTCGATATGCCTCTCGAATGCACCCACTGTTTAATTGAAGAAGTGGGCCCTCGGCGGGAACGAGCATTGGTGGATTGCTGGAGATGTTCGGTGGAGCATCGCTCACAGCGGCAAATCGACGGATGTCTCTGATGAGCTGATTGATGGGAACAACGTTTCCATAGGTCGTGGCTAGGTGCAGGAGATACAGACAGTTACCCGTACACCACCATTTTCGGGTAAGCCTCCCCACCTCTTGAGGAATAGCCAATCACCCCTTTCCCACAGTACCCTGCGCATAACATTATGGCTCAGGGGAAACAACAGACCTGGTGGGATAGTCCGAAGTTTACTATTGACTGCGTGCTAGCGAACGTAAGCGCGCAGCTTGAAGCGGACGGGTGCGTCCTCGAATACTTAGAGGATGGGTGTAAGCTCACCACCCCTGATCACATGAGAGCAGGGGATTTTGTGAAAGTCCAACTATGGTTGGAAGGCGAGGAGGCCTTTATAGACATCCGGCTGGCGGAAGTCAGAAGGGTTCATGGGCATTGGATCGCGGTGGAAGTGATCCAGGTGAGCCCAAATGATCGGATGAGGCTGAAACGATTTATCCATGCCCCCGCAGCCATGCACATCAAAGAACCTGCTCTAATCGACCATCTTCTCATTCGGGCCTAGCCCGCATTATTCATGAGGCTTCTGCTGCAAGCGCGGATACGCGGCTGTGACGGGCAGTCTCGCCCTTCAGCCCTTCGACATACTGTACGAGTATGCCTCAGGGCTTCACATCTCCGAGTGCCCGTCACGCTTCGCGTCTGCACGCTTTTGCGACGCACCTTCATGAATAATGCGGGCTAGCTCAGCGTCAACCTCTCCTGGTGGAATCAACAACACTGTGGGTCGCTCGATTAAATCGCTCGCAGGGAAGGCAAGCTGTCGGACGCGCCGTGTGTTCGCTATGTTGACGCTGTGTGGCTCGGAGCCGTTGCTGCGGGGGGGGTTGTTCTTGGAGAGGTGCTCCAAAAATGAGGAAGGCACGCATCAAACCCAACCCCTTGTTTCTGGTGCCGGAGGCCGGGATCGAACCGGCATGAGCCTTTTGAGCCCGAGGGATTTTAAGTCCCTTGCGTCTGCCAATTTCGCCACTCCGGCATGGGGGCGGATTCTATCATAACGTCAAGCACTTGCGGGATTTGCTCTAGCCTCTTCACTCATCTGCTCTGCTGCCTTGGCATGGGCTAGTGTTAGATAGGTGTTAGATTTAAGAGCTGCTGCTCTCAGGTCGACCTCCCTGAAGCTGTTGTACCGAGTGAAGCAGACCATCGTCTTGTGACCGCTGATCTGCATGATAGTCAGCGGGTCAATACCGGCTCGACGCATGTTGGTTATAGCCGTATGCCGGAGATCGTGGAAGCGAAAGTTTTTGATACCTGACCCTTTGTAGGCCGCCTTGAAGGCCCCCTTGAGCGAGAGCACTGGCTGACCAGCATGTAAAAAGACATGCTGCTCATGCAGTGCGCGCACTTTGTGAAGCTCCTTGAACATCTCCCGCAAGCCTGGGAACAAGTCGAGCGGGATCAATCTCCCCTCCCCGCTCTTGGTATCCTCGCCCTTGAGTCGAATGAAGCCGCCCTTTAGGTCTGCTTTATCCCACGTCAGGCCAAGAATTTCACCCAGTCGCATTCCAGTCGCATACGCAACCAGATTGATCGGGCATAGGTAGACAGCAGAATGAGCCTGTAGAGCTTCGAACTGTGCAGGCTCTAGGATCTCATCCCGCACATTGTCTTCTGTCTCCTTCCATACCGACCTAGCAGGGTTCTTGTTCAAGTCAAGTATGGATGGGCGAGGGGTAACTTCCTCGCCGTCCCACATGCCCACGAAAACATATGTTTGACAGCGGCAAGTTCCCGATTCGCAGTGGCCAAGGCCACTTCTTTGCGTCGGCTCTGGTAGTATGCCTCTTATCAGAAGGCTATAAGCCTCCAAGCGGTTCTTCAGAAGATGGACCTCTCAGCCATCATCATCACTGCTGCGGTCGTCAGCATTCTCGCCAACTTCCTCAAGGTGTGGGACTTTTGCAGTTCCCGCTTGGACACCCTAATAAAAAAATCTCTACGGTCAGACTCTCTATATGAGAGTGTGACTCCCTTATAAATCAAGGGGACAGTCTACGCCATCCCCCTGCGGTTCTTGAAGCCGTGAAGTTCCCTTATCGATTTGACGCTACATAACCTCCTACGCTATACAGTTGACAGAGGGGGTCCCAGAAATTCGGACAGTGTGCTAAGTGGTAGCCTTGCTTCACCGACGCCCCAAGGGGCGAACCAAGGAGCGAGGCGATGAAACGAACGAGACGCAATCATGGGGCGGCCTTTAAGACACAGGTGGCTTTCGCCGCGGTCAAAGGCGAGAAGACGCTGACGGAGTTGGCCACACAATTTGGCGTGCATCCCACCCAGATCACGGAGTGGAAGCAGCAGTTGCTGACACGGGCCGTCGACGTGTTTGGTGGTACGGCGAAGGCCACGTCAGACGCGCCAGATCTCAAGGTTCTGCACGCCAAGATTGGGCAGCTCACGCTGGAGAATGATTTTTTAGAAGGGGCGCTCATCAAGGCGGGATTGCTGAGCGCAAAGCGATGATCGACCGAACTCACCCACTGCCGATGGTGCGGCAATGCCAACTCCTGGCGCTGTCACGTTCGACCGCGTACTACCAACCGATGGCGGTATCGTCGGCGGATCTCGCGCTGATGCGCCGGATCGACGAGCTCCATCTGGCCTCTCCATTTGCCGGAGCCCGAATGTTGCGCGACCTCTTGCGGAGAGAAGGCCACAAGATCGGGCGTAAGCGGGTGCGTACCATGATGGCTCGTATGGGCATCGAAGCGCTGTACCGCAGACCCCACACCAGCCAGCGACATCCGGCACATCGGGTGTACCCGTATCTGCTCCGCCATCTGGCGATCACCCGCCCCAATCACGTCTGGGCAGCGGATATTACCTATCTTCCGATGTCGCGGGGCTTCGTGTATCTGTTCGCCGTCCTTGACTGGGCCAGTCGCCGGGTGTTGGCGTGGCGGCTGTCGAACACGCTGACGACGGACTTTTGCCTTGAGGCAGTCCAGGAAGCTCTGCTCAGCTACGGCAATCCGGACATCTTCAACACGGACCAAGGCTGCCAATTCACCAGCCAGGAGTTCACGGGACTCCTGAAAGACCATGGCATCCAGATCAGTATGGACGGCACCGGCCGCTGGCGGGATAACGTATTTGTGGAGCGACTCTGGAAGAGCATCAAATACGAGGAGGTCTATCTGCACGCCTACGAGACCGTCAGCGCCGCCCAACAGGGATTGGAACGCTACCTGACGTTCGACAACCAGAGGCGGCCACACAGGGCGCTTGACGGCAAGACGCCTGAAGAGGTGTACTGCGACAACCTGACGACACGGCTCACAGCTGCGTAGTCAGATCACTGCGAGGCGCCACTTAAGGGATGGCACATTCTGTCCAACCAGCTGGGGCCACCTCTGTGTGACCATCGCATTATGGTGTTTCGTGGCCGTAACTTCTCATCAGGTCTGGGCTGAAAGGAGCTATGCAGCAGGTGTAAGGTTGCGAAATCGCGATTCTGAGGCCAGAACTTCCTCTACAATCCTTGCTAGCTCAATCAGATCAATTTGTGGAGGTTTTCTAAACCATGCCCGAACTCCATTGAGAGGCTTCTCGAACGAGACATCTATTCGCCACTCGGCTGGCATAGACCCAATGGAGTCGTCCATGACCCCGATAGCGAGCGTGAAAATATGTTTGTGATAGGTGACTAACAAAACCCACCCAAAATCCTCTTGAACTGGATCAGATATGGTCAGGCCACGCTTCTTGAGTTGTGAATAAATCCACTGAGCAAAGTCTTCGCCAATGCACCGAGGATTGAACTGCCCCCGTAAGGAGAGCCTCACAATCTGGTCCCTCTGGTCTGACGCGTCTTCCTCCCAGACCCCTTTCAAGCAGTGATCCACATACTGACCGACAAGCGCGAGTTGGCCTGGACCAGGGTCCGCGCACGGCAGTTGTCGCTTGTCAGCGCGAGGTTCGGCGGACCGTCGCAGCGCGCCAGCTTGGCCCTGAGATCCGAGATTTCCGCCCTGAGGTCCCCAAAAAAGAAGTCGCCGTCGCCCTGGGCCGCGGCGGCCGGCACCAAAATCAGAAACGCGAGGAGAGCCGTCGGCAGCGCCTGACTGCTGCTTGCAAAAAAGCGACGGTACGGACGAATCGAGAAGGACATAGAGGCCTCGCAGGGAGGCGTATTGTAGGAGGGTGTGAACGAAGGCACAAGAGGCTAGCGGAATAATTAGCCACACGCGAGAGCAAATCGTCGGCAGGTGGTAGATCCTTGCGTCGCAGGGGTTACTGACCGAGGTGTTGAATCGCAGTGGCTTCGACACAGATGAGAACGGGGATGTTCTCCCTGTCACGGAAGACTTTCATTTGGGCGGTCAGCTGCACGCGATCTCCTTCTCTCAACGGTTCAATCAAACGATTTGAGCGGCGGATCGCCACCTCAATGGAGCCAGTGTCATCTTGCAGCGTGAAGGCGGCATTCCCACACTTCCCTCCTAGTCCATTCTGGCGGGAACGCGACAGATGGACCACGCCTTGGAGCGTCACCAGTTCCAAATTGGAGGAGTCCGCAGACGAGAGGAGACTCCCGATTGATACCTGGCCCCACGCCTCGGTAGTGACCATCAAGAGCACAGCT
>Ga0210404_10000676_pt1 | contig 16326 bp, 14 predicted proteins | sample IncBWH28MmetaG_FD_155455 | JGI IMG/M metagenome (GOLD analysis project Ga0210404, IMG submission 155455) | Forest soil microbial communities from Barre Woods Harvard Forest LTER site, Petersham, Massachusetts, United States - Inc-BW-H-28-M | ecosystem: Environmental > Terrestrial > Soil >... | reverse complement strand
TGAGAAAAACGATTGATTACACGGAGTACGGCGGCGCGCCGCTCTTGGGCGTGCGCGGCGTTTGCGTCATCGGGCATGGGCGTTCCAATGCCAACGCCGTGAAAAACGCCATTCGCGTGGCCGCGGGGCTGGCCCGCGCGCGCATGAACGAAAAAATCGAACAGGAGCTTTCGGCCGCCGCCGTCCTGGCATGACGGCGCAAGAAAAGGATTGACGATGGGCAAAGTCGCATTCGTGTTCCCGGGACAAGCTTCGCAATACCCGGGTATGGGCAAGGAGCTGGCAGGAAAATATCCGGCGGCGCGCGCCGTTTTTGACGAGGCCGACGAGGCGCTGGGGCTATCGATTTCGAAGATTTGCTTCGAGGGCAGCGAGGAAGAACTCAAGCTGACCGCCAACACGCAGCCGGCCATTGTGACCTGCTCCGTGGCCGTCTATCGCGTGCTGGCGGAAAAGGGCTTGAAGCCGGATTTCGTGGCCGGACACAGCCTGGGCGAGTATTCGGCGCTGGTGGCGGCGGGCGCGCTGGAATTTTCGACGGCCGTGAAGCTGGTGCGCCAGCGGGGGCGGTACATGCAGGAAGCGGTGCCGGCCGGCGCAGGGGCGATGGCTGCGATTCTGGGAATGTCGCCGGCGGATGTGGCGGAGGTTTGCAAGAAGGCTGCGGGCGGAGAAGTGGTTTCGCCGGCAAACCTGAATTCACCCGAGCAGACGGTGATCGCCGGCAGTGCGGCGGCGGTGAAGCGTGCGGTGGAAACGGCCTCGCAAGCGGGCGCGAAACGCGCCGTGGTTCTGGCCGTGTCGGCTCCTTTCCATTGCTCGATGTTGATGCCGGCGCAGCAGCGTCTGGAGACGGACCTGCGCGCGGCGAAATTCAGCGCGCAACGGTTTCCGGTCATTACCAATGTGGACGCGGAGGAAATCACGTCCGCGGACGAAGCGCGGGATTCGCTGATCCGTCAGGTGACCATGCCGGTGCGGTGGCTCGAGTCGGTGCGCGAGATGATCGACCTGGGCGTGAATATTTTCGTGGAGGTGGGGCCGGGCAAAGTTCTGTCAGGCCTGATGCGGCAGATCGATCGTTCCGTGCGCGTCCTGAACGTCGAGGACGCCGCATCATTGCAATCCACGGTCGACAAAATTGCCCAGGCGCGCGCCGAAGCGCCAGAAAGCTAGCTGAATGTTTTCCCTCAAGGATCAAGTCGCTCTGGTTACGGGTGCGTCGCAGGGGATTGGCCGCGCCACCGCGCTCGCGCTTGCTGAGGCCGGAGCCAAGATTGCTGTTGCCGCGCGGTCCGCGGACAAACTGGCGTTGCTGGTTTCGGAAATTGAAGCGAAGGGCGGCCAGGCGTTCGCGGTGACGATGGATGTCGCTGATGCGGCCCAGGTCAAGGGCGGCTTCCAGCAGGTGCTCGGGAAATTCGGGAAGCTCGACATTCTGGTGAACAATGCGGCGATCACGCGAGACACGCTGGCGCTGCGGATGAAGCTGGAGGATTGGGATGCGGTGCTGCGCACCAATCTTACCGGCGCGTACCTTTGCATCCAGCAGGCGCTGGGGGCGATGCTGAAGCAGCGGTCGGGGCGAATCATTAATTTGTCGTCGGTGGTGGCGGAGACGGGAAATGCGGGGCAGGCGAATTATGTGGCGTCGAAGGCGGGGTTGATCGGGCTGACGCGGGCGATTGCGGTCGAAGTGGCGTCGCGAAATATTACAGTGAATGCCGTGGCGCCGGGATTTATCGAGACGCCGATGACGGAGCCGCTGTCGCAGGAATTGAAAGACAAGATGAAAGCGATGATTCCGCTGGGGCGGTTCGGTGCCGATCGCGAGATTGCGACGGCCATTGTTTTTTTGGCGAGCGACGAGGCGGCTTACATCACCGGGCAAGTGCTCGAAGTGAACGGCGGGATGCACGCGGGATAGCCCGATGGGCCCGGATGAAGCTCTGGCACTGGCTGCCGAAGTCCGGGGTGAGCTTCGAAAGCTTTCCTGGGACGAATGTCGCCAACTGATGAAGGCGGTTTCGACGCGCACATTTCACGGCCGAGATGGAACGGATTATCAGCGGAAATTGAAGCTTTTTGGTATGCCGGGAAGCGGGATGACATTCGCGTCGTGGTACGAGTCAGCGGCGGCGGGCTGAGCGATTTCAAACCGTGGTGTCGGGATTTCATGATTGCTCCCGACGAGTCGTTGGTCGGAGAGGGTTGAAAAAACTTAAGTTATCGTTGCGGGTAAGGTTGACCCGGCGATAGGCGCCGCATAGAATGGGCAGGTTAATCGGGGGCGCAACTCTCCTGCGTGCAGCCCAAGGTCCCAGATCGCCGACATCGGAGGAACTATCAGAATGGCCAGCGTCGAAGAACGCGTGAAGCAGATTATTGTCGAGCAGCTCGGTGTGGATGAGGGCGAAGTGACTCCCAGCGCTTCGTTCGTGGACGACCTTGGCGCCGACTCGCTCGACACAGTCGAACTGGTGATGGCGTTCGAGGAGGCGTTCGGAATCGAAATTCCGGATGAGGATGCCGAAAAGATTGCCACGGTGAAGGACGCAAACGAGTACATCGAGAAGCATTCCAAGGGGAAGTAGGCTCCCGCCGGATCGTCCTATCCCGAACAGGAGAAGTTTTCGTTGAACCGCCGAGTGGTAGTGACGGGCGTCGGACTGGTATGCGGTTGCGGCATCGGGACCGAGGAAGTCTGGCGCAACCTGCTGGCTGGAAAGAGCGGCATCGGCCGCGTCACGCATTTTGACGTCACCGGGTTCGATTGCCAGATTGCCGGAGAAGTGCGCGGTTTCGATCCGCTGAACTGGATCGAGAAAAAAGAGCTGAAGAAGATGGCGCGGTTTATTCAGCTCGCCATGGCCGCGTCGGACTTTGCGGTGCGCATGTCCGGGCTGGAAGTGACCCCGGATATCGCGGATTCCACGGGCGTTTACATCGGGTCGGGCATCGGCGGATTCGATGTGATCGAGCGCGAACATTCCAAATACATCAATGGCGGTCCTGGCAAGATCTCTCCTTTCTTTATTCCTTCGGCGATTGTGAACCTGGCGGCCGGAAACGTGTCGATACGCTATGGCGCCAAAGGCCCGAATTCGGCGACGGCCACGGCGTGCTCGGCTTCGGCGCACGCACTGGGTGACGCGTTCAAAATCATCCAGCGCTGTGATGCGGAAGTGATGATCGCGGGCGGATCGGAAGCGGCGGTGACGCCGATGGGCATCGGCGGATTCGCGGCGATGCGCGCGCTTTCCACGCGCAACGACGAACCGGAGCGCGCCAGCCGTCCGTTTGACGCGGGGCGCGACGGGTTTGTGGTCGGCGAAGGCTCCGGCATGCTGGTTCTGGAGGCGCTCGAGTTTGCGCAGCGCCGCGGCGCGAATATTCTGGCGGAGCTGGTGGGCTACGGAATGTCCGGCGACGCGTATCACATCACGCAACCGGCCGAACATGGCGATGGCGGATACCGCGTGTCGATGGCGGCGATCAAAGACGCCAAGATCACGCCGCATGAGATCGGGTACGTGAATGCGCACGGCACTTCGACGCCGATTGGCGACGCGATCGAAACCGAGGCGCTAAAGCGCGTGTTCGGCGAGCGGTCGAAGAACGTGCCGATCAGCTCGACCAAGTCGATGACCGGGCATTTGCTGGGGGGCGCGGGTGGGCTGGAGGCGGGAATCAGCGTGCTGGCGTTGCGCGATCAGATTCTGCCGCCGACCATCAACTACCAAACTCCCGATCCGGCCTGCGACCTGGACTACATTCCCAATCAGGCGCGCAAGGGGGAAGTGGTGTACGCGCTTTCGAATTCCTTCGGGTTTGGGGGGACCAACGCGTCGCTGCTGTTCAAGCGCTGGGGCGGAAAATAAATAACGGATCGCTCGCTTAGGTCCTCAGACCTGAGGAATTCCCGACGGGCAAGCTCGGAAACCCTCGCCTCTAAAGAGGTGAGCTAGCTGATCTTGAAAGGCCGTACTTGTGAAGATCGGAGTTTGTGTCAAGCAGGTTCCCGCCAAGGATGCTCCGCTGGCGATCGCCGACGCGAGCGCCTGGATTCGTGAATCCGATATTGGATTTGAGACCAACGAGCCGGATGGCTTTGCGCTGGAAGAAGCGCTGCGGCTGAAGGAAAAGCATGGCGGCGAAGTGGTGGCCATTTCGATGGGCCCGGAGCGGGCCAAGCAGGCGATCAAAGAGGCGCTGGCGAAAGGGGCCGAGCGCGGAATCCACGTTGCCGACAACGAATTCTACAAGCTGGATCCACTGACTTCCGCTCGCTCGCTTGCCGCTGCCATTGAAAAAGAAAACTTCGATTTAATCCTCACGGGACTGCAAAGCGAAGATCAGGGTTTCGGGCAGACGGGCGTGCTGCTGGCGGAATTGCTGAGGCGTCCGCACGCTACGATCATCATGGCGATTGAAGTGACCGACGGACGGATGAAGCTGAAGCGCGAGCTGGAGGCCGGGTGGTTCCAGTGGGTCGAGCTGCCACTGCCGGCGGTGATCACGATTCAGTCGGGAATCAACAAGCCGCGCTACGCGACGCTAAAGGGCATCATGTTGGCAAAGAAGAAAGAGATTGCGACGGTGGAGCGGGCGTCGCTGGGCGTGGCCGACGCGGGGACGCAACGCGTGGAACGCATCTACGTGCCGCAGAAAACGAAGAAGACGGAATTTATTACCGGTTCGCCAAAAGAAGCTGCGGCGAAATTGATTGAGAAGCTGCGGCATGAAGCGCGTGTGCTTTGAGGGTTCCCGTGATGAGCTGGATGGATGAGTCGCGGCGTGAATCGTTCGAAAGGCACGCGAGGATTGAAGCCGAGTGTCGACCGAAACTGGATGATCCCAGCGTCCTGGGGAACGTCGAACAGGAATTTCGCCGGCTGGTACTCTGAAACCCATGAACATTCTACTCATCACCGAGCAGCGCGACGCGAAGTGGAACAAAGTGAGCTTCGAGACCCTGGCGGCCGCGCAGCAGATCGCAGGCAGCGAGAAGGCGATGATTTCAGGCATGGTCGTCGGCCAGGGCGTCGCAGCGCTGGCGGAGGAACTGGCTGGCTATCAGCTGGATGAAGTGCTGCTGGCCGAGCACGATCTGCTTGCGCAGTACACGCCGGATGCGTTTTCGATTGCGCTGAAGCAGGTGATCGAAGTGGCCAAGCCGGATCTGGTGCTGCTGCCGCACACCTATCAGGTACGTGATTTTGCGCCGAAGCTGGCGGCATCGATGCAGAAAGGCATGATTGGCGATTGCGTCGGCTACCGGCATGAGGGCGGCAAGCTGGTTTTCGTGCGGCAGATGTTTCAGGGGCGGACGGCGGCGGACGTGGTGTTCACAGGCGAACCGCCGTGGGTGGCGTCGTTTCAGGCGGGCGCGTTTCGCGCGGATCTGGCTGCCAAGCATGCGAGCAAGAAGGCGCCGGTGCGGCCGGTGAGCGTGGAATTGAAAGCGGAGCAGATTCGCACCAAGCCGCTGGAGCTGTTCCGCGAGGCGAAGCAGGCCGTGGATTTGACGCAGGCCCCGATTCTGGTGTCGGTGGGCCGCGGGATCAAGGCACCGGAAAATATCCCCATGGCGGAGAAGCTGGCCAAGCTGATGGGCGGCGAAATTTCGGCGTCGCGGCCGATTTGCGACGAGGGCTGGCTGCCAATGGACCGCCAGATCGGCAGCTCGGGGCAGACCGTCGTTCCCAAACTGTATTTGGCGCTGGGCATCAGCGGCGCGATCCAGCATGTGGTCGGGATGAAGGGCTCGCGGACGATTGCGGCGATCAATAAGGACCCCAACGCGCCGATTTTTGAGGTAGCGGATTACGGGATCGTGGGGGACCTGTTCGAGGTGGTGCCGGCGATGATTGAAGAATTGGAAAAGACGAAGAGTTAGCCGGCGTTCTTCAGTTTCAACCTGCTTTTGTTTTCCTCGAGGAAGTGGCGCAGGTCTTCGGATTTGTCGAGCAGGCGAATCCACTGCTCGTAGTAGAGAGTGACTGGAAAGCGGCCGAGGCCGTAGACGCTCACGCCACCCTTTTCGCCGACGCGGAATTCGAGGTTGCCTTTCGCGCGCGAGCCGGTCTGCTTTTCGAGTTCGGCGATGCGGGCCAGCAGTTCTTCCTTGGTGGGTTCAGCCATGTGGTCGCTCCAGAGACTGAATCATACCAGAGAAAAACCAAAGTCTACCGCACCCTTGGGCGACGCTCTGGGCTGGGAGGCGCACACAACCGAGAGCAAGGCGCGCTAGTCGCGGTAGACGAATTCGAGCTCGATGCCGGCGACCGTGATGACGTCACCCGAGGACAGCTCGGTCGGGTGGGTGATCGGGAGGCCGTTGACGCTGGGCGTTTTGTCCGCGGCGCCGATGACGTAGGTATTGTCGTCGCGGCGGGTGATTTGCGCGGCGGCTTTGGGCGCGAACCAGCCCTTGAGCTTCACGGTGGCCATGCCGGATTTGCCGACGACGGTCAGCTTGTCGTTGAGCGTGTATTCCGGCCGATTGGTGCGGCCCTTGCGCACGACCAGCGTCGCGACTTTCATGCGGGCCGGGGCGACTTGCGCGCTTTCGCCGACCGACGCAACTTTCTGAAGGAATTCGCGGCGCTCCTTGGTGTCGAGCATAACGGTCTCGTTGATTTTCGGCGCAGGGGCTTTCACGCCGGTGAATCCGGTGGCAAAGCCGTCAAGCTCTTTCGATTCGGAAATGACGATGGTGTGCTTGCCGATGCCAACCGAATCGCCGGGCTTGAGGGTGACCATCTTGACCCGCTGGCCGTTGACGAAGGTGCCGTTCATGCTGCCGAAATCCTCGAGCATCAGGCGACCTTCCTCGTTGAACACGCGGGCGTGGTAGTGCGAGACGGCGGGATTGTCGATCACCATGCCGTTTTCCGGCGAGCGGCCGATACTGACTTCCTTGGAGCCGACCGGCATTTCCTTCAGGACTGAGTTTTCGAATTTGAGTACGAGCTTTGGCATTTTGATCCTCCCAAAAATCTAAATTCGCGATTCCGGGCCTCCGGCCTTAGGCCGATTTCTTAAAGAACTTTGCGATGCGCGCCAGAGCGCCAGCGGGTTTCGCCACGCAACGCAGCACGATCACGGTGACGTTGTCTCCGCCGCCGGCCTGCTTGGCGAGATCGACGAGCTCGCCCGCCACGGCCTCCGCGTTGCGACGCTCGCCGAGCACGGCGGCGATCTGCACGTCGGTCAGTTCGCGCGTCAGGCCGTCGGAACAGAGCAGAATCGTGTCGCCCTCCAGCAGCGGCGCTTCGCTCAGATCCACTTCAACGGCGGGATCGATGCCCAGGGCCCGGACGAGCACGTTCTGCATCGTGCTGTGGTCCGCTTCCTCCTGGGTCATCTTTCCGCTGCGAACCTGCTCGGCGACGAACGAATGATCGTTCGTGAGCTGCTCGAGCTTGCCGTCGCGGAGACGATAGATGCGGCTATCGCCGACGTGCGCGACGCTCATGCGATGGTCCGTGTACTTCACCGCGACGATCGTCGCGCCCATGCCGCGATGTTCCGCGCCCTGCTGCGCGGTGCGGTAAACCGATTCGTTCGCCGCGCGAATCGCGCTGGCGAGGCGGTTCGAAGTTTCCGAAGCGCCTTCGATGCGCGCGCCGTTGAGCGGCAAGTCCGGATTGGCCTCCGCCTGGCGGCAGTGCTCGAGAACCGCGTCAACGGCGAGTCGGCTGGCCACTTCTCCCGCTTCGAGACCGCCCATGCCGTCTGAGAGCACGAACAAATTCATTTCCGGCGCCACGCGGAAGCTGTCTTCGTTGTTTTCGCGGACGCATCCCGTGTCACTGCGTGCACCGAATTTCATCTCCGTGGTCATGTCTAGGTGCATCCTCCGAATCCTTAATTGCTTGGATTCCGCTGAGTGCCCATGGGGTTTTTTATCAGACGGACATCGGAGAAGCCTTGCGTTTTCAAATAATCCATCGCGCTTTCGACGCGCTCGGGACCGTAGGGTCCGGTAACGACCACGAAGAACTGGCCGGTGGCGCCTTCGCGCGGAACGACGGTCACCGGGAGACCGAGATCCTCGATTTTCTTGGCGGTGCTCTGCGCTTTGTCCTCGCGCTCGAAGCGGCCGACCCACAGATAACTCGGCGTGTGGTCGTTGACCGGCGGCTGTGTGACGGGCTCGTTCTCGCCAAAACCCCGGCTGTTGCGGCGCTGGTTCAGGTGCGAGGCGACTGGCGGCTGGGCCGCCGGGTTTTTCGCGGAGGATTCGAGCGCGGCATTCGGTTTTGGCGCGGCTGCGGAGGGATCCGATTTTGCGGGCGCGGGAGACGCAGTGTCGGCATCGGCTGATTTGTCGGCGTCTGTCTTGGCGTCGGCGGCAGGTGCGGAGGCCGGTTGCTCGGAAGCCGCGGGTGCTGGAGCAGGCGCGGACGGTCTTGCCGGCGGGGTGGAATCCAGCGCGAAATCCGGCGGGGCCGGCGCAGGGGATGCAGCCGGCGGAGCAAGATTCTCAGTCGCTTGATAAATCTGCCACCCATGCCATCCCACATATCCGCCGATCACCAGCAGCGCCATAAATAGAACCGACACGACGGGCGAGGTGCGCTTGGGCTCGGGTGCAGGAGCAAAAGGCGGATGCAGTACGGGAGCGTGGCTGGAATGGTGATCCAGCCCGAAATTCACCGCCGACTGGGCTGGAACGGGCACGCCCGTGGTGCTCAGCGCGCGTTCCAATTCCGCAATCGATTGAAAGCGCTTGGGCGGATCTTTTTCGAGGCATTTCAAAATCGCGCGTTCGATCTGAACCGGAATCATGGGTTCGATCTCGTGCGGCGGCACAGGCGATTCGCGCATCTGCTTGAGGGCGACGGCTACAGCGTTTTCAGCCTGAAACGCCTGCGCGCCCGTGAAGATTTCGTACAGGATCAGACCGAGCGAATAGATGTCGGTGCGGTAATCGACCTGTTTTCCGCCCACCTGCTCTGGGGCCATGTACGCGGGCGTGCCGACCATCGATCCCGTGAGCCGGGTGACCGCCTCCATCGAGCGGGCGATGCCGAAGTCCATGATCTTGACGTTGCCCTGCGCGTCGATCATTACGTTTTCGGGTTTCAAGTCGCGATGAACGATTCCCTGCGCGTGGGCTTCTTTCAGTCCCGAACAGATTTGGCCGACCAGGTCGATGGACTTGCGCACGGGAAGTCCGCCAAAGCGGTTCAGCACTGATCGCAGACTTTCACCTTCGACAAACTCCATCGAGGTGTAGGCAATGGGGCCGATACGGTTGAATTCGTGCACCCGGCAGACATTCTTGTGAGTGATTTTACGCGCGAACAGAAGCTCGTTCTTGAACCGCTCGATCATGGTCTGATCGGAGGCGATTTCCGGTTTCAGCAGCTTCAGCGCCACGATTTCGCGCGTTTCGCGGTCGCGCGCCTTGTAGACATTTCCCATGCTGCCGTGGCCGGCTTCGGCGAGGATTTCATAGCGTTGCGAGAGTGCCGCGAGAGTCGCCGGGCTGAGCGAACCGGTCGCTTCTGCTTCGACCTTGCGAGCCTGTACCGGGATTGCGGAGTTCGCTTCCGGCATTTCGGAAAGCAGCAGGGTCTTCTGCAACTCTAGCGGGCCTTGCGGCCCTGGTTTCGGATTGATCGGATCGGCCATAGTTCTCCACCTTTAGAATAGGCGAGAAGAAGCCGGATCGGCTTAGTTCAGCAAGCAGATGTGAGGAAAGAGTATCCTGTCCGAAGCTAACATTCCATGAGCCATGGAGTTACCGCGCGAGTAATCGGCCCAGCAATCCCCGGATATCGGATTAACCCGAACACAACCTAGGTCGATTAAAGTGTTGCCGGAAGGCTTCTACGTGCATCACAATGAATTTCACTAAGACTTTTCGCAATGATCGTAACTAGGAGAAACACTTGAGGATATCTGTCATCGGTACAGGGTATGTGGGCTTGGTAACGGGAGCCTGCTTCGCGGGAATCGGGCATGAAGTGATGTGTACCGATAGCGATAAGAGCAAGATTGACACGCTCGAAGCGGGCGGGATGCCCATTTACGAACCGGGACTCGAACACGTCATCCCCAAGGCACGCAAGGGCGGCCGGCTCCGTTTCACGGCCAACCCTGCCGAGGCCGTCGCGTTCGGGGACGCTTTCTTCATCTGCGTGGGCACGCCGCCGCTGCCGAATGGCGACGCCGACCTGAGCGCCATTGATCACGTCGCGCGCGTGATCGCCACGGAAGCGAAATCTTCCAAGCTGGTGGTCGAGAAGAGCACGGTCCCCGCGCGAACCGGGCAGGAACTGAAGCGCGCTCTTTCGACATACGCGCGGAAATCGAAGGTCACATTCCAGGTTGCCTCGAATCCTGAATTCCTTCGCGAAGGAACCGCGGTCGGCGATTTCCTGCATCCCGACCGGATCGTCGTGGGTGTGGAAAGCGAAGGCGCGGAAAAGCAGCTCAAGGAAATCTATCAGCCGGTGCTCGATCGAAAGTTCGATTGCCCGGTTCATGAGGTGAAATGCCCGACCGCTCCGCCGCCGAATTGGCTGGTCACCACGATCAACAGCGCGGAACTGATCAAGCACGCGTCGAATTCGTTCCTGGCGCTGAAAATCTCCTACGCCAACATGGTGTCGGACCTCGCTGAACGCCTCGGTGCTGATATCGGAGAGGTGGTGCGCGCGATGGGCATGGATCCGCGCATTGGGCCGGGTTTCCTGTCGGCAGGTTTGGGATTCGGCGGTTTCTGCCTCCCCAAGGACTTGCAGGCGTTCGTGCATCTGGCGGAACGCTCCGGCGTGGATTTCTCGCTGCTGCGGGCCGTGGAGAAGATCAACCAGCAGCGCATCGACAGTTTTTGCCGGAAGCTGAGCGGAGCGCTCTGGGTAGTCCGCGGGAAGAAGCTGGCTGTTCTTGGGCTGGCGTTCAAGCCCAATACGGACGACGTTCGCTTTGCGCCGGCGATCGACCTGGTGAACAGGCTGCTGTCCGAAGGTGCCATCGTGCGCGCGTATGACCCCGAGGCAATGGAGCGCGCCCGCGCCATTCTTCCCCAGATCGAATACGCGAAGACGGCCTACGATGCCGCGAAGGATGCCGAAGCGCTGCTCATCGCCACCGAGTGGGACGAATTCAAGAAGCTCGACTGGGACCGCATCCGCGACTCGATGGCCCGACCGCTGATCGTGGACGGACGGAATTTATTGTCGCCGCGCGAAATGACCGCTCGCGGGTTCGAGTACCGGTCGTTTGGCCGGCCGGATTGAGGGCCCGCTAGTCCACAAATTTCTAGGCCGGGCTTTTGGTTGCCGCGACTTGCTTCTTGAAGAAGTCGTAGGTGATCTTGAGGCCCTGTTCCAGGTTTACCTTCGGCTCCCATTTCAGAATGCGCTTGGCTTTGGTGATGTCCGGGCAGCGCTGCTTGGGATCGTCCTGTGGCAGAGGTTTGTGGACGATGGGCGCACGGGTCCCAACCAGGGAGCGGACGCGCTCGGCGAATTCCAGGATCGTGATTTCCGCGGGATTGCCGATGTTCACCGGTTCGTGTTCCTTCGATTCAAGCAGCCTGTAAATCCCCTCAATGAGGTCCGCCACGTAGCAGAAGCTGCGGGTCTGTTTGCCGTCGCCATAGACGGTAATCGGTTCGCCGACCAGCGCCTGATAGAGGAAATTCGGCAGGGCGCGCCCGTCGTTAAGCCGCATGCGGGGGCCGTAGGTGTTGAAGATCCTCACGATGCGGGTATCGACACCATGCTGGCGGTAGTATGCCATGGTGATGGCCTCGGCGAAGCGCTTGGCCTCGTCGTAGACGCTGCGCGGGCCGATGGGGTTCACGTGACCCCAATAGGTTTCCGGCTGAGGGCTTACCTCGGGGTCGCCATAGCATTCCGACGTGGACGCCTGCATGAACCGGGCTTTCTTGGCTTTCGCCAGCCCCAGCGCATTGTGGGTTCCGAGCGCCCCGACCTTCAGGGTCTGAATGGGGAATTCCAGGTAATCGGGAGGGCTGGCGGGCGACGCGAAGTGCATCACGGCGTTTACCGACCCTTCGACTTCGATGTATTTCGAAACGTCCTGCTGCGAAAACCGGAACTTCGGATGCGAAAGCAGATGCGCGATATTCGAGTTGGCGCCCGTAACCAGATTATCGAGACAAAGGACTTCCCAACCCTTTTCGATGAAGTAATCGCAAAGATGAGAACCGAGAAAGCCTGCTCCGCCCGTAATGACAGCGCGCAATGGGGATCCTTTCCACCGCAAGTGTGCGGCAACCGACCCTTAATTATCCCTGAAATCGAGCGCCGGAAGAAGGCTGGTGAGCGGTCCAGGTGCCCGTTTTGACCATGGTTTCGCCTGTTTCGGGCATCCCAAGGTTGCCTGATACGCCATTCCTTCCGGTCATTTCCAATCTGCGAAACGCGGATTTGTGGTCTAAATGAGAAGGGCAATTCATACCAGCGACCGGGTCGGGTCGATAAGAGGATATGAGGAGTGGTGATGGTGAAGAACAAGGGAATCCCTTCCTTCTTTTGTCTCGCAATCTTGCTGATGTTGCAGAGCAACAGCTGCACGAGCTGTTCCGGGGTTCCCTCGGACTTCAATTCGGTCATACTCCACGCCACATCGCTAACCCTCAATGCCGGGCAGTCGACGACCATTACCGCGAGCGTACCGAGAGACAACACCGGTGCCGGCGTGAATTGGGTTTTCACACCGGCCGCGGGCGCTCCGGTGCCTCCCGGAACATTTACGGTGAACAGCGTGACTTCGGCGACCTATGCAGCCCCGACCACGGCCGTCGCCGCGGAATTTACGGTCACTATACAGGCCACCTCCATCGCATTTCCGACTGAGGTGAAGACCATCACCATCACGATCGAACCGACGGCCGCGCTAAAGATCACCACGACTTCTCTGCCCAATGGGACGGTGGGAACTGCGTATCCATCCACGCAATTAACCGCCACGGGCGGCGTTCCGCCATATGCCTGGTCGCTGACCGGGGGCACGCTGCCGGCGGGGTTGGTATTGAATCCGAACGGAACGATTGCCGGCATGCCGACGGCCACGGGAGTGGACAACACGTTTACCTTGCAGGTCGAGGACAGCGAGTCGACGCCGATGACCGCGGCGACCACGGCGGGACAGCTGAGTATTACGATCACCAATCTGCTAACCGGGAATTACGCGTTCGAATTCAGCGGATTCAACGCCACAGGCGCGGTGGTGGTTGCCGGAAGCTTCACCGCCGACGGTGTGGGAACGATCACCAACGGCGTGGAAGACGTGAACTCGATCGGAGGAACGCCCAAGAATCAGACATTCACGGGTACGTTCACTCTGACCAGTGGCAATCGTGGGCAGCTGGTCTTCGCCAGCCTTGCGGGTATGCCAACGTACGATTTCGCGATCGATTCGACCGGTGCGCATGCGCGCATGATTGAGTTCGATTCGACTGGCGTGCGCGGCTCGGGCCAGCTCGAGCTGCAGAATGTGACCACCTGCGGTTCGAATACCTTGTCTGGAGCCGGCCCGCTGGGTGCCAACTTCGTGATCGGTGTTTCCGGAGCCACCGCCAGTGTGGCCGGATTTACGCCCGGCCCCATGGCAATGGTGGGGCGGTTCACGGCGGAAGTGCCGGCCAACAACACCACGCCCGGCAACATCGATACGGGCGAGGTGGATATTCAATATCCTCAGACCAGTGTGATCGACAGCTCGATTTTCTCGGGCACTTTCCAGACCACCAATCAGTCCGCCCGCTGCTTGATGACGCTCACGCAATCGGTTTCGACCATGAATTTCAGCGTGTACCCGGTCACGTTGTCGGCAGGATTGGTGACCGAAGCGTTTGTGGTGGAAACGGACGCGTTGAGTGCGACCGCGCCGTTCGTGACTGTCGGGAAAATGGTGGAGCAGGTCGGGTATCCGTTTACGACGCCGAGCAATTCACTGTCAGCGCCGAGCGTGGGCGGACTCTACGGAAGCGTGGTACCTACCGGTCAGAACGCGTATCTGCCGTTCGTGGCGGTGGCGCAGTTGAATCCCACCCTGGGAGGCGCATTTACGATGCCGCTGTTCCAAAATATCGCCGGTGTAAGCACAAGCTTCCAGGGGGCTGGTGTGATCTCGGCGAATCTCAACCCCGGCGATCAAGATGGCCGCGTCGATACGACCCTGGACGGTTCGCAGTCCGGCTTGGTGGAGCCGGTGTTCTACGTATTCGGACCCAATGAGGCGTTCTGCATCCTTGAAAATCTCAACGCGTCGGTTCTCGGGGTTTTCGAGCCGCAATCGACAGGAGGATTTTCGACGAGCACGATCGCCGCTACGTTCGCGGAGGGGACGGCGACGCCCCCCACCAGCCTAACCACCGATCTTTCAGGCGTCGTGACCATCACCAGTACGGGCGCTTCGACCGGCACCATCGCCGGCACGCAGGATACCAGCGCTTCGGGAGGGAACATCAGCGGCCAGGTGGTGACCGGAGGGATTAACTTGAGCGCCACGGGTGGGACCGATGGCACCGGATCGCTCACCCTGACCGCGCCTACATCGGTCACCGGCCAGTTCATCATCGTCTCGCCGACCAAGATCGCCGTGATCTCGACGACGGCGGGTGACGCGAACCCCGTGTTGCTCTTCCTGGGGAACTGCGAGAGCACCTGCGGAGAAGACTGAGGCTGGCAGAGGGCCTGTTCTGCCGGCATGCTGAATTCTAGTAGGCCCAGTGCATCAGCACCGCTCCGGCCGTATATCCGGCGCCGACCGCTATCAGCAGCACCAGATCGCCTTTGCGCAAGCGCTTCTGTTCGATGGCGTCGACCAATCCGAGCGGGAGCGTCGCCGCCGTGGTATTTGCGAAGCGGTCGATATTCACCATTACCTTCGAATCGTCCACTCCCAGCCGTTCCTGCATCGCCCGGATGATGCGCAGGTTAGCCTGATGCGGAACCACCAGGGCCAGGTCGCGGCTGGTCAGACCGTTGCGCTCCAGGATCTGGCAGGCTAACTCGCTCATCCGGCGCACGGCGTACTTGAACACCTGCTGCCCTTCCTGATGAACGTAGTGCATTCTTTTTTCGACAGTTTCGTGCGTCGGCGGATGCAGCGAGCCGCCGGCAGGCATGTAGAGATTGCAGGCGCCCGCGCCGTCGATTTCGTGCTCGAAGTCGATGATCCCTTCGGCGTCGGATAGGGCGGGTTCCAGGAGTACCGCGCCGGCGCCGTCACCGAACAGCACGCAGGTTCCGCGGTCCTTGAAATCGAGAATCGAGGTCATCACGTCGGTGCCGATCACCAGCACTTTCTTGTGCGATCCGGTGCCGACGAATTGCGCGCCCACGGTGAGCGCGTAAGCGAATCCCGAGCACGCCGCGGAAAGATCGAATCCCCAGGCCCTCGTCGCGCCCAGCCGATCCTGAATCAGGCATGCGGTCGCCGGGAAAAGCATGTCCGGCGTCACCGTGGCGACCACGATCATGTCGATCTCTTCGGCGCTGAGCCCCTTCGCCGCGAGAAGCTTCTTGGCCGCTTCCGTGCCCAGATGCGAGGACGCAACTCCGGGATCGGCAAAGTGCCGCTCGCGTATGCCGGTGCGAGTCCGCACCCATTCGTCGGTCGTGTCCACGATTTTTTCCATGTCCGCGTTCGTGACCACGCGCGGCGGGACGTAACCGGCCGCTCCGGTAATCTTTGCGGCGATGCGATGAGTCATCATTGCTCCGTGATCGTGCAAACCGCACGCGATTGTATGCAATCGCGCGCTCGGGTGACAAGCAAAACACGCGCGAAAGAGAACTTTCTCAACTTGCAAACAGCGCAATAAATTTCCGGGTCTTCCACGGCCTGATGCATCATGGACCCATGTCCTCGGCGGAACGAACACAATGGATTTGCGAGCGGGCGCGCACGGCGGGCTTCGATCTTTGCGGCGTGGTGCCCATCGGGGACGAGGGCCAGCTTTTTCCTGAACTTCGGCGTCTGCCGGAATGGCTCGCGCGGGGATATGCGGGGGAAATGCGCTACCTGCACGATCCCCGCCGGGGCGATCCGCGCTCGGTGATGGAAGGCGCACATAGTCTGATCGTCGTGGCGATCAATTACAATTCGGAGCCGCTTTCTTCGGTTGCATCACAGCAGAATCTCCCCGACGGAGAGTCGCCGCGCGGTTGGATCTCCCGCTACGCCTGGGGCGACGACTACCACCACGTCCTTGAGCAAAAATTGCAATCGCTCATCGCCGCAATGCGCCAACGGTTCGCGGGACCCTTCACCGCGCGTGCTTATACGGATACCGGGCCGATCGTTGAACGCGTCGCCGCAAAATACGCC
>Ga0210404_10000673_pt1 | contig 16395 bp, 20 predicted proteins | sample IncBWH28MmetaG_FD_155455 | JGI IMG/M metagenome (GOLD analysis project Ga0210404, IMG submission 155455) | Forest soil microbial communities from Barre Woods Harvard Forest LTER site, Petersham, Massachusetts, United States - Inc-BW-H-28-M | ecosystem: Environmental > Terrestrial > Soil >... | reverse complement strand
CCTCCGCCGCCACCGGACGAGCATCCCCATCCCGGATTTAGCCACTGCGGGAAACAGTTCGTGAAGGCTCCCGCTGGCGGATTCAGTTGATCGAACGCGGCCGTTAGTCCGATATTCGGAATCACTCTCGCCCGGATCGTTAGCAGCTTCACCGCGCTGCTTGATTGCGGCACGATCCAGATTTCCGTGTAGTTGCCGGCTGTCGTGCTGTAGCTCGCGCGGTAGTAGGATCCGGACGGATTCGAGCCAATGTTCGGAACTAGCGAAACGCTCAACGCTCCCTGCGAGACATTCACGGTGATCGCGCTATTCGCTGGCACGAATGATCCGTCGGCCGCCGTGAACCCGGTTGGGTCGCTAATCGTGATCGTGCCGTTGGCGAGGCCGCCGACAGGAGTAAACAAAGTGTCTGAAATCGGAGTGGTGAATTGGGCGCGGGCTGAAGGGGCGAAAATAAGAACAGCAAGAACAACGGCAGATGAGATAAAATGGCTGCGTTGCACGAATCCTTGTGAGGAGGATTTATGCCGAAACGCCGAGTCAAGCGGCATTCCGTTACGCAGCCACTCGATAAACCTTACCGCTACATTCCTCTTACGCGCAATCAGATTGCCGTCGTCGACGCATCCGACTTCGAATGGCTTGATCAGTGGAACTGGTGCGCGGCATGGAGCGATTTCACCAAGAGTTTCTACGCTCAGCGGTATCGCGGAGTATCCATGGCCCGTGAAATCCTTGGGTGCGAAAAAGGCGAGGACGCGGAACACTGGAACGGAAGCACGCTGGACAATCGCCGCCAGAATCTTCGCAAGGCGACGCGCCAACAGAATTGCCAGAACCGCAAAATGCGCTCGGATTCCAAGTGTGGATTCAAGGGCATCCGATGGCATAAGGGCGACTCTAGCTGGCAGGTACGGATTCAACATCAAGGCAAGCGCCTTCACGGCGGAAGCTTTCACACGGCCGAGGAAGCAGCGCGCGCCTACGACACTATCGCGCAGCGTCTGTACGGACAATTCGCGCGTTTGAACTTTCCTCAAGCTGCCTCTCAATAGCTGGGATTAGGAATAGTGCTCGACGTTCCGCCCATGTTCAGTCGCAGCGTTCCGCCAGCTCCGCCCGAATTCAACGCCGAGACCAACTGTTGCATGTCGCCAGTGTTGGTGATCATGCCGCCCATGATCGTTATGTGAGTAACTGGCCCTGTTCCGCCTCCGCCCGATCCGCCGACTACTCCCGGGATGCCCTTTGATCCTTCTGTGCCTTGCGTCTTCGACTTGTTCTCTTCTCCTCCGCTCGCAGCCCCGCCTCGACCTTTGCCGCCGCTGGTGCCAGCAATCAGTCCGTACTCAGCCGCAGACAGGAAGTGAATCGCTGCGGCCCACTGCATGCCAGGCTTCGCAAGATCAGAGAGGCCTTGCGCTGTTTCCCAGATTGCCTCAATGATCGCCATCGCCCGGCGTGAGATGAAGTGGCTGATAGCCATCTGTGCAAAACTAGCTGCGGCCGCCTCCGCATCCTCCTTTGTGGCTTTGGTTTGATCTTGGAGGGCGAGAGTGAAAGCCTTGGTGATCGAGGTGTTCTTGTTTTGCTGCGAAGCCGCGCTCTGAAAAAGAGTCACAAGCGCCGGGATGACTCCGCGCTGTTTCATCATCTCGGAAGTGACATGCTGGACATCGGCCTGTGCTTTCGCAAAAGTGAGGCCCATCGCCTGCAACTGTTTGTTCACCACTGCGATTGCGTCGTTGTACTTGTTTACGTTTGCCGTGTCGGCTGGAGATAAAAGACCCTTGTCGGATTCCAGCCTCTGCCTTTCTGCAACCAGTTGTGCCATCTGTTGCGTGAGCAGCTGCAGCTCCTGCCGTTCGTCTCGCACCTTGGCGACATCAAGAGTAAAACCCGTTAAACCGGCTTCCCGGGCTGTCAATGTGGCCTTCAATTTGTCCATGTCGGCCTCGATGCCCTCGGTCAGCTGCTTGAGGTTGGCGAGGTTTGTTTCAACCATTCCACGTACAACAACTTCGATCTGGCCGGCGGTTTCTTTTTGGCCTTCGACCATATTCTTGTCGGATTCGTTCTGCGCCTTGACCTGCTCCTCGTCAATGTCGTCCCACACATGCTTGAGTTTGTTAGCGGCCTTCGCCCCCTCTTGGGATTGCTTGTAGAAGGCGTCGCCCCACTTCTTGGCGAATTCTTCTGCGGCGGCACTTGTGAACTTTCCGGACTTTACCTGCTGCTGTATGAACTCTCCGAAGTAGGGAATCAGGTTGGCCTTGATGTCCTCGGCCATCTGGTCAAAGCCGGCGATCTGCTTCTTCTTCTTGGATTCATCGAGCGTCCGGTTGAGATTGGCCAGCTCGGAAGTCACGCTGTTGTACTGCTCGCCAAGCTGGAGAAGCTGGTCTTTGTTGTCGCGGTAGATGACCTGTAGGGCGGTGAGGGCGGCCTTTTCTTCCTTCAGTTTGTCGATTACGTTCTGCTGGGCAGCGGAAGTCGCCTTCACATCGAACGGGTCGGTTTCGGAAAGTTGTCCTTCCACCTTCTGAACGTCCAGCATCTTCTGTTTGAGTTCGTCCCATTGCTTGGTGACGGTGCCGTAACCGTGTGCCTGGCCAACGCCGGAGAAGGCGTCCTTCACGCCGCGCCAGAGTCCAATCCAGATGCCAGTCTGACTTTCCGTCAGCTTGGTCATCTTTTCTATGTCCGACGAATAGCTCGACAGCAAATCATCCACATCCTTGGAGGTCTCAAGGATCGCTTCGGCCATGTAGTTGTGGGCGGGCCTGTGTTCCAGCTTGGCGATTTGGTCATCCAGCTTGAGATTGGTGAGTTCGATGCTCTTGGTTTGGTCGGCGTTCTTGACGGCGCTCTTGGCCGCTTCCATCCCGGCGTCGTAAATCGCCTTCTGTAGTTTCTCGTGGGCCTCGACGAGCCTGCCGATGACCATGATTGCGGCGAGCACTCCGGCGAGGGGGAGCATGGCTTCTAGCGCCTCGCCGACGACGGGCGCGCGCGCGATAAGAGCGTTTAGTTCGCGCGGAAGGTGGACGCCGATGACCTCCTCAAAGAGCATGGCGCTTCCGCGGGCTTCTCTAAAGCTCCCGGCCATCTTTGAGCCAGCTTGGTCCGTGGTGTCTTGAAGGTGCTTTATGGCATTCTCGGCCTGAGAGCCGTCTGCGTTTAGAAGAAATCCAAGTGACAGTCCCATTAGAGGTACACCATCCCGCTTGCCTCGGCCTGATGTTCTTCGTAGATCTTATTGCGCTCCCGCCATAACCGGACTGCCGCTGCCGTGTCGATCTGCATCTGCGTGGTTTCCGGCAACCCCGTAAAATAATGGGACGGCTGGATGCCGAACTCAGAGGCTACCTGCGCCAACGTCAGAAGGGCTGGCGACTCCACGAAATTCGCTGAGACTCTTCGTCTCAGTTTGCACCTCCCCGTCATCGTTGGCGGCGTTTACGTGAATCCCGTAGGCCCAGTCGTAGATGAATCTGACATCCTCGATGTCGATTTCATCCACGGAGATTTCTTCCGGACCGGGAGTGCGGCTGACCTTGGGCTGCACTACTACTTCACTGACGACAGAAAACCACCACTCTCCAAGCGCGCGCAGATCGCCAATCGTTATCGGAGACTTCTCGTCAATTTTTTCTCCGAATTTGGAGGCGAGCGTCGTGGGCATGTGACCGCGCGTCGCAAACCAGAGGACCGTAGGACGGCGAAGAAGGAAATTCTTACCGAGTTTCGGTAGTTTAACGACTTCGGCTGGCTCGAACTCGCGCGCTTTTTGGTGCGCTTGGCGCACATCGCCTGCCGTCGCAATGCCGTTACCGTTACCGCTCATGGTGCTCCTAGATTTGCCAGTAGATCTTGCCGGCCTGGTCGCCCTGCGGTCGCGTCGGAATAAACAGACCGGTGAATTTCATCTTGATAGCGCTCATCTTCTCCTTCGACACGGGCATGCTGACCGGCTGGGCTTGGTAGGCCATGTAGAGTTGCGTCACGACGTACTTCCCGCCGTAGTTGCGCCGCGGCGAGATGACCGCCATCGACAACTTGGGAACGGCAATCAATCCGCCGAACGCCAGTTCCTGATAGGACTGGACGCCCGCGGGCAGGCTCGTGTCGGAGCCCGCGCCGTAGATTCCACCAGCAAAGTATTGCGCCATCTTGGCGATGTCAGTTTCTTCCATTGTCACGTCGATTTCGGCAGTCGCTCCGATGATCACCGAATCAACGGGACCGACGATCTGATCGGCAGTGATTTCTCCGGTCTTCGCAGAGAACATGGTGGTGATGGCACCCTCGACGGCGCCTCCGTAGTACACGGCACCGAGGTTAATCAGCTGCCAGATGATGCCTCCGTCATCGGTCTGTCCTCCGATCCCCGTCAACCAGGTCGGTGCCGAAGCTCCGGAGATGCCAGAAGTGAGCGCGCGCTGCGTGTTCCCGTTCGAATCGATGATCTGCTGGCCGGTCAAGTACAGGAGACTTGCTTGCCAGAGAGCGCCGCTCAGCGGGTTGCCGTTGATGTCGATTTCGAGGCGCGAGGGAAGATACGCCGTTCCGGAAATCAGACCGCTGGTAGGTTCCACCCACGGCGTGCCAATTGCGATCGCAGTGGAGTTCTGTTTCGTTTCCGTCCCACTGGCATTCGAAACGTACACGTTGTAGCCGACCACTCCCGCTGCTGGCGGAGGCGAAGCGACGTTCAGTAAGGTGTCGATCAGGCATGCAAGGCTGGCTTCCGGAGACGCGCCGCTCTCAAGGCCCGACGCATACACATAGGTGGTCTTTGCGTAGTAGGTGGCCGCAGCAAGCGCTCCTCCCGAGCTCGACGTCAGCGTGGGAGAGGCGAGCGGACCGGACGAGCCCGGCACGGCGACGTTGAACCAGAGGTTGCCTGGTCCCTGGTGAATCTTGGTCGGGTCAACTTGTCCGTAAGGCATCTATACCTCCTGAAGATCGAAACGAATGTCCATCGTCGTGTAGATCACGGGCGTCTCAATTTCTTCCCGCAGCAACATTGCAAGAGACTGTTCCGTGCGTTCGATAAAGACTTCCTTCACCGATCCGGTAACCCACGGATCGGTGTATCCAGACGGCACGGTTTCGTGATCGATCTGCATGACCGTCTCCCAATCGACGAAGAATGGCGGCGGCCCTGCGAGATCGTTGAAAATGTGATCGATCATCCTTGCGTAATCGATCGAGATGTCCTGCGCGAACTCGGAGTCGAATTGCCCGGCCTCGATTTGCAGGGTGTAGCGCACCCGCTGCATCCTGGTCTGCTGCGAGGTTTCGATGAACTCCGTACCAGCCCAGGCCACCATCAACCAGGGGAACGCTGTCCTCCACTTCGGCCCCTTGTGAAACTCGACGATCGGCTGCAATTCCTGATTCACATCCGAGATCGCCTGTGCCTGATACAACTGGATCACGGAGATGATCTGATTGAGGCCTGGTCGAGCCAATTTCGCAATCATTCATCACATCCCCTCGATCACTGCCCGCCACTTGAAATCAAACTGCGGCCGAGCGTCACCGCTTCAGCCGCGTCCAGATCGCTGCCACCGACGGCAAAACCCAGCTTGCGCGCCTGCAATGTCACGCCTCGAGCGACTGACATGCGGATGAGTCCTTTGAGCGTGCCGCGCGCATCCGACTGCTCTGGATCAAATATGCGTCGCGCTGGCAGGCCGCGCTTCGTTCCGGTCTGGTGGAACAGCGCATACGGAATAGAGGTTCCATATGCGAGAGTTCGTGCCGTCATCTGTCCTTGGTTGCTCTCCGAAAGCAACGAGTCCCTGAGTGCTCCAGTCCGCACCAGGATCGGTTGGCCCGAATACTTTTTGTTCTTTTGCTTTTGGTACTTCGCACTCAACGGAGCCCACTTTCCGTGCGCGCCTTGGCCCTGCTCGGCGAATTGCCGCGTGAGCCACGGGCGGATTGCGCTCTTGACCACGGTCGGCCAGATGTTCGCGCGCCAATCCTTGACCTGCGCGGCGAGGCCAGCAAAAGCGAATCGGATCGCTCCAGCGTTAGGAACTTGCATCGAAAATTCAATCACCAGTTGTAGCCTCCCCAATTTAGCCCGTGGCGTCCAAAGTCAAGCCCGTGTTTAGAAAAGTTGGCGCTGATACCCTCAATGTCTGCAGTCGCCCAGATCGGCTGATCTCCGCCGGCGATGCCCATCATCACCGGTCGTGGAGTCTGCACGCTGGCCTCGGGGTCAAAGAGAACGTCAAACTGCCCAGCACCTTTCGGCTCGCCCTTGATAGTTTCCGCATTGAGTTCGGCTTTGAAGGCTTCAAATTCACCCTCATATTCCGTGGCCATCCCTTTGGCGCTGGCCACTCCGAAGCTGGCCATCACGCGACCGAACTGCCCCGCCGCGCCATAACGGTTGCCCCTCTCGAGTACGCGCAGTTGCCGCGACTGCCCGATATTCAGCCAAAGCGCCACGCCGTCGGTGGTAATTCCTCCGAAGTTCGGATTGAAGAACGGAACGACTGATCCGCTCACGCCTGGCGTCACGATCAGTTGCGCGCCCGCGGGCGAGTTCGAATCGAGCACCACTGTGCCCGCATTCATCTGCGTATTTGAATACCAGTTCTGGTTAGGAAGGCCGAGCGTGGCCAGCCAAGTGTTTGTGGCAGCCGTTGTTGCGTCGGTCAGATCTCCGATCGTTTCCCCGAAACGGCGTTCCAGGATGCTGATCAGGTCTTCCGCGAAGTCATCAATGAATTGCTGGATCAGAGCGTCGGGTGGATTTTGATTAACGACACCACGCTTGAAGGTTGGATAAAGGCCGACTACGTTGGCGATTGTCGTAAACGACACGCACGTTTACCTCAGAAACTCCTAGTACAAGCAGTATGCCCAGCCGCTCACCGACCCACCGCTGGCGATGGTCAGGTAGATATTCGTCGCATCGGCGGCCTTCCATTCGCTCCATCCGCCGCCCGCCCCGGAGGGCACATAGATCACCTCAAATGGAGTCCTCGGAATCTGGTGAATGATCGTATTGTTGCCGTTGGCCGTGAGCCCGGCGAGGGGAATCTTCACCTTGCGAAGCCTCTGCCCTGCCAAGTTCTGCCACGGCGCGTCACCGATGTACTGGTTGGGAAGCGTGATGCGCATCTGGCCATTGGCCCCGGTTCCGCCTACTGGACCATTGTTCCCAGCGCCGCCTCCGCCGCCGCCTGGCGCTGTCCCGTTCGCTCCGTTGTTGGCCCCGGTGCCACCAGCGCCGCCAGCGCCTCCGCCAGTGCCGAGCGAGGCGCCACCAGCGCCGCCAGCTGCCGCCACACCGTTCGCTCCGTTGTTTCCGGCAAAAGACGTGACACCCGTCGCGGTGTTCGCTGCTCCGCCATTGCCGCCCACTTCTTGCGCGTTTCCGCTGCCCCAGGTGCCGAACAATCCTGCGGCAGCCGACAGCATCGTCGAGGTGTTGCCGCCGCTGTTGTTGTTGAAGAGTGTCGCGCCGCCGTTGGACCCGTTGGCGTTGTTCGCGCCGCCTGCGCCGCCTGCGCCGATATTGAAGGCGTAAGAGTTCCCGGACACCAAGCCCGTCAGGTTCGCGGAGAGGTAGGCCCCCCCGCCGCCGCCTGCGCCGCCGAATGTCGTGTTCGCTGAGCCGCCGCCTCCGCCGCCCGCACCCCACAGTTCAACTTGCGCGGTACTGATCCCCGGAGGGATTACCAGAGTTCCATTCGCGCTAAAAACTATTTGCATTCTCTCACCTCGGGATACTCGTCCGGATTGAAGTCCACGCGCCAGTTGTGAATGATCCCGCGCAGCATCTGGACTTTCTCTTGGACCGATACGAGGTATTGGTGGAAAAGATAGCCGGCGGATTCGCCCGTCTGTCCAAGTTCCGCACAGAGTTTGATGAGGCTCTTGAAATGCAGGCCGTACTTGGCGATGTTCCGCGAGAGCGTGTAATCATCGATCAGGTGTTCGGCATCGATGATCGGCTTGCTGGTGCGCTTACCAGTTTGGTCGATGACGAACGGCGCGAGTTCAAAGTTCTGCGGGTGGATGCGCGAGAGCGCTTCCTCGAGCGACAGGTCGTCAAGCGGCTTCCACAGATCGAAGCACAGATGCGAGGCCACAGTAAACCAGTTGCAGCTTCCAATGTTGCGACCGTCTCGCCGGAAATATTTGTCGTAGGTCCAGCGGTTCGACGCCATGTCGTTCCCGTTGTGGAGGACGCAATCCTTCGGGAGGTGCTCGGTGACGTCAAAGAGGTTCGGAGACACCAGCGCGTCGGCATCGATGTAGATGGCCCACTCGCGATCCTGGATTTGAGCGAGCTCGTGGATCTGAAGCTTCTCGTAGGTGACGGGCCAGTCGGGAAACTTGCGATCGCTGATTACATAGAAGTCCGCATCGATCTTGGCTGCGTACCGCCGCAGAAGCGGAAAGGTCAGGTTGGTGATGGCTTTCGGATAGTCGCCAACGACAAGCGTGTAGATGACCTTGTCGCGACCCACTTCCTTGGGCCAGACCTCAGCGGCCTTTGGAACTGCCCGATCGATTGTCTCAACCGTCATCTGCTATCTGCCCTTTTTACGCGAGCGGATTCGGAAGCGTGTGCTCCGCGAGCGCGCGATGCTGCATGCCTTCGGCCGTAAGAGGCACATTGGTCGCTTGCTCGTACTGATCGCCCAAGGTTCGCGGCCTGTGCATCATTGGAGGAATCAGCGCTGGCACGAACGAGCTGGACTGCTCTTTGCCATCGGCAATGAGCTTCCTGAGCTTGTCCGTCATCCGGATCACCTTGATCGTTCCATTCGCCAACAGCGAATAGATTTCGCCAGGAGCCGCATCGGCCAGATTAATGGAGCCGCTTTTGTCGACCGGGACATAGTTGTCACCCGGCGTCTTGGCCTTGGCACCCATCGAGGGAACACGGTCCGGGCACTTGCCGCTGATGACGAGGTGATGATTGACTGGAAGGTAGCGCACGGCGTTGCGCTCAAGATCTCTGGTCACAATAAACCACAGACCGTCCTTCGTGTCGGGTGCGGCCACCTTATCGGTGCGCGCCGCAGGTGGCCGTCCCAAGACCTGCGCTTCCCCTCTTCGCTTCGCCATTGACTGCTCCTTAGAGCGCTTTGATTGTCTTCGTCCTCAGCAGCGCTTCGATCTGATCCTTACTGAACTCACTCTCGTTCATCTTGTCGCCCGGCTTGTGCATAACCTTGTTGTGCGAGAGATGACGGAGCACTTCGAATTGCGTCGGAGGCGCTTGCTTGCCCGCCTCGCTCTGACGATCCTTGGGATCTTTCCATGCTGCGGCGTCCGAGAAAAACGAGTCCTGGTCTTTCTGGGGCATCGCGGCGACGAAAGCGGTTGCTCCTGCGACGTCCTTGACTTCGTAGCCGCGAGACCGCAGGAACCTCACGTGGCGCTCGGTAACTTCCGGCGCCGTCTTCGATCCGTTTGCCAAGAGACCCTTCCTTCTACGCGACTGCGTTCAGGAACACGTAGGCCGCGCCAGCCACGATATTTTGAATGTCGTGGTATCGGTGGACTTCGATAATATCGGCACTCTTCTTTTCCTCGCGGTAGCGCTTCACGAGCGTGCCGCCGAGTTCCGGAGCTCCAAACAACCATCGGAACGTGTAGCCGAGCGCCACCTGCAGCTTCTCCGGTCCATCGGGGAAGTAGCCGAGCACGGCATTCTTGCCCCAAATGAACGAGAGCGAGGTGGTGTTCGAAACCGGTGTCGTCGCGGCCGCAGGTGCGAGCGAAACTCCCTCATTCGCCGTGTCGTACAGCCCCTCAAGCACCCAGAAGTTCTTTACGCCGAAAACCGAGGCCAGTTGATCCGTAGACAGGTAGCCTTCGGGCAGCTCGGTGTATTTGAAGCGATCGATCAGCAGCGGATGCTGGCGCAGCTTGACGTACACCGGGAAACTCACGGCGAATGTGTTCGGCTGCACCGCGACCGTCTGCGTGATCTGCACGCGCGCGGCCTCGACTGCGGACGTCGGATCCGAATTGGTGTAGTCCGACCACTGCGATGTTCCGGACAGGGTCGTTGAATAGACCGGCGTGCCCGCGCCCATCATTTTGTTGAACGCGAACCGCTCGAGGTTCAGCAGGATCGCCTGCGTCAGGTTCTCGACGGTGTTGACCTCGAGATCGCCGCCCAGAGCGTTGTTCGCGCGCATCTCGTCGTCGATCTTGTCCTTGAGCGAGTGATCGACGCACCAGTACGGGGGCATGTCGAGCGTCCAGGGAGCGATCTCGAACGACTCGCCGCCCGCCATCCGAATGTCCTCATACGTGCGGAACTGCTCAAACCAGTACCGCGGCACGCGCCCCGTCTGGAATTTGACCGGCACCGGCGGGTAGAACTTCTCCGCGTAAAAGTCGAAGTTCTGATAGCGGATCGAGACGTTGTTAAGCGGCTGATCCAGGTACAGAAGCGATAGATCCGGCATTTAAGCCTCCGTCGAAATTCCAGATTGCTGCGCCCTGCCCCAACACCACCGATCAGATGTAAGGGACCGGGAAGAAATCCAAATCGACCAGGACCACGTTGTTGATCGCAGCCGCAGCCGAGACAGCGATGCCCACGGGATAGATCGTGGTGCCGCCCGAAATCGAAAGGTTTGCTGGCGTGTTCACGCGGCCGTATGCGTCGGCGATCACGACGATCTGGCCGGCGTTGAATGCCTGCGCGGCATAGCAGCGCGCTTGGCCGCGAATCTGCAGGGTCGGGCCGATCTGCAATCCAGTGCCTCCCATCGAGGCGTTATACGGCACGTTCGGCGTCGTCCCGGTGATGGTCGAGGGATCCGTATCTTCCTGGTAGAAAGTGCCCGGTTCCAGCCAATGCTCGATCGTCACGCCCTGCACCGGTCCTTGGTTCGAGCCGGTGGGCAGCTTCACAAACAGCGCGCCGGTGATTTCGGTGGTGTCCGTCGCGTCGTTGATCAGTGCGGAGTACTTCGCGATGCGCACGCTGGCGTTGAGCCGGTACGTTCTGGTCATCCCATCGATTCCAGGCATATCTGATCACCTCGTCGAAAACTTGGTCGAGCTTCGAACTACATCAATTTCCGGTGCGCTGCGTCGTATCGTGTTTTGAGACCGGCGTCCGACATCAGAACTTGCTGATACGCCCGCGCGTAAGGCAGCTTCGGATCCGCCTTGAGCAGCTCGTTGATGCGGGCCTCGATTTCCTTGTCGGGATTGTCGCTCAGCTCTTCGCCCGATCCGCTGATGCCGGTCAAGTTCAAGCGGTCAGCCTTCGGCTGATTCTTGACCATCTTCTCGAAGTTGTCGCGATCGGAGAGGCACAGAGAAATCAGCGAGATCCTCTGATTCGGCAGGAACCGTCCCTCCAAGATCGCGGCGTTCACATCCTCCGAGGCGTTCTCGAAGTCGACGTAGTCGCGCATGGTGACCTTGTTGTCGGCCAGCAGCTCGCGAGCCTTGCGCGGCACGAACTTGCCCTTGTCGTCTACCGCCGATGTCAGCAGCAGCTTCCGCGCTGCGTTCCGAGTCTCGGTCGCCTCGAGCTTTTCCTTCAGGTCGCTTGAGTTGATGCCGGTCTCGACCAGCGTGGTGACCTCGGACAACGTGAGCGGGCGCCCGGTATGCTTGCGAAGCGCTTCCTGAAGTTCCTCATCGGTTGCTCTCAAAGTGCCCTCCGAACGGCCGGCTTCGGACATGTTCTTCTTGGCGTGCGCCATCAGATGCGCGTGCGTGACGTAGCCGGCGAGCTTGCCGTCTGCGGCGATGATCGCGTGGTGGCCGAGGTGGCCGACACCGTCCGCCGACTTCATCTTCCGGATGCTCATGCGCTGGCAGCCCTTGTCGCCCATTTCCTCGGACGCCTGCAGAGGATCTTCCTGGTCGTCCTTTTCCGCCTTGGCGACTTTCTCTCCCAGGATCTCGGCGTCTTCGTCCTCGGTGTCGATTTTCTTGGCGCGCTTCTCGGCTTCCGTTCGCAGGCTGTCCTGTTCTCCGCGATCGCCCACGACTCCGTACGAATCGATGTCGTCGAGCAGCTTAATGGCGGCTCGCGCGATCACACCGAACTCGGCAGGGTTGTATTCAACGCTGTCGTCCGTCACGGCATCGCGCAGTACGGTATACAGGCGCTTTTTCTTGCCAGCCTTCTCGACCAGAGTGAGATGCTTCACAATCGATTCGCCGAACTGCACGTCGGTCATCGTGTTTTTCTTGTCCTTCTCACTCATGTGTTTCTCCTGGAAACCAGAGGTGTCGATGCCGTGTTTCTTGGCCGCGCTGACAACCTTGCGAGCAGCGCCCGCTTTTGCGCTGGACGGAATGTCGGCCTGGCCGAATCGTGCGAGGGCGTTTCGAGCGTGGGCTTCATCGTGGACGGGCAGCTTCCAAGTGCTCTTGTCCTTCGGGTCGCCGACGTAAGCAAAATCAGAGCGATGCACTTTCGTGCCGCTGACCGTCGCGTGCTCCGGATCGCCAGTCGTGTCGTCAAGTTTCTCATTCTCGACCTGTGTCGGGCTGCCCTTGTCGCTCAGCTGAATTGCGGGCAGGTCTTCCAAGAACGGATGATTCGTGAGCGCGCCGCTCGTGAGCGTGGCGCCCTTTGATCGCCCAGTCGATTTGTCCGTCGCGCCCCAATCAATCGCTGGAGAAAAATACCGATACTCTTTGGCCTTGATGTGCTCTTTTGCTTTCGGAGTCCAGTCGACGCTCGCGTATAGAGTTTCCTTGCCGTCAACTCCAGGGCGCACAGAAAGAGCATGGATCCAAGCAGCGGCAGGAATCGCGCCGCCTCGAGCGACCGCCGGATTTTCTGAGGCGTGCTCATAATCCACGACAACCTGACCATTCCCGCGCTTCTCGAAATTCTTGACGATGTCGTCGAGGTCTTCCTTGGTGATGGAGAAGCGATGGCCGTCTTTGACCCACGATCCAGTGAGTGCGATCGGAATGCTGGTAAGGCCATCGGCCGCGCTGCTATCGGAGAGGCAAGATGCAAAGCTGACTCCCATGTGCGACTTGAGTTTTCACACGCAGGAGAAAAGCGCGTCAAGGAGAATACCGGGAATCGGGCAGTACCAGGGGGTGCATTCCTATTAGTGGCAGTGGTAAGGAAAGAAAGTCGCCTAAAAGGAAAGCGGCGGCCTTGACTAGCGCCGCCGCCGAGCTTCCCTTCGTAAGGACTTTTTAGGTGGTCGGGAGGCCGATCACTTCACTGGTCTCGACGCCCACGGCCGTGGCGAACTGAGCCGAGCCGCTGTCGCCGCTTCCACCGGTGATGACGTATCCGATCGGGAACGCATCGCCCACATCGGCGCTGCCTGCTGGCGACGGAGTGAATACGCCGGACGCCACGGACTGCACGTTCGTGTGCACGACGCCGTTCGCATCGGTGAAGCTGAAGATGCCCGGCGTCGCATCCTGCACGAACGACCCGGGACTTGCCGGTCCGCCGCTTGCGGGTGCGCCCATCGACATCACGATCGATGCGCCCGGAGCCAGCGGCGCTCCATACACACCGGCCGCATCGATTCCGAATACTGCGATCGCTTGCGGTGCTGAGTCACTGAGCTGGGTCGGTCCTGCCGCTGCGAGCTTTACGGCCGCCCCGCGCTTGCTGCTGAGTTTCACGATTTTACCTGGTTGCATGTTCTTCTCCTGTGCTGGGTTTACCAGCGAAATTGCGAATCCTACTGCGAATGGGGACGGAGCCGTGTTGCTTGCGATGGTCTCGAGGGCTTCGGCGATGCGCCTCAGCAAAGAGGCGCTGGTATCGTCGAAGCTGATGGTCACGTGCATTCCGCGAGAATCCTACTCCCGACAGAATCGGTTGGGCAAGTCCCAAAACGCACACTCACGAAATATTCACAGATAAACGTGGGCGCTGGCGAGAAGCGACATGCGAGAGCGGCGATCAATCCGCAGGTTGACGAACTCGACGGTCGGAAAGGTCTTCTTGCAAGATAGGCAGCGGCGATAGCGCGTGACTCGCCCGGGCCCGTGAATCGTTTTGGTGACGCGCGACTTTTCGCTCTGGCAATAGGGACAGGTCATGCGGCTAACCTCGCTCCGTCAGTCACCGCGACCATCCCGTAGTTCACGACTGGCACGATGCAGTTGCCGGGCAGCTCATCGGGTATCGACCAGACGTCGGCGTGGTTCATCGCGGCAGGCTGAAGCTCCGAGCAGAACCAGCAATCCGGCTCTTTCCATTTCCGCCCAGGCTGTTGCCCGCGCCACGCAATCAGCTGAACGATCGCGCGCCAGTCGTACGGCTTGCCAACCTGAGAATATAGAAACGAGTAGAACGCAGCCTGCTGAAACTCGGTGCATGGAACGCTCCAGATCTCGGCGCGCTCCACGTCTCGATAACAGCGGTCAGTGAAGTTGCGGACGCGCACTCCTCCGATGAGCATCGCACCAAGCGTTCGCGATCCTGGCAGGACCGCCTCGACGTGGCTGCACCAAGCGGCCGTGCGCCACTCGATCGCGCGAGAGTCCCAGCCTGCGCCGCGGACGAAGCGAACTAGGATTTCGTTCATGGCTTCTTTAGCAGCTCACGGCATGTCGCGCTGTCTGGATGGTCCTTGTGGTACTGAATCGCCATCGCGATAAGATTCGGGATGTTCCAGATGATCGTGCCGAGCGTTCTAAGAAATCTCATTCTTCTTGCTCCGACATATCCGCATATGGAATACAACGGCAGAGCGAACCGCCGTCACAGATGTCGCTCAGGTCGTCGTCTGGTCCGTCGATTTCCGTTCCGTCGGCATCCTCGCACGGCCCACAGGTGTTCTGGTCAAGCACGGAGCTGCGGCGCCACACGACATCTTCGCCCTGTGTCGCATCCAGAAGTCCGTCGGCTCGTCCCGATCGCATCACCGCGTTCGCCGTCTCGCGCGCGATGTTGGCGAGCGCGCTGTCGGCGTACTTGTGGAGCGCGCCAACGAGAACGTCCTCGTCGATCTCGTCTGGATCCAGATCCTCGGCCACAGACTGCACGGCTTGCTGAAAGCGCGTATAGACTTTCTGCACCGTAGTCTGTGCGAGGAGGTGAGGCGAGTCAGGCATCGGCAGCGCCCTTATTACATTCGAAGGTTGAATCGACGCAGAGCTGGCCGTTCTTCACCCATGAATGGAAATGTCCATTCATCTTGACGCTCGGATTCAGAGTCATCGTGTCGAGCGTCTCGCCGATTCGATCCCACATTGATTTGCCAGCGAATGCCTTTTGAAAACGCTCCGTGAGCGCCGCATCGCCTCCGATCACATTCTTGAAGAACACGCCACCAAGGACTCCGCAATTAGGGCAACGAATGAGTAGTCCGCACTGAACTCTTTGCTCGGGAATGACGCCTCCGCCCCACTCCGCGAACTCAGCGAAGTCTTTGAGAGGATAGTTCATTTCTTAACCTCGGTTTTCGCGTGCTCACTCGCCGTCCCGTGCATGTCCTCGATCAACCCAGCCACCAGATGCACGAGCTGTGGATCGACCGTGAAGTGCAGTTGCGGCACGGGCACCTTGGACTTCAGTTGGCGCGCGGCCTGCGCTGCCACCGACGCGATCACCTTGGACTTGAGCGGTCCCTGAATTTGTTTGAGCAGCTTCTGGAAGTGACCATCGTAATGATCGCGGACTTTCTTCGTGACCTCGTCGCCATGATACTCCTGGAATAGCACGCGGCGCTTTTCGCTGAAGGTCTCTTTCACCACGGGAGTCGGATCGGGAGTCGGGTTGAGCGGCGTGTCTTGGCGATCGTTCGGTTGCAGCCCCTCGGGCATCGGTGAGACTTTCCGTTCCTGCGACGCGGACGGCCTAAAACCCTCGCGCGCTCTGACCACTTGAGCGTTGCTGATGATTCGTGCGCCTGCGGCTGCCTGCTTGGCCATCAGGTCTTTAACGGGCTGCGGTACGCCGCGCTTGGTCGGAGCTGCGCCGCCGATCGCTGGACTCGGGCTTGCCGGATGCATTTCCTGCGCGCTATCCGCTGGCGGACCGACTGCGTTCTTTTTTTTTTCGCGGCGTTGCGTGGGCTGCCCTGATCGGTTGTTGGGAATCGTGATTCCAGGGTCATCGCCGATCGAGCGATAGCCTCCGTCTGCGTCCGTTGCGTGGATGAGCTTTGGGTCTTCTTTGGTCGCGAGCACCTTGTCGATAAAGTCGCCGACGGTCAGCGTCTCCATGTATCCGAAATGTTCTGGCGTATCGTAGTTCTCAAAGAACGCCGCGCGCGCGGCAGACTCCGATTCGAAGTCCAGGAAGCACTTGTCCTCGTCGAGATCGGTGAATTGCGGAGCCTTCATCGTGTGCACGACGTAGACCTGCGTCGCTTTGTGATCCGGTCCCATGAAGCAATCGACGTGATCGCCGTCCACCCCCTCGGTCTGGCGCAGATAGCC
>Ga0210404_10000671_pt1 | contig 16396 bp, 16 predicted proteins | sample IncBWH28MmetaG_FD_155455 | JGI IMG/M metagenome (GOLD analysis project Ga0210404, IMG submission 155455) | Forest soil microbial communities from Barre Woods Harvard Forest LTER site, Petersham, Massachusetts, United States - Inc-BW-H-28-M | ecosystem: Environmental > Terrestrial > Soil >... | reverse complement strand
CGATCTCTTTCTGCGCGTCTTCCGGCGGCGGATACAGAGCGGTATTCGGTTTGGCTGGCTCAGGAAGACGGAACGTGGGGCTAGGAGTGAGATCGCTGCGCTGGGTCATGGCGACGCGCCAGTCGCTGCCTTCCTGAATCCACACCTGGCCGCCCTCGACGGTGAAAGGCTCGAGACCGGAATTCGATTTGAGTTTGCATTCGATGCGCAGCGTGAGGATCACCTCGCCAGGCTGCCGGCGCGAGATGGAAAGAACCTTGGGCTGAAAATCGCTCAGGCCCCTGGCGGCGAGCGCCGACCAGAACATCGGCTCTTCGTTGGGATCGGCGGACTTGCCTTCGGGAGTTTGATTCTGCGCTGGAGGAGCCGTCGAGTAGAGCGCGGCGAGCGAGGTGCGGTCTCCCGCGACTACCGCAGCGGACCAGCGGTCGAATGGCGCGAAGGAAGTGGCAGCCTGTCCGAAGGATGGAGACGCGCAGAGAAGCAGAAGCAAGAGTGCGGCGATTGAAACGGCGCGGCGTGCCCTCATCGGCCCTCCGTGGAATTCCATTAAGAATCGTGACGATTCTACCGCAAGCGGGCACAGTTCATTAGCTTAGATGTCACTCGACTGATACAATCCCGAGACATGGCAGATTGGCGTCAGATCCAGGCGCGCATACGCAAGGCCAAAAAGAGCCCCGACGCGCCGGCAAAACTCAACGAACTTTTCCAACGCACTCGTGACGGCATGGTGGCGTGGGAGCTTGGCGCAATCGAAGAAAAAGCCGAGCACCGCGAAGAGGCGGGTCGCTGGTACACGATTGCCGCGCAGCGCTTCCGGCGCGCGGACTGGCGGAAGAAGGCCGAAGAGGCGCTGATCCGGCTGGGAATGGAAGTTCCAGCACCATCGGCGCTGGGCGAAGGATCCTCTTCGCAGACACCGGCTGAACTGCAAAATCGAAACGAACAGGAGCAAGACGCGGCGGACGAGAACGGCGGGGAGTCCGACGAAGTCGACGGCAACCAAATGCCTCTAGCACTCGGCGAAATTCCAGAACCGCACCTCACAGGTGCAGCATCCGCTACCTCAGCGACCCCGGAAGCGGCCGGCGACGGTTCTCCCCTGGGCAAGCACAAGCGGCGTCGCGGGCGTCGCGGAGGCCGTGGACGCAGGCGCAAAGGTGCAGCGCCGGGTCAGGGGCTTCCCTCGCAAGCCTTCGCGCAATCCGCTGCGGAGCCGCAGCCGGCTAGGCCGACCACTCCCCCTCCGCCAGCCTATGAGCGTCCGGCGCCAGAGCCAGTCAGGTTCTCCGAGCCGGCTGCCGCCGCTTACGAGCGGCCCGCGCTCGCGGAAGCGTCAACGCCTCAGTTGCCCTCCGAGCGCGCCGCGCACGGCCGCGGCGATCCGGCGCTGGCGTCGCGCATGGCGCATCTCGAATCGCTCTTGCGACGGTTGGTTCAGAGCCCGCTCCATCGGCTGGAGGAATGCGAAGACGCTCCCGCCGGACCCGGCGTGCTCCTGCTCTCGGATTCGGACCAGATCACTTCCTACTACGTCGAAGCGTGCCAGACGCTGCGCATCGGTGCCGGCAATTTGGTCCGCGGACGATCGGGAAAGAACAGTCGCGGCGGCCGCGGATATTCCTCCGACGTGGGGATGAAGGCCCGCCTGGCCGAGTATCTGGGCATCAATGAATCGAAAGTTTCGCAATACATGAAGGACCATTGCGTGTTGCGCTGGATCCAACTCGATGACGAGGCGCCTTTGCTGGCCCATTTCGCGATCGGAGTTCTCGGCACGCCGCTGAACCTCGAATAGCCGGCCCCCCCTGGTATTCCTCCCGGCAGCCCCCAAAGGGCGGTTGAAATCTATTGCCGTAGTACTAGGGCAGAGCCCCCTTGGCTGCCGGTTTTGACCGTTTAACCCCCTATTTGTACATTTGGACGCATGTGCCTAGACGGCGTGTTTGAAACCGGGCAAACTCTGGTACCGTAACCGCTTACGGGTGCGGGGCGCCCGTGGGGTCTCAGGCGTTCCAGGCGGTTCGGGCGAAATCAAGGCCAAGTATCTCATTCATGGCGTTTAGGAATCCTAACTGAGGGGTGCAGGTATATGCCGAAGACCGTAGGCAATCAACTCTGGAAATCATTTGATTGGGCTCTTTGTAAAGCCGCAGGGCTCACTTTCGACACGATTCAGTTCTTCAACAAGCACAATCCCAATCCTTCGTTCACGCCGAAATGGTCCGACAAACCGCTGCTGAAGTCGTGGGAGAAGTCCAAGCCCACGCTCGGCTGGCCGCGGACGACCGATTCGCTGTGCCCGGATTGCGTCAAAGAGGCGCGCGAGGCGATCATCGACGGCAAAAAGGATTGGACCGACCTGATCCACGAGAAGGTCGGCGAGATCAAGGCGCAAATCATCGAGCGCGACGGCCAGGTCTGGATGGTGAAGGAGTGCGCGCTGCACGGGAAGTTTGAAGACCTGATGGCCGTTGATTCGAAGTTCCTGGAATGGATCGAGGGGAACTTCCCGGGACGCGACATTCCGGCGCACAACGACGAAACGCTGCACAACCACGGCTCAAGCACGGTGCGGCACGGGCGCGGGTCGGTGCTGACCGTGGACCTGACCAACCGCTGCAACATGATGTGCGATCCCTGCTTCATGGACGCGAACCAGGTCGGCTACGTTCACGAGCTGAGCTGGGAAGAGATTCAGGAAATTTTGGACAACGCGACGAAGATCAAGCCGCGCCGACAGATGTCCGTGCAGTTTTCGGGCGGCGAGCCGACCATGTCGCCCTACTTCTTCGACGCGGTCCGCTACGCGCGTAAAGTTGGTTACAACAGCGTGCAGGCGGCGACGAACGGCATCGAGTTCGCCAAGAGCAAGGAATTCGCGAAGAAGGCGTTCGAAGCCGGTCTGCGCTATGCCTACCTGCAATTCGACGGCATCGGCAACGACGCCAACAGCCACCGTCAGGTGGGCAACCTGTTCGACGTGAAGCTGCGCGCCATCGAGAACCTGCACGCAGCGGGCGTGGAAATCGTGCTGGTCACCACCATCGTCAACAACGTGAATAACGATCAGGTGGGCCCGATCGTGAAGTTCGCGATGGAAAACCCCAAGAAGATTTCGTTCGTGTCCTTTCAGCCGGTTTCGTTCACCGGGCGCGATGAGGACATTACCCCGGAGCGCCGCATTCGCCAGCGCTACACGCTCTCGCATCTGGCAAGAGACGTCAGCCAGCAGGTGGGCAAGGTCGAGCCGACGCGTGACTGGTTCCCGATTTCCTACATCGCGACGTTCGCTGGATTCTCGGACCTCTCGCACGGACCGGATTCGCAGTGGGGTTCGCTGTCCTGCGGATGCCACCCCAACTGCGGCGTAGGTACCGCGCTGATGATTAACAAGGAAACGAAGGAATGGGCGCCGGTTCCGCGGTTCCTCGATGCGCCGTCGCTCACCCGGGACGTCACCGCGATCACGGACGCCGCCCGCGGCAAGAAGTTCTCAAACTTCATGATGGCCCTGGCGCTGCTGAAGAGCTACAAGCCCTTCCAAGCGCCGCCCAGCCTCAAGCTGAAAGACCTGTGGATGAAGTTCGACAAGACCTGGGCGCTTTCGAAGGACGCGGACAAGAAGTACGGCAAGACGAACCCGACGCGCACCTACCAAGATGCCATGAAGCGCCGCGCCGAAGACCCCTGGAACTTCCTGTTCATCGCCGGAATGTGGTTCCAGGACCTTTTCAACTACGATTTCCGCCGCACGGAAATGTGCATCATCCCCTACGCCACGCAGAAGGGCGAAATTTCCTTCTGCGCGTACAACACCGGCGTGGGCTGGCGGCAGATCATCGAGAACATGCACAAGAACGCGACCGTCGCCGAATGGTACAAGAAGCACGGCAAACACGAGATCTACGCGAAGAACAAAGTGGTCGCGCTCAGCGATTACGAGCATTCGCTGAAGATCAACGCCGACGATGCCTCGCGCGTGCGTCACTTGGAGCACGACATTCCGCTGACCGCGGCCGAAGAAGATCGCATCCGCCGCAAGAAGGCGTTCGAGGAAGCGGCCAAGGTCCGCAAGATTTACGAAGAGCTCGTGCTGAAGAAGAAGTCCGAGCCCTTGATGCAGATCGGAACGATGGACGAAATCCTGTCCGCGGTCCCGGGCACCACGGTGAAGCGTGCCGAGCCACCCAACGGCAACGCGGCGGCGTCGCAGCCGGAGGCCGCAACGGCGGCCGGCGACTAGACGATTTTCAACCCTGGCGGAGATTGACCAGCCGCGTCGGTTGGGGTCTCACCCCGGAGGGATGATTGACCCCTCACTCCCGCCTTCGTGCAAATCAAACCACACCAAGAGCCGCTGGTTGTAGAATCGGTTGATGGCCGACAAACGGGCACGCGTGCGGGAGCTCGCCTCTGAATTCACCCGCCGCGGCAATCAACTCGGATGGTTCGAGGCCCTTTACGCCGAAGCCGGCGCCGACAACTCCGCAATCCCCTGGGCGGATATGGTGCCGAACCCGCGTCTGGTCGAATTCTGGCAAACGCATCCGCTCGAAGCCGTAGGAAAGCGGGCGCTGGTGATCGGCAGCGGCCTGGGCGACGATTCCGAGCAGCTGGCCGCATGGGGATTCCAGACCACGGCATTCGACATCTCACCGACCGCAATCGCCGCAACCAAGAAGCGCTATCTGAACACAAAAGCTGAATACCTGGTCGCGGATCTGTTCCATCCGCCCGCGGAGTGGCAGCGCGCCTTCGATTTCGTCCTCGAGGTCCATACCGTGCAGGCATTCACGGGAGACTTGCGCGCGCGTTCCATCGCCCAGATCGCGGAATTCGTCGCGCCCGGCGGGCGATTGCTGGTGATCGCGCGGGGCCGCGCGGAAGACGAGCCCCAGGGCCAGGGCCCGCCGTGGCCTCTCACCCGCGACGAGATCGACGGCTTCCATCGCGCGGGCCTCGAGGAAGAATCATTCGAAGACTACGCGGACCCCGAGCCGCCGTGGGTGCGCCGATTCCGCGCCCTCTACCGGAGAGCGGAGTGCTGAAACGAACATCGCCTGTCGAGAGTCAGGATGCTGAGCGTCACGGACTTACCTCCCGGCACGTCGGCCCGCACGAACGCTACCCGGTAGCGCTTGCGCTTCCGCTTTCCTATTTCACCGCCGTGCTGGTGGCCGTGGGAAACCGCTGGTAGAATGATTGGGTAATTCCAGTTCGAGGGCTTCGGTTGCCGATTTACGAATACGTTTGCGACGATTGCGGCGCGGAATACGAGCGCATCGTGCTGAACGCCGGCACAAAAGTGACCTGCCCGAACTGCGCGAGCGCTCACAGCACCATCCAGCTTTCGGTGTTCGCTGCGCACGGCAACGGCGCGAAAGCGTCCGGCGGTTCTTCTTCTTCCGGCTCATCGTCAGGCGGCGGATGCTGCGGCGGCGCCTGCGGCTGCCACTGATCCCCCCGAACGAATCTCTACCCCACGATCTCCCACCTCTGCTAGGATTCGCCCTGAGATCAGCAAAAAGTACGCACCAATCGGGGGATTCGAGTGCTGCGAGGGAGATTTTCCGGACCGGGGGTCGTTGCCGCGGTCCTTTTTGCCGTTCTTCTTTTTTCAGCTGCTAAAGCTCACGCCCTGAAACCGGCTCCGATTGGGGTTGCGCGCGATTGCGATCGCGCCTGCCTCTACAAATTCGTCGACCAATACCTGGCGGCGCTGTCGGCCAAAGATCCCGCGCGCCTCCCGTGGGCCGCCGAGGTACGGTTCACCGAGAACAATGTGGAATTGCCGCTCGGCTGGGGCCTCTGGGGCACCATCAGCGCCCTGGGCGCCGAGGATTTGCGCGCCGCCGATCCTGAAACGGGCCAGGTCGCCTACTACGGCGTGATCGACGAGCGCGGCACGAAATCATTCTTCGCGCTGCGAATGAAAATCGACGACGGCAAAATCTCCGAAGTCGAAACCATCGTCGACCGCAAAGGCTACGGCCCCGGCCCCTTCGGCAATCCCGAAACGTTGCAGCCGGTGCCGGTGATTGCCGAAGACGTTCCCGTCGACCGCCGGCGTCCCCGCGAACGTCTGATCGCTCTGGCCGACGGATACTTCAACACGCTGCAGCTCAACGACGGCCAGCTCTTCACCCAGTTCACGCCCGATTGCAGCCGCCGCGAAAACGGCGTCTGGACCGCCAACGATCCGCATCCTGGTTCGGGGCAGGATCCGAATCTGAATCTCTCAGCCTACGGGAAGATTTCCTGCGAGCAGGGATTCAAGTTAGGCAACTATCGCTGGGACGACGAACTGCGCGCCCGGCGCTTTCCGCTGGTGGACGAAGAAAAGGGCCTAGTCCTCGCCGGCGGGTTCATCGATCACGCCGGCAAACTGGAAAAGTACACCACGACCGACGGAGTCGTGCATGACGCACCGCTTAAATCGCCGCATTCATTCTGTTTTCTCGAGATGTTCAAGGTTCAGGACGGCGGGATTCGCCACGCCGAGGCGGTATTTATCACCGTGCCGTATCACATGCCGTCGCCGTGGTATCACCGCGGCTACTAGCGAAATGTAAGGGAGACAGGTCATGGTCGATTTTTCAAGTCAGCCCACGATGAAGGGCTTCTTCGCGCCTACGCGCTTCGAGGCGGACGTCTACGACTGCGAAGTGATCGGCAAAGTCCCCGCAGATTTGAACGGAGCGTTCGTCCGCCTCGGCGGCGACTGGCTCTACCCGCCGAAATTCGAAGACGATTCGCCGTTCAGCATGGACGGCTACATCAACATGTTCCGCTTCAAGAACGGCGTGGTCGATTACAAGGGCCGCTGGGTCAGAACCCCGCGGTTCAAAGCAGACAAAGCCGCGCACCAGCAGCTCTTCGGCAAATATCGCAATCCATTTACGGACGATCCCCGCGTCGCGGGTCTCGACCGCTCGGTGCAGAACACCACACCGCTGGCCTTCGCCGGCAAACTTTTCACGCTGAAAGAAGACAGCCTGCCCTACGAAATTGACTGCAACACGCTGGAAACGGTCGGTCCCTACAATTTTCACGGCAAATACAAGAGCCTCACCTTCACCGCGCACCCGAAAGTCGATCCCACGACCGGTGAGATGATCTGCTACGGCTACGAGGCTGAGGGACTGGAAACGAACGACGTCTTTCTCTACACCATCAACAAGAAAGGCGAGGTCACCCGCGAGATGCGCTTCAAAGTTCCTTACGTCTCGATGGTCCACGACATCAGCATCACCCAAAAGTACGTGATCATCCCCATCTTCGGCTTCGTCTCCAGCATGGAAATGCTGAAAGCAGGCAAAGTGCACTGGGGCTGGGACGACACCAAGCCGGCCATGGTCGCCATTGTGCCGCGCGAGGGCGAAGCGAAAGACATCCGCTGGTTCAAAGGCCCCTCCCGCGCCACGGTCCACACGCTGAACGCCCGAGACGAAGGCGATAAAGTGATCTTCGAAGCGCCGATTTACGATTCCAATCCTTTCCCGTTTTTTCCGCCGATCGATGGCTCGCCATGGGACCCCGCCAAGGCGCGCGCCTACATTCGCCGCCAAACGTTCAACCTGAACTCCAAGGACGATGGCTACACCGAGGAAAAGCTGTTCGATATGAACGTCAGCGACCTCGGCCGCGTGGATGACCGCTACCTCACGCAGCGCTACCGCTACGCGTTCACCGCCTTTGCCGACAAGCAGCGGCCATTCGAGGAATGGAAAGCTGGCAATCTCGGCGGTCGCGTCAACAACTGCTACGGCCGGTTCGATCTGGCCACAGGCAAGATGAATTCCTATTTCGCCGGACCGACCCACAGCCTGCAGGAAGTCTGTTTCGTCCCGCGCAAAAGCGGCGCCGAAGGCGAAGGCTACGTCATAGGCGTGGCGTCCAATTACGCGGAGATGCGCTCCGAGCTGATCATTGCCGACGCGCAGCGTCTGGAAGAAGGCGACGTGGCCCGGGTGATTCTGCCCTTCCGCGCCACGGCGCAGGTGCACGGCCGCTGGGTCGAGGAAAGCGAGTTGCCCTTTGCGTGAGATCCGGGCGACCCTGAAGCGCCGGACATTCATGGCGCAGTTGGCCGCAGCGGCCGGCGCGGCAATCGCCGCGACCACCGTGCCGATGCCGCTTCACGCAGTCGGGGCGGTGCCGCGCGTGAAAGCCGCCGTCGTGTCGATTCACATGGACCAGCCGTATCTTGATCCGACCGGCCGCGCTCTGCCGTATTTGCCGCCACCCGGCTTGCGCGCCGGAGCACCCCTGGCGGATTTGAGCGAAGCCGAATTTCGGCGCCGCTTCGTCTATCTGTGACCGGCCCGGAGATTAATCTCTGCGCTCGATAGGCCAAACGGGATTAGAATAGTCGGGCCCGAACCCTCCCGAACTACCGCGCAACTGCCGGACGGGTTTCAGCATCCGTAGCGGCAAGGAGAACTGTGATGTTCATCGGAAACGGGATCAGGACGCTTGGCCTGATATGTGTCTGCGCCGCCGGCGCAGTCGCTCAGGACGCGGCCACCCAACCGGCCACATCCGCTCCCGCTTCGGCCGAACCCGAGCTGCTGAAGTCGGCCGACCTAACCGCGCCTCCCCTGCGTCCCTTCGTATCTCTGGCGGTTCCCAAGGGCACCGCGCTGGTCGTGGCAATCGACAAGGATGTTCGCGTGATGCATGTGGGCCAGCCCGTGCATGGCCGTCTGGTTGAACCCATCTACGCATTTGACAAGATCGTGATTCCCGTGGGCGCAACCGTCACGGGCCGCGTCACAGGGATTGCCGGGCCGTCGAAAGTGATGCGTACTGAAGCTGCGCTGGATGCGAATTTCAGTCCTGCTAGCCAGATCGAGGTCGAATTCGATCACATCACCCTCGCGGACAACAAAACGATTCCCATGCGGACTATCGTGACTCCGGGCTCGGGGAACCCGATCGAGTTCGTTTCCGCCGCCGATGAAAAAGGCGGCTCGAAAGACGCCGTCGCGGAAAAAATCAAAGCCGCCAAGCTGCAGGCCAAGCAGGATTGGAACGACGCGATGAAGCAGGTCCACGAGCCCGGCAAGATGCGCCGCGCCGAGCTTTACGTCGAGGCCCAGCTTCCCGTCCACCCGCAATACATCGAAGCGGGAACGGCCTATTTTGCCGAGCTCGATCATCCGCTCGATTTCGGCAGCGAGCCGCTCACCCCGAGCCTCGCCGCGGCGATTGGCGAGCAGCCGCCCAACGGCAGCGTGATTCAGGCCCGCCTGGTGACGCCGCTCAATTCCGCCACTTCGCGGCCGGGCGACGCGGTCGAAGCGATCATCATCCGCCCGCTGTTCGACGGCGACCGCCTGATTCTCCCGCAAGGCAGCCGCGTCGAAGGCACGGTGGTGCAGGCGCAGCCGGCCCACCATCCTGCGCGAAACGGTCAGCTGCGGATCGTGTTCCGCGAGCTGAAGCTCCAGGACGGCCTGGAGGAAAAAGTCTCAGCTAGCCTGGAAGGCGTCGAATCCGCCAAGCGCGACAACGTAAAGCTCGATTCCGAAGGCGGCGCGCGAGCCACCGCTCCGCCCACGCGTTATCTGACCACCGCGGCTTCCGTCGGTTTGGGAGCGGCGTCGTTCCTCGGCGACAGCTTCGGCGAGACCGGGCCGCGCACCGCAGGCAGCGCCGGCGGGTACAAATTGATCGGCATCGCGCTGGGACTTACGATTCACTCCCAACCATTCGGAATGGCCATGGGCGCGTTCGGAGCCACTCGCTCGATCTACGGCAATTTCATCGCCCGCGGGCATGACGTGGAATTCCCGAAGAATACCGCCATGGCCATCGCCTTGTGGCAACCGCACGAGTCCGTTCCCGCGCCGACTTCCCAGGAATGAGCGAAAATCGGGCCCTTTTTGGCCCGCTTCTGAATTTTCGCCGTAGACGGCTTCTCGTTCATGCCGCTGGACTTGCGGAATATCCGGATTTTTTGTAAAATGTTTTCCGTTATCCTCGCAGTGCGTCCACACGAGTTTTTCCGCTCGGTCTCGTTGGCGAAAACTGCCGCGGGCCGATAGAATTCTCGTTTGCCAACTGGTTTGGGAGGCAGCATGTACGCCGTAATTCGCAGTGGGGGAAAGCAGTACCGCGTTTGGCCGGGCGAAACGATCGAAGTCGAGCGCCTGGAAGGCCAAGTGGGCGGCAAGGTCACGTTTGACGACATCGTCGCCGTCCGCACCGACGATAAGAAAATTCTGGGCGCCGCGGCCGCGAAAGCCAAAGTCACCGGCAAGATCGTGAAGCACACGCGCGGGCCCAAGCTCAAGGTCCTGAAGTACAAGACCGGCGGGCAGTACAAAATTCAGACCGGTCATCGGCAGGGATTGACCGCTGTCGAAGTCGACATTCAGCTTTCGTAGGGGTTCTCATGGCACACAAAAAGGGCGGTGGTTCATCCACAAACGGGCGCGATTCGCAGGGCCAGCGGCTCGGAGTGAAGCGCTTTGGCGGCCAGGCCGTGACCGGCGGCAGCATCCTGATCCGCCAGCGCGGCACGCACTACAAGCCGGGCAAGAACGTTGCCCGCGCGAAGGACGATTCGCTTTTCGCGCTCATCGACGGCATCGTGCTGTTCGAGGACAAGGGCGGCAAGGGCCGCTTCATCAGCGTCCTCACCGCGGAAGATTCCGCGGCCCGCGCGGCGAAATCTGCGCCTGCGCCCGCCGCTAACTGACGCCTCCCTCGCATGGCGCGCCGCTTTGCGCGAATTGTCGCGTGATTCGCTTTTCTTCCACTCCCGCTTCGCAGCGTGCGCTTGATTCGTGTACCCTCTCGGAATGGGTGTCTCGTGTTTGTTGACGAAGCTAAGATCTCGGTGAAAGGCGGCGACGGCGGCAATGGCTGCGTCGCGTTCCGCAGGGAGAAGTACGTCCCGCGCGGCGGCCCGTCGGGCGGCGATGGCGGCCATGGCGGCGCCATCTATCTCGAAGCGAATCCCAACGACAACACCTTGCTGCGCTACCGCTACAACCGCGAATTCCGCGCCGAGCGCGGCCGCCACGGCGAAGGCTCCGATTGCCACGGCCGTTCCGGCGAAGACACCATCCTGAAAGTTCCCGTCGGCACCGTCGTTTTCGACGCGGACTCCGGCGAGCAGCTCTTCGATCTCGCCACTCCCGGCCAGCGCGTTCTGGCGGCTCGTGGCGGCCGTGGCGGCCGCGGCAATGGCCATCCTTCCTTCGTGAGGCCGTGGCACCAGGCGCCGCGAGAGCACGATGACGGTCAACCCGGCCAGGAACGCCATCTGCGCCTCGAGCTCAAGTTGCTCGCCGATGTCGGCCTGGTCGGATTCCCGAACGCTGGCAAGTCCACGTTCATTTCGCGCGTCTCCGCCGCGCGTCCGAAAATCGCGGCCTATCCCTTCACCACGCTCGAGCCGCATCTGGGCGTCGTGAACGCCGATCCAGACGCCGCGCCCGGGCAGGGACGGACCTTCGTCGTTGCCGATCTGCCGGGGCTGATCGAAGGCGCGCACGAAGGCGTTGGCCTAGGCATCCGTTTCCTGAAACACGTGGAACGCACACGCCTGATCGCGCATCTGGTGGATACCAGCGACGCGAACGACCGCGATCCCGTGAACGACTTCGAAATCATCGAGCGCGAGCTGGCGGCATTCAGCCCCGCGCTGGCCAAGGAGCCGATGATCGTCGTGGCCACCAAGCTCGACGCAACCACCGACCGCACCCGCCTGGAAAAACTGCGCGCCTTCTCAGCGAAACGCGGCCTCGAATTTCACGCCATCTCGTCCGCCAGCGGCGAAGGTGTCCTGGGTCTGGTGCGCGCCATCGCCGACGCGCTCGACCACCTTCGGAAACCCGAGCTTGGGCCGGCTGTGCCCGATATGCCTTTCAGCGAGTTTCACGCCGCCGAAGAATCGCACGTTCTGCCGCCCGCCGCCGAGGACCACGCCGAAGATCGGGCCGCTGCGCCCCGCCGGGAGGAGCGTTGACCTCGCACGCCGCGCACAAGACGTCCGGCGGCGCCCACGGGCGTTCCCTTGCGCTGTTCGGAGGCACATTCGATCCCATTCACACCGGCCACATCACCGTGGCGCAGGCCGCGCAACGCCGGTTTCATTTGGATGCCGTCTATTTCATTCCGTCGTCGCGCCCGCCCCACAAAACGCAACGCGAGCTGGTGCCCTTCGTGCACCGCTACGCCATGGTCGCGCTGGCCTGCGCCGATCACGCCTCCTTCGTGCCGTCGCTCGCCGAAGCTCCCACACCCGGTTTTGCCTCGCACATCTTCTACACCATCGACACGGTCCGCCGATTCCATCGCGAGCATCCCGAAGATCGTCTCTATTTCATGCTCGGCGCCGACCAGTTCCTGGAAATTCCCACCTGGAAGAATTACGAAGCGCTGCTCGACGCCTGCGATTTCATCATCGCCAGCCGTCCGGGCTTCCGGCTGGACGCCCTGCGCCTGGTGATTCCACCCGAAAAATTCGGCCGCTCACCGGGGCCCGACACGCAAAAAATCAGCCTGCGCAAATCCGAAATCCATCTGCTCACCACCGTCGCGAGCCACGTTTCTTCCACCGAAATTCGCCAGCGGCTCGAACGAAAGCAAAACATCCACAGCCTTGTGCCCGCGCGCGTGGAGGAATACATTCTCGGGCAGGCCCTGTACCGGTGACACAGCACAACGTTCGTCCGGAAATTCTCGGGGCCGTCGAAGCGGCTCAGGACAAGCAGGCCGGGGATATTACCGTGCTGCGGCTGGCCGAAGCATTCGCCGAATATTTCATGCTGTGTTCGGGCCAGAGCGCACCCCAATTGAAGGCCATCAGCGACGCCGTCGAAGAACGGCTCGATCGCGAGAATATCCGGCTGAAGCATCGCGAAGGCAAGATCGGCGCGGAATGGGTACTGCTCGATTATGGCAGCTTCGTGGTGCACATTTTCAGCGAACGCGCCCGGCGATACTACGATCTTGAGCGCCTCTGGCGCAGCGCTGAGCGCGTTGAATTTCCCGCGCCGGAGCGCGGCGCGAAACCTCGCGAAGAGGAATCCGAAGGCGGCTCGACCGGGGCATGAGCGTGGCGAACATCGCGTGGGTGGCGGCCGACCCTGCCTCGCTGGGCGTCCTCGAAATCGCCGAAAAGCTCGCCGAAACCGCCACCACGCTGCTGATTACCGGGGAAAGCGGCACGGGAAAAGATCAGCTCGCACGCTGGATTCACCAGCGCGGCCCTCGCTCGGACGCGCCGTTTCTGAAAATCGACTGCGCCAGCCTTCCCTCGGAGCTTGTCGAGTCCGAACTGTTCGGCCACGAGCGCGGCGCGTTCACTGGCGCCGTGGCGCGCAAGCCCGGACGCCTGGAAATGGCGCAGGGCGGCACGATCGTCCTGGACGAAGTGGCGGCGCTCGCTCCCGGGATGCAGGCCAAGCTCTTGCGCGTGCTCGAGGAGCGCACTTTTGAGCGCCTCGGCGGCACCGAAACCCTGCGCATGGAGGCGCGTCTCATGGCGCTGACCAATGCGGACTTGACGCGCGCGGTGACCACGGGCCGCTTTCGCGAGGATCTTTTTTTCCGCCTCAACGTCCTGGCCATTCCCGTGCCGCCGCTGCGCGAACGGCTGGCCGACATCGCGCCGCTCGCCGCACATTTCCTCGCGCGGCTCGGCCCTGTCCATGGTAAATCCGAGGCGACACTCGATCCCGCGGCCCTCCGTACCCTGCAAACCTACGCCTGGCCGGGGAACGTCCGTGAGCTGAAGAATGCCATCGAACACGCACTGGTCTTCGGCACAGAACCCCTGCTCAGCAGCGCCGATTTTCCGGAGCTGGTGACCACCACGGGCGCGTCGCGCGGTTCCACCGGCCCGCTGCGCTCGCTCGATGATCTCGAACGCGACGCCATCAAAGTGACGCTCGAAGCCACCCACTATAAAATCGGCCGCGCCGCCGAAGTGCTGGGCATCAGCCGCAAGACCCTGCTCGAAAAACGCAAGAAATACGGCCTGCTATGAGCGCCCCGGCCAGCATGCTTGGCTCATGAAAATTCGCCTGTTGATGCTCGGAAAAACGCGCCGCGAAGAAACGCGGGCGCTGTTGGGCGACTATATCGCGCGCATCCGCCGCTACGCCGAAATTGGGGTCTCCGAAATCCGCGAAGCCACGCCCGCCGCCCTGCGCAAGCTGAAGATGGAGCCGGGCGCCACCCTCGTCCTGCTGGACGCCGCCGGCAACCAGTTTACCTCCCAGCACTTCGCCCGCTGGCTCGGCGGCCTGCGCGACCACGCTTCGCGTGAAATTGTGTTCCTGTGCGGCGACGCGAATGGGTTTCCGCCCGAGCTGCGCATCCGCGCCACGCAGCGCATTTCGCTCTCGAGCCTCACCCTGCCCCACGAATTAGCCCGGGTCGTGCTCGCCGAGCAAATCTACCGCGCTTTCGCCATACTCGCCGGCCATCCATATCCCAAATGAAGAAATGACAAGCGGGTAGTGACTCATTTTGAAATGAGTCACTACCGACACGGGCGCTCGCTTGACGTTTTCAGTCGCCGCAGCCACTATGAGAAACTGCCGTTGCGGGGGCGCCAGCGAATGCCGGAAGGCAAGGGACTCCTGATCGTTTACACCGGACCTGGCAAGGGCAAGACCACCTGCGCTCTCGGCACCGCATTTCGCGCGGTGGGGCAGGGGATGCGCGTGCTGATGGTCCAGTTCATCAAGGGCTCGTGGCATTATGGAGAGCTCGACGCCGCGAAAATGCTCGGTGACGACAAATTCGAGATTCGCCCCATGGGCCGCGGTTTCGTGAAAGTGGGCGGCGCCGAAACCGATCCCCAGGACCTGCGCCTGTGCGAGGAGGCCTGGGAATTCGGCCGCGCCCAGATTTACAGCGAGAAATACGATCTCGTGGTGCTCGACGAGATTAATTACGTGATCAGTTACAAGATGCTCGACCCGGAAAAAGTAGTCGAGGCTTTCGCGAAGCGCCCGGAGCGTGTGCATGTGATTTGCACGGGCCGCAACGCGCATCCGAAGCTGGTCGAAGCCGCCGACCTGGTCACGGAAATGAAAGAAGTGAAGCACCCGTACACGAAGGGGATTCTGGCGCAGCGCGGAATCGACTACTAGCACGCGCCGGCGCCTGTTCTGACTCTGAACGTAGACTTCGAAAACGAAACGGGTCCGCCATGGCCTGGTTCAAACGAGAAAAAAGCGCGATTGAGAATCCGACGCCCGTCGACGAGCGCCGCGTCCGCACCGAAGGTCTGTGGACCAAGTGCAATTCCTGCCGGGCCATCATCTGGAAAAAGGACATCGAGGCGAATTGGGAAGTTTGTCCCAAGTGCCATCATCATTTCCGTCTCAGCGCCCGCCGCCGGCTCGACCTGTTGCTCGATGAAGAGCCTTGGACCGAATTCGACGCCGGCTTGAGCTCCACCGATCCCCTCAAATTCACCGATTTAAAGCCCTACGCGCAGCGCCTTCAGGAAGCCGAGCAAAAACTCGGCCTGAAGGACGCCATCATCACCGCCGAAGGGAAGCTCGGCGGCCGCCAGGTCACCTGCTGCTCCATGGAATTCGGCTTCATCGGCGGCTCGATGGGCGCGGTAGTCGGCGAAAAAGTAGCCCGCGCCATCGAACGCTCTCTCGCCAAGCGCCAACCGCTGATTATCGTCTCCTGCTCGGCCGGCGCGCGCATGATGGAAGGCGCGGTCAGCCTGATGCAGCTGGCCAAGGTCTCCGCCGCGCTCGCGCGTCTTGACGAAGCCCGCGTCCCGTTCGTCTCCGTGCTCACCGATCCCACCACTGGCGGCGTCACGGCCAGCTACGCCATGTTGGGCGATTTGAATATCGCCGAGCCGGACGCCATGATCGGTTTCGCCGGCCCGCGCGTCATCGAGCAGACCATTCGCCAGAAGCTCCCCGAAGGTTTTCAGCGTGCGGAATTTCTTCTCGAACACGGCTTTCTGGACGCGATCGTCCCCCGCAAGGAATTGAAGCTCTACATCGCGCAAGCTCTCGGCTTTTTCCTCGATTCATGAACTACGCGGATTCTGTCCACGCGCTGATGGCGCTGGGTCGCGAGCTGGCGTCGCCCCAGCAGGCACGCGTGCAGAAGTTCGGGCTTTCGAATATCGCGCTGCTCGCCGAAGCGCTCGGTAATCCGCAACGCAAAAGCCCCTGCGTCCACATCGCCGGCACCAACGGCAAAGGCTCCACCGCCGCAATGCTGGAATCGATCCTGCGCGCCGCCGGATGGCGCGTCGGTCTGTACACCTCGCCGCATCTGGAACGCATCAACGAGCGCATCCGTATCCATGGCCAAGATGTCTCGGATGAAAAATTCGCCGCGGCCTGGACCCGCGTGCACGACACCATCGAATCGCTGCTGGCCAGCG
>Ga0210404_10000670_pt1 | contig 16399 bp, 16 predicted proteins | sample IncBWH28MmetaG_FD_155455 | JGI IMG/M metagenome (GOLD analysis project Ga0210404, IMG submission 155455) | Forest soil microbial communities from Barre Woods Harvard Forest LTER site, Petersham, Massachusetts, United States - Inc-BW-H-28-M | ecosystem: Environmental > Terrestrial > Soil >... | reverse complement strand
GGGTCGATATCCACCATGATCTGACGATATTTTCCACCTGCCGGCGTCGGAAAAGTCACGCCGGGCACCGGGGCCAGTTGCTGCCGAATGCGGTAGTAGCCGTAGTCGTAGAGTTGCTGCTCGTTAAGGCTGTCCGAACTGAGGCTGAGCTGCAGAACAGGAACGCTCGACGCGTTGAATTGCACGATGATCGGAGGCTGGATGCCGGGCGGCATCAACGCGCGAATGGCGTTGGTCGCGGAGACGATTTGCGCGATGGCGAGGTCGATCTTGACGTCGGGCTGGAAATAAAGCTTCTGGACCGACACACCATTGATGGTCTGGGCCTCCATGTTTTTGATGCCGTTGACGCTCGTGCTGATGGCATATTGACTGTAGGTCGTGACGCGCTGTTCCATCTCCGGCGTAGTGAGACCGGTATATTGCCAGATCACCGTCACCACAGGGATATTGATCTCCGGAAAGATGTCTGTTGGCATCGACCGGATGGCGGCGATGCCAAGAAAAAGGATGAGCGCTGCAACAACATAGAAAGTGTGCGGGAACCTCAGCGCGAATCGAACGATACCCATGTTTCTGTTCCTAAGAGTTTGCAGCTCAGCAGCGGCAGATGGTGAACTTCTTGTCGAGGAGCTCGTTCGGCTTCTGCTGATTTTCGTCGAAAGCCGAGAGCTGCTCTTGCTCTGGCTGGGTTGCCCGTGAATTGGGCGATAGGTTTCTTGCGCGCGGCCGGACATTGCCCATCGGCGCTGGCATTGATCGCGTGGCCGCTGTTGTCGGTGAACTCTGCGAGAGGGGAGACGCATCCAGAACAAAGCCAACGCCGCGGACGTTGCGGATCATGGGCGCCTCATTTGCCCCGTCGATCCTGCGACGCAGCAGGCCGATCTGAACATCGACAAGGTTGGTTTCAGGAGCAAATTTATGGTGCCATACCTCTTTCAAGAGGGCCGCCCGGGTCAGCACTTTGTCACTCCGTTGCATCATGTACTTGAGCAACTGAAATTCGCGCGGCCGCAGATCGATGTGACGGTCGCCACGCTTCGCAGTCCGATCGATGAGATCGAGCTCCAGTGGTCCCACGCGCAGCACTGTTTCTTTCAGCGGGGCCAGCAGCCGGGCCAAACAGTCGCCGATTGAACCCAATTCAGCTATCGCGCGCGGCTCGCCACGTCGCAGGGACGATCCGCGCATCCGATCAACCATCCTTTCGAGTTTGCTCGACACCAGCGAATTAATGATATCGGCCAGAAGCTCCGCCATTTCATTCCGCAACGTTGGCGGCATTCGTTTGCTCCGAACAAAGCTCCGATGCTGTTCAGGTTTGGTTGATGAATTTGGCAAGCGCGTTGATCGCTGCCCCGAAGTCCTTGGATCGATATCAGCGAACGCCGGTTGCATGCGATCGAGTGTGTGGCAGCGAACGTTATGAATTCTCATCGCGGTATCCCTTCCAGCGGCCACGTGGAATCGTCCCAAAAGCCGGATTGGTTGATCGCCCAGCAGATTTCATCGGTGATTCCTTCGCGCATAGATGCCGAGCGTGAACTCCGGGATCAGCGCAAATATCGATGAAATGTTTGACGATGGCGCCTTCACCGCGCGCCGCAGAACGGAGCGTTATCGCGGCTGCGAGGCGCGTTTACCATCGCGGGCCCCAGCCCGCGATAGGCGAAGCGCGTTGCTGACGCATCGACGAATTCCGTAGCTGCAATTTCAAGCGTCATCGTCGCCACCATCATGCTTGTGCGAAAGGAATTAGCTATCTCTCGCTGGGCCTTTACGTAGTGCCACGTACGAGGGCGGGCTTCCACAGAAGGGACAGAACATGCGCTGGAGGGCCACAATGTGCTATGCCCGCATCAGCACCTCGCACAGGGGAGAAAGGCGCTCCGGATAAAAGACGCGGGAGATCGTCGCGTGGCCCGTAAGCGCGATAAGTACGCTTTCCTGGGATAACGATGGCCCATGCCAACCCAGGCCGGGTTATTGATCGGTCCGCGTCGCGCTAGGCTTTTTACTCGAACGTGTCGGGATGGAAGGAATATTCTGCCAGCGCGATTTCATTTGCGCCGATCATTGCAGGTCACGAAGCTGTCAGCGCACATGAAGTTTTATTTAATAGATTTCATCCACCTCCGCTCTCATCTCAACGATGACAAACGATGTTGGAGGCCGCAATGAAAGCGGTTCAGACAATCGTCCTTATCACCGGGAGTGCACTCTCTGCCGTCGCATTTTTTGGATCTGCCGCGACGGCGGGCCCACCGTTCTCCCAGAGCATTACTGCTTGTCATATGACAAAGGCGGCACAGATTGCAGCTTTACCGGCTATCCGCAGTGCTTGGAAACCGCTTCAGGAACTCCTGCGGAGTGTTACGGCAAGACCGTTCGGGAGACCAAACTGATCGAGCCTATATCCCACATTGGCAACCCGAGAGAGCGTTCCGAAGGACAGATCGACCTGTGAGAATGTCGTTACCGTTGACGACGGGTCGTCGCATTAGTCGTTGTGCGGTCAGGCTTTCGAGCCGCCGCCTGCAAGACAACGGCCTTGCGACCAGCCACAAGAATGTCGTTAGACAGCTTGCTGCTACCGACAGCGCGCGAGAGCACGACCGTACCCACTATGGTTGCGATCGTGCCGGTGGCGATCTGGCGCGCCTGCTGCGGCGAATCATTTGGAAGGTACCCGGCAACCATATCGATCATCCGTTCGAGCTTCTTTGCAAAAGCACGGCGCGCCTTCGGGCTTGATCGCGCGATATCAGCGCCTAAGGGCGCCTCATTTGGAGCTTCGTCGATGTCGGCGTGGTCGACCGCCTGCAAATTGACGTCTGACAGGAAGCGATCTAGCCGGTCCGAGGCCATGCGCTCAAAGAGCGTGGCCTTGTTGGGAACGAGGCGATACAACGTTTTGGTCGAGACTCCGGCTCGACGCGCCACCGTCCCGATGCTGGTCGCGGCATATCCGCGGCTGGCAAATTCATGCCGCGCCGCCTCATAGATTAGCTGACGCGTCTCGTCGTCGGGCCGGACCTGCGGCCGGCCCCTGCGGCGCCGTCGCAGGTTCGCCCCTTCAGTGGAGTCGATCGCAGCCATGTGATCAGATGATGTCGGTCATTCCATTGACAGTCCCGAGGTAAGCTCCACCTCGAAAAGATCAAGCTTCCTAATTGGTCGCCCAGGAGCACGTCAATGACCCGCCATTCCCGAGCCTTTCGTCGTACGATGGCATTCCGCCCAACAAGACCTATCAGGCGGCAGCTTTGATCAACGCAGCGCGCAATACCGGCGGCTCGATCAGCGAAGTTTGTTGCCGACGCTGGAACTTGCGTCCGGTTGCGATTCTTGTGAATGAGCGGCCAGACGGCACGCAGGTGTCGCACGGCATGCTGGCGAATCCGGCCCTTTACGACGACCGGACGCCTTTGCTGTCGCGCGGCATTCTCGACTCGAAAATCGAAAACCTTCTTCGCGAAAAAATGTGGCTGACGGCATTGCTGTCGGCCGATGAACAGACGCATTAACCACCACGGAATCGCGCCGCCCCGCAACAGCTTTAACCAAACCGCATGAGGGACGAGAGCTGTGCCACAGAGCGACTTTCGGGAGGGCGTCCTCAGTAAGGAATACTTCCGGCGGAAGACCGGGCAGATCGTTTCGTCCATTGTTGCCGAGGCCAAGGGCTTGCACGCCGAGTTCGGACGCCAATACTCCGCTCGCTCGCGTTGGCACTTTCGGCAGCCCAGCTTGGTGCTGTTGTGTTGCCGAGTGAAAGTTAAAAGAGTTCACCTGGATATCGACGGTCGTTCGATGGACGCAAACCTAGTGAACAGATCCGATCTACTTTTGATTCCTCCCGACACGGAGGTGAGCGGTGAGTTCAATATCGAAGGTGTAAGTGATTACTCAGTTACATTCTTGGATCGCTCGCTGTTCGGGCGACTCAATCCGGAGCTTAGGCGGCCCCTCGTCGTCTCCAGCAATGACGCGCTGCGGCGCGGCCTTGTGGAGTTGAGCCGCGAGGCAGCGGCTCCGGATAACGTTTTCGATCTGTTCGCCGAAGGTTGGGCCATGCAGGCTATGGCCCATCTGTCTCGCCTCGCGGGCAGGCACCATTCGAATCGTGAGATATCGCGTGGCGGCCTATCCGGCGAGAGTCTGCGCAGGGTTCAGGACTACATCCACTCGAATCTTCCAGCGACGCTCACGCTGGTCGAATTGTCGAGGGTCGCTGGCTTGAGCCGCCGGCACTTCCTGCGGGCATTTCGCGAGAGCGTCGGGGATACCCCGCTTGGATACGTCCGCACTTTGCGGATTGAGGAGGCAAAGCGACGCTTGTCGCAAGGAAGCCAAAGCATCACTGAAGTGGCGCTCGACTGCGGTTTCAGCCACGCCCAACATTTTGCAACAACTTTCAGGAGGGTGACTGGCCTTACGCCTTCGGCGTTCCGCCGACTTTGTCTCTCCTGACGCGTTTGCGACCAGCACCTAACGGGTTCGCAAACCAGGCGGCCCATCCGTCTTGCCGCCGCCAACGCCATATCTTCCGTCGCCCTGACGTTCGCCTGCTGGCTTCCAAAGCATACTTGGCGCGCTTACCCGCCACGCGAGTAGACGGCAAGGCTATAACGCTCGGAAACAGAGCGAGGGGCGGCGAGTCCTGTCTGCACCGATGGACATGAGCTGGCGATCGAGGTCCAACTTGCGTCCGTTTCACGTCATGAGGAACGGATCTCCCGCGTCTCTTATCCGGAGCGCCTTGTCCTCCTCTGTGCGAGAGGCCGACGCGAGAGTAGCACATTGTGGCCCTCTAGCGCATGTTCTGTCGCTCCCGCGGAAGTCCGCGCTCGTACGCCGCAGTACGTAAAGGATCTGCAAGAGACGGCTAATTCCTTCCGCACAGGCATGACCCACGCATGCCACGCCGCGTCCGGACGAACCCGGATCCCGGCGCGATCCGATCTCTAACCGAGGAGTCCGTGATGCTCTACCAGACCGTAAATCCCGCGACCGGAGCGTTGGTTGAGACCTTCGCGCCGATTGGCGACTACGAGTTAGAAAAGGTGTTGGCCACCGCGCACAACACCTTCGAGATTGACTGGCGCAAGCGTACGGTGGCTCACCGCGCGCGCATAATCTCCAAGGCGGCGTCGATTCTGCGCGAAAAAGCCGATGAATTTGCGCAAATCATCACGCTGGAGATGGGCAAGCGCATCATGGAAGCGCAGGTAGAGGTCATGCTTTCCGCAAGCATCCTCGATTACTACGCGAGCCGCGCCGAGGGGTATCTGAGGCCGAAGCCTGTCCCGGACGTGCCGAGCGCAGAGATTCGCATCGATCCCATCGGCGTGTTGCTCGGAATTGAGCCTTGGAACTTCCCGTATTATCAAATCGCGCGCGTTGCGGGCCCCCAGTTGATGGCGGGCAACGTCCTGCTGTTGAAGCACGCTGAAAGTGTGCCGCAATCGGCTCTTGCGTTCGCCCGGTTGTTTGAAGAGGCTGGCGCACCGAGAGGCGTCTACACGAACATCTTCGCGACAATCGACCAGGTAGGGCGGATCATCGACGATCCTCGTGTGCGCGGCGTCACCTTGACGGGCAGCGAACGTGCCGGCGCGTCGGTTGCGCAACGTGCCGGCCGCAATCTAAAGAAGGCGGTGCTTGAACTCGGCGGTAGCGACCCCATGATCGTCCTCGAAGATGCGCCGCTCGATTGGGCGGTCAGCAGCGCAACAGTTGGACGCATGTTCAACTGCGGCCAGTGCTGTGTCGGCTCCAAGCGCATCATCGTTGTCGGCCAGGAGCGTAGCGCGGCCTTTCTGGAGGGTTTCACGAAGCAGATGGCATCGTTGCGGCCGGGGGATCCTGCCGACGCCGACACGACCCTCGGTCCGCTTTCGTCCGGGCGAGCCCTCAATCTTCTGCTAGATCAGATCGAACGCGCCAAGGCAGGCGGCGCCACCGTCGTCGTCGGCGGACGGCGCATCGATCGTCCGGGTTTTTACCTGGAGCCGACCATTCTGACAGGCATCACCGAAGACAACCCGATCTATAGGGAAGAGCTATTCGGTCCCGTTGCGGCCTTCTATTCCGTCAAGGACGAGGCGGAAGCGGTGCGCGTGGCCAACGGCACGCCTTATGGCCTCGGCGCTTCCGTTTTTACCGCGGATACCGAGCGTGGGCGCGAGGTCGCCGGTCAAATCGACAGCGGCATGGTGTTCGTCAACCGGCCGTTTGGCACGGCGCCCGAATTGCCGTTCGGCGGCGTGAAGAACTCCGGCTTCGGGCGCGAATTGTCGGAGGCCGGCTTCGAAGAGTTCGTCAACAAAAAGCTCGTCAACACGCATCCCGTGGGCACGCATCCGTTCGGTGCAGCCGCGGCGGCGTAGAAGAATCCAACACCAAACAACCTCTCTCAAAAGGAGCGATACATGCCTCTCTGGAATATTTATCACACAGACGACGCCTTCAACGGCGAGGAAAAGGCCGAACTGGCGGATCGGATAACGAACATCGTCTATCCGCATCTGCCGGCGTTCTACGTCGGCGTCGTGTTTCAGGAAGTGACGGCAGAAAATTTCTATATCGCCGGCAAGCCGGCGAAGAACTTTGTGCGGATCTGGATCGACCACATCGCGCGCACCTTGCCGCTTCCCGAACAAAAGGCGGACTGGATGCGGCGGGCGCACAAAGCGGTCCTCCCAATATTCACGGCACGAGGGGTCAACTGGGAACTTCATGTCGACGAGACGCCCCGGGACCTCTGGTTGATCCAGGGGCTAATACCGCCGATGCCGAACACCGAGCAGGAGAAGAAATGGCACGCGGACAACAAGCCGACGCCGTATGCAATCGAAGCGGCGGTGACCGCCCAGCAAACCCGGCCGAGGAAGCTCGCTGCGGGACGAGGGCGAGACTTGCAAGCGGAAAAGCTTGCGATAATTGATGTATATGCATCGATCTGCTCACCGCCTTGGTGCCGGAGAGATGAAATGCACCAGGACAGGAAGGCGAAGATACGATCATGAGGTTTCCTACATTCCAGAAACTGGCCGTTGCACTCTCTATCGCGACCTTCGGTGTAGTTGCACCCTTCACGCACACCATGGCGCAGACGAATGCTCAGCCACAGAAGCTGACGGGGAGCGCGGCGTTGTTCGCTGAGGGGCAGAGTACCGAAGCCAAACAGGCCGATGCGTATTTCGACAATTATCCCTTCCGCAGCGGTGAGGTTATCGAGAAGCTGCGCTTGCACTTTGCCACCCTTGGCGTGCCCCATCGCAACGCCCAAGGGGAGATAGACAATGCCGTACTTGTCCTCCATTGGACCGATGCGAGCGGCGGAGCGCTCCTCACGCCCAACTACATAAAAGCGCTCTTCGCTCCCGGCCGGCCGCTCGATGCGAGCCGCTACTACCTGATTTTCCCCGACAATGTCGGCCACGGACTGTCCAGCAAGCCAAGTGACGGCCTGAAGGCCAAGTTCCCAAACTACGGCTATAACGACATGGTGGATCTACAGCACAAGCTCGTCACCGAGACGCTGGGCATCAAACGCCTTCACGCCATTCTTGGCATGTCCATGGGCGGGATGAATGCGTGGCAATGGGCTGAAGCCTATCCGGATGCGATGGACGGCATCATGCCCGTCGTCGCCCTCCCCACAAAGATATCAGGCCGCAACCTATTATGGCGGCGGATCGTGATCGAGGGGATTCGTACCGATCCCGACTGGAAGAATGGCAATTACGATCTACCGCCAGCTGGCTGGCTGAAGGGTTATGCGGTCTTGCGCATGATGATCGACGGCGTCCAGCACCTCCAGGCGGAAATCCCGAACGGCGCTGCCGCCGATAGGATCATGGCTGAACTGCACGAGCAGGCGAGCAGCATCGACGCCAACGATACGCTCTACGCGCTTAAATCGTCCGGGGACTACGACCCCGAGCCAAACCTTACCGCGATCAAAACGAAGGTGCTTGCTCTCAATTTCGGGGACGACGAGTTCAATCCGGAGCGAGTTCACTTGCTGGGTCGGCTGATAAGCAAGGTTCACGATGGTCACGCTGTGGTGCAGCCGGGCTCAGATAGATCGTTCGGTCATCTGACCATGGCCCATCCCGAACTCTGGGCCCACCACGTGGCAGATTTCATGAGGGAGCTTGGCGACAACCCCAAAAAGGAACGGCAGTCAGAATAGCTTCGCCGCAGCTTCAGACGGGCAGAGAGTGAACCAGTCTGTGAATCAGTATCAACATGCGGATCCGGCTCAGAACTCGCCCGGCAGACGGAAGATATCAAACTTTAGACTTTGGTGGATTGCTATTCACGCTGAAAGGATGCTCCCATGGCTGAGTTGACCAAACAAACAATCACGGTCGAACACGTCACGCTCGTTCGAAGGATACGCACCGCATGCCTCAACGGCCCGAACCGATTTCCGGCCGCAGTCGGGATCGCCTCTCAACTCGGCCTCTCCTTGCGTACTTTCCAGCGGAGATTGGCGCAGGAGCGACTGTCCTATCAATCCATCGTCGACGGCATGCGGCGATCGCTCGCGACCGAGCTTCTCGAGAATACCCATATGGGGATAGACCAAATCGCCGAACGTATCGGTTTTGCCGACGCAACTAGCTTTCGAAAGGCATTTAAGAAATGGACCAACCGCTCGCCCTCCGATTTCCATCATCCGGAGCGGAGCGGCTAGAAGGACGTCTGCGCCAACAACATGAGCAAGTGAGCACCGACATGGCTGTCAAAAGTGTCGGAAGCTGTCCGTAGCACACCTCGTCCGGATCAAGCCAAGGCGAAACAAGATACGCGTGAACAAGCGAAACCCGGCATTCCATTCAAGCTCCGTAGCAAATATCAACGAGTTTTTCCCATACCTGAACTGTCGGCGGCTTCGATCCTGCCCACGCATGATCCGAAGCCGATGGTAGCGTATCCCTGCCGGCAACATCTGCCGCGGAATGTGATCTCGTCGCCATCTTCCAAAAAACCACGTCGTTCTCGGTTCGGAAGTGCAACCGGCTTCGACCCGGCGCTGGTGAACTCCAGCATGCTGCTGAGTTCTGCAGGACTTGGTCCGGAAATCGTGCCGGTGCCGATGAGATCGCCCGGCTGCAGGTTGCAGCCGTTGATGGTGTGATGAGCAACCATCTGCGCGGGCGTCCAGTAGAGATATTTCGCATTCGAGGTGAGGATCTCGACGGCGGCCTCGTTCGCGCCGCGCATCCTCTCGGTCGACAGAAGCACTTGAAGATGGACGTCCAGTCCGCCGCCGGCCTGGTCTGCGGCGTCGAACAAATAATCGAGCGGACGCGGATCACCCTCGGCACGCGGCAATGCTGCGACGCGGAAAGGCGCCAGCGCATCCGCGGTAACCACCCAGGGCGCAACTGAGGTTGCAAAGCTTTTGCTGAGGAAGGGTCCGAGCGGATACATCTCCCAGCGCTGAATGTCGCGCGCCGACCAGTCGTTCAACAGCGAGAAGCCCACGATCTCCTGCGCTCCCTCGGCAATCGGGATCGGCTTGCCGAGCCGGTTGCCGCTCGCAAGATAAAAGCCCATCTCGAGCTCGAAATCCAACCGTTCGGACGGACCAAAACTCGGGGGTGTGCCGGCCGTAGCCGGCGGCCGCTGGCCGAGCGGCCGACGTACCGCGCCCTGCCCGACCTGCACCGACGAGGCCCGGCCGTGATAGGCGATCGGCACCCATTTGTAATTCTCAGGCAGCGGATTTTCCGGCGTCAGCAGCGCGCCGGCGGCGCGGGCGTGATAGATGCCGGCATAGAAATCCGTGTAGTTCGACACTTTCGTCGGGAGATGGAGGGTGCATGCGTCCATGGATGTCAGCAGATCCGACGCATGCCGCCGGACCTGATTACCGGAGCTGCCCTGGTCGAGCATGTCACCGACCGTGCGGCGCATGTCGCGCATCGCGGCGAGACCGAGCGCAAACAGCGAATTGAGCGACGTCTCCTGCAAGGCATCGCGCGTCTCTTGCGCGAAACGTTCGCTGGCCCCGCTCGCTTTCTTCAGGTCTAAGACCTGGTCGCCAATCGCCACGCCAATCCGGAGATTTGGGTCGGCCTTGCTGCTGAACACGCCGAACGGTAGATTCTGGATCGGGAAATCCGTATCCGTGCGGTTGGCGACTTCGACAAAGCTGCCTCGTGCCGGATCGTGGGTCTCGTCGAGAGTGCGGGATTCTGTCATGGTGTGTCCTATCGCTCAAAAATGGACGGCACGCGGATCAGCGCGCGCCGGCCCCTTCTACATGCTCACGTTCTTCAGCAAGGTGAGAAGCCGGTGGTCGAGCGATTGCGCCATCGCGTCGATCTCCGCGCTCTTGAACTGGCCGAACATCGAGGTCGGCCTGTCATATTCCATGGTCGTGCCACCCTGCGAATTTGCATAGACCACGACCCGTAGCGGCGCATAGAGGCCGGCGGCCGCATTGACCTTGGGTCATTTCGGTCGCCGACAACACGTTGCCGATATAGTAGGCGATCAGCGGACGGCGTTCGCCCTTCAGGGCGAGAAGATCGCCGTGAAGCGCGACGTAGTGGATCGCAAGCCCGTCTTCGCCGGCGATACGCTGCGCCGCGGCGCGCAGGCCCTCGATGTCGTTTTTCGCCAGCATGGCGCGCATGCCATCGCCAAAGCGGCCGAGCTTCTCGATCCCGGCCTTGACTTCCGGATAGGGCTTCATGGTCTTGACGACCATATGTTCGACCGGCAGCGGCGTCGACGTCACCTCGATGCCTTCCGTGGTTGAAGCGTTTCGAAGCCATTGAATGTTCAGAGTCACGGATCTTTCCTGTGCTGATGTTCGCGGTGACGTCCCACGCCCCTTCCCCATCAGGATGCTGCCGGCGCCAAGGTTCGGCTCTCCGTCGCGGGCGCCATGCCAATCTCGGATTGGACGAACTGCGCATCGAATGCCTTGCGCTCGCGGATGGCGCGTGCGCTTTGATCCGTCACCGAGAACAGCCAGGTGAAGAGGAAGGCGAGCGGCATCGAGAACAGCGCAGGATTTTCGTAGGGAAATGGTGCCGCCTTGAAATTGAACACGGCGACCCAGACGGTCTTGCTGAGCACTACCAGGACGACGGAAGCGACGAGGCCGGCAAGGCCCCCGGCCACCGCGCCGCGCGTGGTGGTGCCGCGCCAGAAGATTGCCATCGCAAGAACCGGGAAGTTGCAGCTTGCGGCGACCGAAAGCGCAAGACCCGCCATGAATGCCACGTTCTGGTTTTCAAAGGCGTAGGCGAGCAGCACCGCGACGATACCGATCACGACGGCGGCAATTTTCGAAATCCACACTTCGCGTGCCTCCGACGCGCGTCCGCTCGCGATCGCCTGGCCGTAGATGTCGTGGCTGACGGCGGAGGCGCCGGCGAGCGTCAATCCGGCGATGACCGCGAGACTCGTCGCAAACGCGACCGCCGAAATGAAGCCGAGCAGAATCGGGCCGCCAATGGCGTGGGCAAGATGGATCGACGCCATGTTTGGGCCGCCAATCAGGTCGGTGATCTTGTTGAACTGCCCCGATGCGCCGACATGGAAATAGCTTGAATCCGACATCAGGATCGGCACCGCGCCAAATCCTAGTAGGGGAGTGACGAGACAGAAATAAGCAACGCAGCTCGTGGCATAGAACACGGATTTGCGCGCGCCGGCGGCATCCTTCACCGTGAAAAAGCGCATCAGGATGTGGGGAAGGCCGGCCGTTCCGAACACCAGCGCAAGCCCCAGCGAAATGGCGGAGACCGGTTCGGCGAACAATCCGCCGGGCGCGAGGATCGCGCTCCCCTTTGGATGAATCTTGCTGGCGGCGGCGAACAACTCGCCGAAGCTGAAATCGAAGTGCCAGAGCACGGCCAGCGCCAGCAGCGTTCCGCCGCACAACAGCAAGGCCGCCTTGATGATCTGCACCCAGGTCGTCGCCTGCATGCCGCCGACAGTGACGTAGAGGATCATCAGGACGCCGACGCCGATCACCGCGAACAAATAGTTGACACCGAACAGAAGTTCGATGACCTTGCCAGCCCCGATCATCTGCGCGATCAGATAGAACAGCACGACGACGAGGCTTCCGGTCGCCGCGACCAGCCGGATGGGAGTCCGGTCGAGGCGGAACGCGGCGGCATCGGCAAAGGTATAGCTACCGAGCTTGCGCATCCGCTCCGACATCAGGAACAGGACGATTGGCCAGCCGGTGAGGAAGCCGAGCACGTACAGGAGTCCGTCGAGTCCGTTGGCATAGATCAGCGCCGAAATTCCGAGGAACGCGCCCGCCGACAGGAAGTCGCCGGCAATCGCGAGCCCATTCTGAAGCGGCGTGATCGCGTGGCCGGCGGTATAGAAATCCGCCTTCGATTTCGTGCTGCCCGCCGAGCGATAGGTAATGACGAGCGTGGCGACGATGATCGCCGCGAACATGCCGATGGCCATCCAGTCCGGACCGGGGGCGGCCGTCGCGGCGACCATCTGCGCCGACGCCGTGCGCGGAAACGCAGCGAGGGCCGCGGCCAAGAGATACCAAAGCCTCATTGGCCGAACTCCCGATTCAAGGCGCGGGCGCGTTCGTCGAAGCGCGAATTGCACAGCCGGACGTAAAGGCCGGTCAGGAAGACGACCAGCACGATCATGAAGAGCGCTAGTAGAAGCCCGAGCGGCATGGGGCTTCCCGCGACAGTCGCGCCGAGCGCACCTTGGGCAGTAGAGATCAACGCGATGAAGCCGAAGAACATGATCAGCGTCACGATCGAAAGGGTCCAACGAAGCCTGGCGCGTGCCGAAACAAGCTCCTTGAAGGCCGGATCGGCGAGGATTTCGCACGTCCGGTCGGGCGTTAGTTGCAGCATTCAAACCTCCCCTTGGGGGATGGCTTCGCGTTGTGGCGTCCTTCGTCTGCGCGAAGGGCGGTGCGAACTAGCATCTTCGCGCGATTGTACGCTTCGATCTCCGCGTCCGAGATGCCGAGTTCCCTGAGGATTGCGTCGTTATGTTCGCCCTGGAAGGCAGGCGGCAAGGCTTCGTTGAGGACGCTTTCGGAGAAATGCCACGGGTGGCCGGGCAATCGGTACGTACCGCCAAACCGGTCCGGTACCTCCCGAACGGCTCCCCAATACTCCGCCCACTCGGTCTCCGACAGGTCCTTGAGAGAACGCACGACGCCCACCGCGATCTTGGCCTCGTCCAGCTGGGCATCGAGGGCTTCGAGATCGGAAAATGCGTAAATCCACTCCTGAATGATCGCGTGCAGGGTCTCGTAGTTCGCCAGCCGCGACTCCGGCGTGGAAAACCGTTCATCCTTGGCCAGATCGGCACGCCGCATCGCGCGCAGATAGTTCGGGAAGGTCAGGCTGCTGACGATGCTCTCGGCTGCGACGAAACGCTCTCCGGCCGGGCCGATGAAATGCGGCCCATCGGCGGCGCCCAGAACGGCTGGCTCGGCGCCGAGATCGATACCTTCGAGGTCGACATGGGCGCGCTCGTTGACCGCCAGCAGGACCGCCGCCATTGCGATATCGATGTACTGGCCTCGGCCGGTCTTTTCCCGGTTGTGCAGGGCGGCCAAAACCGCGATGACACCTTGCATGCCGGAATAGAGGTCAGCATGCGATAAGGGATCAGTGAGCGTGCGGCCGAGATTTCCGCCGAAATGGCGTTCCGTATTCTGCGTGAAGCCGGATTCAGCCTGTACGGTCGGCGCATAAGCCATTCTCGATTTCCATGGCCCGCCTTGCCCATAGCCAGTGATCGAGACGTAGATCAGGCGCTCGTTTCTCTGCGAGAGCGCGGCATAATCAAGACCGAAGAATTTCAGCGTCTCGGCGCGGAAGTTCTCGATGACGATATCCGCATTGTCGCAAAGCTTGAGAGCAACGTCACGGGCACCAGGAACATTCAGATCGATACTGAGGTTGCGCTTGCCGATGTTCTGTTGTGCGTAGTACCCCGACATGCCTTGCTTGTTCGGGAAGGCAGCCCGCGACACATCCGGGCGCGGCGGCTCGATCTTGATTACATCCGCACCAAGATCGGCCAAGGTACGTCCGCATAGCGGCCCGGCCAGAACGCGCGAGAAATCGACGACCTTGAGGCCGTGAAGCGGTCCGGGCATGGTTACTCTCCTTCGAAAACGGTGAGACCTGGACCATTGGCCCGAAATGAATCGAGCCCGCGGCGTAGGTCTGCGGATGCCCAAATCGGCTTTTGGATCTCCGCCATCGCGAGATCGGCCGTCTCGACGCCCTGATTGACCGCGATGGCGACCAGCTTCTTGGTCGCGGCATGCGCCACCGTGGGCCCGTGCGCAAGCTCCTTGGCGATCGTAAAGGCGACCGCGTCGAGCTGCTCATCCGGCACGACGCGGTTGATCAGCCCCCAGCGCTCGAGGGTCGCGGCATCGTAACGATGGCCGAGCATCGCCATTTCCTTGGCGCGGACGGCGCCCATGCGTTGGACGTGGCGTTGAATGCCCCCGAGCAGCGGGTGGATCCCCAAAGCGACTTCGACAGATCCGAGCTTTGCGGAAGCGGCCGCGACAATGAAGTCGCAGGCCAATGCCAGTTCCAAACCGCCGCCGAGGCAGGCCCCGTGGACCGCCGCGACGATCGGGATCGGCAGGTTCTCGAAACCGCGCAGCACCTCGACCGGATCGATCCGAGCCTTGCCCTGGTTGGCGATTCGCTCATCCCAGAGACTGACATCGGCGCCGGCGCAAAAGTGTCGGAGCCCGCTTTTCAGCAAAATCGCTCTGCTGCCGGCCTTCATGGCCGTCTCGAAGGCGTCGAGCAGCGAGCGATAGAGGTCCGGCCCGCTCAGATTGTAGGGCCGGTGGACCATCGTCACGACGGCCACGTGCTCTGTGTATTCGACGGTGATCATCTCGCTCACCGCGGCGGAGGTGTCATTCATCGGTCGTTTCCTATCTGGCTGGTCACTTCTCGTACTGCCTCAAGTGCGCGGGCTTCCACAGCTGTCAGAGTCATGTACCGCCCGCGTACGAGCGCGGGCTTCCGCATGAGCGACAAAAGATGCTCCGGAGGGCCACAATGTTCCATGCTCGCGTCAGCCTCTCGCACAGAGGGGCAAGGCGCTCCGGATAGCCTGTCTTTTCGGCGCCGTGAATGTGTTGCCATCTGGCGAGCGATAGATCCTGTCGATGACGCAGGGGCGCCGCATATCGACCTTGTTTGCTGAGAGCCTGCTCAACGGCGTCGTTCGCAGCGTAGAAGATTGCACCAAAGCACGGTCCTTTAGCCTGCAGCCCAGCTGCTAAGATCTAGTAATGGCTTGCCTTCGCGCGGTGTCCCATCCGTGTCGTGCAGGGCAACCGCAATGTTCTGTGGCCGATGACGTTTCGCCGGCGGGAGGCGCAGCGCACCGGACGCTAGACGGTCGAGGACCTTGGCAAAGATGGCGCCACAGTCAGCGAGCGGTGTCACTTCGAGCCAAATGGGGGAGGTACCAGCCTTGCACAGCCGCCGCACTGTAAATCAGCCTCGGTGCGAAGACTGGCATCTCAAATGCCGAAGGATCGGTTTGTTTGTGGGACGACAATGCCCCATAGACCAGCATACGACCGTCAGGCGCGAGATGCCGCGCAACCGTCGCTCCGGTCCTGCCGGCGACGCAATCAATCGCCCGAGATAGCGCCTTTCCCTCGCTTGCTGTCGCGAGTTGCGTGCCCCAATCATTATCCTCGCTGGTGATCACCACTTCACCACCAAGTGCTTTGATGTCTGGAACCTGCGCGCGACGGCGCACGATATTGACCGTGCGGAAGCCTTCCAAACGAGCGAGCTGCAGCACGAGCTGGCCAACCGTCGAACCAGCGGCGGTCTGGACCAACCAATCGCCCAGCTTCAGATCGTGCTCGACCATGGTCATCACCCAGGCTGTAACCGGATTCACCAAAGCCTGCGCAGCGTCCTCGTCCGAGAGTTCGCTAGGCACGGGTATGACCCGTTCAGCTGGACTCACGATGAGTTCGCGCCACGAACCCCAGACGTTCAGAAGAACGACGCGCGTGCCAGGTGCGGGACCTGCAACGCCGGACCCAAGCGCCTCGACGACACCGACGCACTCGATGCCGGGACTGGCTGGTAGCGTCGGCTGACGACCGAAGCGACCGCGCATGATGTGCATGTCGCTAGGATGAACCGGCGAAAGTCGCACGCGGACGAGAATTTCACCTGGGCCGGGTTTCGGTTTCGGCAATTCTCGTACGGCGAGGACGTCGTTGGGGTCGCCGGTGCGTTCAAAAACAAATGCTTTCACTTTGGTTGCCTTCGGATACTGTGGGATGTGACTGCCGCTTACAAGCGAGGGCTCCCACAGCCGAAGATTCCGGATTGGTCGGATCGAACAGCAG
>Ga0210404_10000668_pt1 | contig 16473 bp, 12 predicted proteins | sample IncBWH28MmetaG_FD_155455 | JGI IMG/M metagenome (GOLD analysis project Ga0210404, IMG submission 155455) | Forest soil microbial communities from Barre Woods Harvard Forest LTER site, Petersham, Massachusetts, United States - Inc-BW-H-28-M | ecosystem: Environmental > Terrestrial > Soil >... | reverse complement strand
ATTGTCATCCTGGACAGCGCCAAAAATAATATTGGCGTTTTCGTGCGCGGCCTTTTGGATGACGCTGGAGGCCTCATGGACTTCGTGAAGCGTAAGGCTTGAGCTGCCGGAAATATTGATCAGAATTCCTTGCGCCCCCTGGATGGAGTTGTCTTCCAGCAAAGGGCTGGCAATGGCGCGGTTCGCAGCATCCACAGCGCGATTCGTGCCCGTCGCTACGGCGGTGCCCATGACCGCGTAACCCTGTCCGTGCATGATGGCTTTCACGTCGGCGAAGTCGCGGTTGATGATGCCGGGCACGGTGATGATGTCCGAAATGCCTTGCACGGCCTGGCGAAGGATGTCGTCGGCGATCCGGAAGGCGTCGAAGAAACTTGTGCCGCGCTCGACGGTTTCCATCAGGCGCTCGTTAGGAATGACGATAACCGTGTCCACGGCGCCGATGAGTTCCTGAAGCGCCTGTTCGGCCTGCATCATGCGGCGCTTGCCTTCGAATGCGAAAGGTTTTGTGACCACGGCAACGCTGAGCGCGCCGAGCTCGCTGGCCAGCGATGCGACTACCGGCGCCGCGCCACTGCCGGTGCCTCCGCCGAGGCCGGAGGTGATGAAAATCATGTCCGAGCCTTCGAGCGCTTCAATAATTTTTTCCGTGTCTTCGAGCGCCGCCTTGCGGCCGACTTCGGGATTCGCGCCGGCGCCGAGACCTTTGGTGAGCTTCGCGCCCAGCTGTAATTTCACTGGCGCTTGCGAAAGCTTCAGCGCCTGCAAGTCGGTGTTCGCAGTAATGAACTCGACGCCTTCGAGCTTGGCGCGGATCATACGGTTGACCGCGTTGCACCCGCCCCCGCCCACACCGATGACCTTGATCTTCGCCGGCTGCAGTTCCTCACTGAAGCTCATGCGAATTCCTGCTTCTCTTGCTGTCATATCTCCCCCAGACTTCTCCAGTTTCGCCAGCCGCTCCAGGGCAGGGTTAAGATGCGCCTGCGAACATGGCTTTCAATTTGGATACAAGATTTCCAGCGCGTTGCGGCGAGCTTCGCCGCGCCCGCGCGCCGTACAAGACAAGCCCGACTACAGTTGCATATTCCGGCTGCGCCACCTGTTCCGGCAGATCAGCCAAGCCCCTTGGTTCTGCGATGCGGACGGGCAGATGAAAGGACTGCTCGGCGAGCTCATCGAGCCCGTGCAGCCGTGCGCCGCCACCCGCCAAAACAAATCCCGCGGGAATCTGTCCATCGAGTCCGGCGCGCTGCAAATCGTCGCGAATGAGAGAAAGCAGTTCCATGGCGCGCGGCTCGATGATGTCCGTGAGCATGTGAGCAAAAATAGTACGTGGAGGACGGTCGCCGACGCTGGCGATTTCGATCGAGCCTTCTTCTTTCTTCATGAACGCGGAAGCGGCACAACCGTGCCGGCGCTTGATGCGTTCGGCTTCGGGTATGGGAGTGCGCAAACCGACGGCCAGATCATTTGTGAAATGATCGCCGCCGATACCCACAGCGCTGGTATGACGCACGACCCCACCGCCGTAGACGATCAATTCCGTGGTGCCGCCGCCGATGTCCAGTAAAGCGCAGCCGAGGTCGCGCTCGTCCTGCGTGAGGCATGATTCCGCGGAAGCGAGGGGCTCGAGGACGGTATCGCTGATGAGGATGCCAGCCTTGTTCGCGGCAGTAACGAGGTTCTGCGTTGCAGCAACCGAGGAGGTCACGAGGTGGACATTTGTTTCCAGGCGCTGACCAACCATCCCGGTGGCGTCGCGGATGCCCGTCTGCGCGTCCACCATGAATTCGTGAGGGAGGACGTGAAGCACTTCACGGTCTTCGGGAAGAGTGATATTGCGGGCCGCGTCGACGGCGCGCCGGACGTCATCGCGTTCGATGTCTCGCGGGCGGTGGCCTAGGGTGATACCACCGCGGCTATTGACGCCGCGCACATGGCCCCCGGCCACACCAATTAGTGCCTCTTCCACAGGCACGTTGGCCACGCTTTCGGCTTCTTCGACAGCGCGGCGAATGGAACTAACGGTGGCGTCAAGATTGACGATCAGGCCCTTACGCAGCCCCTTGGATTCAGCGGCGCCAAGCGCCAGAAACTTGACCAGTTCGCCTTCGAGTTCGGCGATGAGCACGCAAGTCTTCGTGCTGCCGATGTCCAGCCCAACCAGGTATTTGTCTTTCTTCGTCAAGCCGCCGCTCCCGCGATGAATCTATTTTGTTTTTTTTGAGGCCGTGGCCGCACTGGTGTCGGGATTCACGACCACTTGCCGCATATATTGCAAATCGATGGACTGCACGCGCCCGGTATTCGCCTGCCACTGCGAAAAATTGTCGACCAGCATCTTGTACTTGCCGGTGAATTCCCCGGAGCCAAAGTGAATGGTCACGGCTTGCGAATCGGTGGGACCGGCGAGCCCGGTCATCACCACGCGCAAGTCCTTGGGGTTCGCAAGCTCGACTTCGCTGACGCGCTCCGAGGAGCCCGCGCGCACCAAATCGATGTCCTTTATGAATTCCTGGAAAACCAGCATACGTTTCTCGCGCTGGTCGAGAGATAGATCCTCCGAGACGCCGCTGACGATTGGAAACTGCAGATCTTCGCCCTGGGGACGATCGAGGATGACGCCATGCGCGTCGATCAGCGCCAGTACGTTGCCGTTTCGCAAGAACGCAATCGGCGTGCGCTCGGTTAACTCCACGCGAATGCGGTTCGGCAGAATGCGCTGCACGCTCGCGGATTCGACCCAGGAAATCTTTTCAATCTCGCCTCGGCGGGCATCCAGCGGAACCTGGAGTACGCTGCGGTTTCGGTCACGGACAAACTGCTGCAGCACGGCTTCGCGGGCCACAATGTGGTTCCCATTCAATTCGATCTGGTCCGGCTTCAGCAAAAGCATCGTGGGCGAATAGAGCAGAAATCGCATGGCATAAAGGGTCGCGGTGACTCCCGCAATTCCGGCGAGGCTGAGAACCAGTAAGCGACGATAGAAGGGCCATCCACGCCCGGTGAACTTCTTGCGCCGGATTTCAACCGGTTTTTGCCGGCGCAAGTAACGCGGTTCATCGTCGGCAATCAGCTCAGGCCGGTAAGCATCGGCCTCGGCCGCTGCGGTCGCGTTGCGTGGCATGGTCTTTACGCGTTCCAAACGACCACCTCGTTCTCCAACTCGACACCGAAGGACTTCTGCACGCGCCCGCGCACATCGGCGATCAGCGCCAGCATGTCTTTGGCGGTAGCCTTCCCTGCATTCACGAAGAAGTTGGCGTGGCGGTCACTGACGCGCGCATCGCCGACGGAATGGCCTTTGAGCCCCAGTTCATCAATCATGCGGCCCGCGGACGCTCCGGGAGGGTTCTTGAAGATGCATCCGGCGCTTTTCTGGCCGAGCGGCTGACTGGATCGCCGTTTTTCGTTACAGATACGAATACCTTTGAGGATTTCTTTGAACGGATTGGAGGGTAGTTCCAATGTCACCGCGAGCATCATATCATCAGGCGCAAAAGAAGTGTGCCGGTATTCGAAAGAAATTTGATGGCCGCGGAGGGTTTCGATTTTGCGTTCGGCGGCGCGGTAGAGCTTCACTTCGCGGACGTACGTACCGATCTGCATGCCATAGGCGCCGGCGTTCATGCGAAGTGCGCCGCCGACGGTACCGGGAACGCCGATCAGGCCTTCCATTCCTCCCAAGTCGTGTTTCGCGCAATAGGTCACCGTGCGGCCGAGATCCGCCGCCGCGTCAACATGAGCTAGATTTCCTTCTAGAACGACGTCGGGATCGGGCGATACGAGTTGAAGCATCACCCAGGGCAACTCGCCATCGCCTACGAGCAGGTTTGAGCCACCCCCCAAAAAACGGTGTGGAACGCCGCCGTCATCGAGGAGCCTCAGGAGGCAGGGGATGCCGTCATGTTTCTTGATGCACAGCAGATCGGTGGTCCCGCCGATACCGAGCGAGGTGAGCTCGGCAAGCGAAGTCCCTTGCCGCAGCTCGACGTCGAGCTTCGCGAGACCACCGAGAATTTTGGGGTCGCTAATGCGCATGATGTGTTGGATGCTCCGTTCCCAGTAGAACCATCAATTCGTTGCTGGCGCGGCTGACGCTGCCGGCGCCGATGGTCAAGATCGCATCGCCGGGGCGTGCCTGCTTGAGCAGAAAGCCTATGCCCTCCTGCATGGAGCGGAAATAGTGAACGTTTTTGTGGCCGGCTTCGCGAATGGCGTTGCCCAGCGCTTCGCTGGTGATGCCGGGGATGGGGGCTTCGCTGGCGGCATAGATGTCCGTCAAGACGAGAATGTCGGCCTGGTTGAAGGCGCGGCAGAATTCGTCCCAAAGATGCTGCGTGCGCGTGTAGCGATGCGGCTGGAAGAGGACCAGAAGCCGATTGAACTTGCAGCCGCGTGCGGCTTCGAGGGTGGCGCGGATTTCGGCGGGGTGATGGCCGTAGTCATCGACGACGGTGATTTCATTGACGACGCCTTTGATGTCGAAGCGGCGGCCGACGCCGGCAAATTTGGCGAGGCCTTCGCGAATCAGATCCGAGGCAACGTTCAAGTAGAGCGCGACGGCAGCCGCAGCTGCGGCGTTGCGAACGTTATGCATGCCCGGCGGATGCGCCAGCGTGAATAGGCCAAGATCGTCGCCGCGATAGGTGAGGCGGAATTCGCTGCCCAGGCCTTCCAGTTTTACATCACTGATCACGAGGTCGGCCTGGCTCGACGTCCCATAAGTGATGATGGGACGCTTGACGTTGGGAAGAATCGCCTGCACGTTAGGCTCATCAATACACAGAATCGCCGCGCCGTAAAACGGCACGCGATTCACGAATTGAATGAAGGCGTCCTGAATGTCTTCCAGAGAGCTGTATTGATCCAGGTGCTCACGATCGATGGTGGTCACCACAGCGACAACGGGAGCGAGCATCAGGAAACTACGGTCGCTCTCGTCGGCTTCCACGACGAAGTATTCGCCTTTGCCGAGCCGCGCTGTGGTGCCCGCCTGATTGACTCTTCCACCGACGACGAAAGTTGGATCGAGATGCGCCGCTGCCAGCACCGAAGCGACCATCGAGGTCGTGGTCGTTTTGCCGTGTGCGCCGGCCACGGCGATGCCATATTTCAGCCGCATCAACTCCGCCAGCATCTCCGCGCGCGGAATCACGGGAATTTTACACTTGTGCGCTTCGACGACTTCGGGATTGTCGGCCTTCACGGCAGAAGATGTGACTACCACGTGCGCGCCATCGGCGTTCGCGGCCTTGTGGCCTTCGAAGATGGCCGCGCCAAGATTCTGCAGGCGTTCGGTGATGGTAGAAAGCTTGACGTCCGAGCCGGAAACGGAATAGCCGAGCGTGAGCAGCACTTCGGCGATGCCGCTCATGCCGATGCCGCCGATGCCCACGAGGTGAATGCGTTGAAAATTGCGGAACGAGACCATCATGAAATTGTCCTCTGGCGATTTCCCTGCACGTTGGCGGCCTCTTCGATCAAGGTGACGATGTCGCGCGCTGCGTTCGGGCGAGCGAGGTCGCGCGCGGCAATGGAAAGTTTTTCAATTTCCTGAGGCTGGTCGAGGAGAGAGAAAATCTCGCTCGTTAGTTTATCAGGCGTGAGCTCCGATTCGGAAATCAGCCGGCCGGCGCCTGCGCGAGACATTTCCTGTGCGTTGCGCAACTGATGGCTGTCGGTGGCTCTTCCGAATGGGATGAAGATGGCGGCACGGCCGGCGGCTGCGACTTCCGCAGCGGTGATGGCTCCTGCGCGGCAAACGATTACATCGGCCCAGGAAAAGCGCTCCGGCATGTTGGTGAGGAAGGGCACAACCTCGGCAAGAATTTCGCGGCGGGCATAGGCGGTACGGACAGCGCCATAGTCGCGCTCGCCCGTTTGATGCACGATGCTCAATTCGTTCTTTCGGGCGGCGAGACGATCCATGGAGTCCACGAACGCACGGTTAATCGGTAGCGCACCCTGGCTACCGCCGGTGATCAGAAGGCGGAACGGTTTTTCGAGCTTTCGAGGAACGATGGAGAAAAACTCCGGGCGCACGGGGCAGCCGGTAACAATGGCTTTTTTCCCCCACGACTGTGCAGAAACTTCATAGCCGGTGGCGATGCGAGTCGAAATTCGCGCTAGGACCTTGTTAGTGAACCCGGGCTCGGCGTTCGGCTCAAAGATAATGTTCGGCACCCTACCTAGCCAGGTCGCCAGCAGCATCGGACCTGCAGCGTAACCGCCAACCCCAAACGCGGCGATGGGTTTGTGTTTCCTCAATACGCGCCGTGCGTCGAGCATCGCGGGAAAGAGCATCGCCAAATTCCTGAGTAGCGTCGCGCCACCCTTGCCTTTCAGTCCCGCCACACGCAGTGTTTCCAGTGGCAGTCCGGCCTGCGGCACCAGCTTCATTTCGATTCCGCGTTGTGTTCCGACCAGCACCACTTCCCTCTCGTTTCCTCTCGAAAGCCATTCCCGCGCGATCGCCAGAGCCGGAAAAACGTGGCCGCCCGTGCCGCCTCCTGCAATCAGCAATTTCACGTGGCGTGCGCGCTCCTCACGCTTCCGCCGCCTGTTGCGAAATATTCAGGAGCACGCCGGTCGCCAGCAGCATCACCAGCAAACTCGATCCGCCATAGCTGATGAATGGCAGCGGAATCCCTTTCGTCGGCACCATGCCAAGTACAACTGCGAAATTAATCAGCGCCTGGCTCAGCACCATCGCGGTGATGCCCAGCGCCAGGAGCTTGCCGAAACCGTCGGGCGCAGAGAATGCCGCGCGCATTCCGCGCCAGCCATAAACTACGAAGAGCGCAATCACGATCATGGCGCCGATGAATCCCAGCTCTTCGCAAATCACGGCATAAATAAAATCGGTGTGGGCTTCCGGCAGGTAGAAGAGTTTTTGCTTGCTCTCCATCAAGCCCACGCCCGTGAATCCTCCCGAACCCACGGCGATGAGCGACTGCAGCAGCTGAAACCCGGCGCCTTGCGGGTCGGAGTCCGGATGGAGAAAGGCCATCAAGCGCGCCTGGCGGTAGGACACCTGGGTGATCAAGAGATACAGCACTGGAATGGCGGCCGCGGCCCCCGCGGCAATCCATTTCCAGGAAAGACCTGCGACGTAAAGAATCGCGGTAGCCACCAGGACGATGTCGATCGCGGTACCCAGGTCGGGCTGCAAGAGCACCAGGACCACGCAGATCAGGATCGGTCCAGCCGCGGGAAGAATGGTCTGCAGAAAGTCCTCTTTGCAAAATTCCATTGCGGCCTTAGCCCGGCGCCTTTGGTCCAGGAACCAAGCCAAATAGAGAATCACCGCGAGCTTTGCCAGTTCCGAAGGCTGAATGTTTGCCGGACCGAGCTTGATCCAGCGGTGCGTGGCGTGGGATTTATCCAGAAAAAAAACTCCGACCAGCATCAACAGGACCACGCATACGACCGGATAGATGACCGCTGGTTCGCGCAGCTTGCGATAATCGGTTCGCATAAGCACAAACATTCCGCTGAGGCCGAATAGCAGCCAGGCGGCTTGTCGCAAAAGAAAAATGTAGGAGTGGCCGTACTGCTGCTCCGCGGTGACCGCCGATGCGCTGAGAATCATCACCGCACCGAAGAGACACAGCACGAGTGTTACTCCAAACAGCCAGCGGTCGTTTTCGAGTCGTCTCGGCACGTCTCCTCACCTTCTCCCGGAACTAGTACTGGCGGCTTGCCGCTCCAATTGATGGACCAAGTCCTTGAAGACACGGCCGCGGTGCTCGTAATTTTCAAACTGGTCGAAGCTGGCGCACGCCGGCGCGAGCAGCACGACGTCTCCGGACCGCGCGGCGTGTGAAGCAATCTCCACGGCGCGCTCGATGGTTCCGGCACGTTCAATGGCCACGCTTCCCGCGATCTGTTTTTCGATTTTTTCCGAAGCCACGCCAATCAGCAGCGCGAGAATGGCTTTTTCCCGCAGCGGCTTCTGCAGCAGGGTGTAGTCGCTGCCTTTGTCTTTCCCGCCAAGGATGACGAGGATCCTCCCGGGAAACGCGTCCAGCGCCTTCAGCGTGGCGTCGACGTTAGTGGCTTTCGAATCGTTGTAGTAGCGGACGCCGCCAATCTCCGCGACAAATTCCAGACGATGCTCGACGCCCGAAAAAGAACGCACGCCCATAGCGATGGCAGCGGCTTCGGCCCCGGCGAGTCGGGTGGCCACAGCAGCAGCCAGTACGTTTTCCACATTGTGTGCGCCTGCCAATGGAATATCCTCGAGCTTCAGCACAACTTCTTCTTTCCCATCGTGTCGAAAAACGACCTCGTCTCCGCGCACGAATGCACCCTGCGCCACGCGCTGCTTTCTGCTGAACCAGAAGACCTGAGGTTTCAATGGGGCGTATTTCGTGGTTGCCGGATCATCCGCGTTCAGCACTGCGCTGTCCATATCGGTTTGATTCTCGAAAACCCGCGCTTTGGCGGAGCCATATTCCTGCAATGTGTGATGACGATCCAGGTGGTCGGGTGTGAGGTTCAAAAAAACACTGATATCGGGGCGAAACTTTTCAATCAGTTCGAGCTGAAAGCTGCTCAGCTCCACCACGGTGACGGTTTGCTCGTTCGTCTGATCAACGCGCGCTATCAACGGCGTACCGATATTCCCCGCAAGGATCGCCGGAAATCCCGCAGTGTTCAAGATATGTCCGATCAGGGAAGTTGTAGTCGTCTTCCCGTTCGAACCGGTGATTCCGATCAAGCGGCCCTTCAAGAAGCGATCCGCCAGCTCGATCTCGCTCCAAATCGTGACGCCCTTCGCGCGCGCGGCTTGCAGCAACGGCGCATCGGCGGGGACACCCGGACTTGGGATGATCAAGTCCTGCTCCACAAATGTTTTCTCCCGGTGGCCGCCCAATTCAAGTTGGACTCCCGCCGCGCGCAGCTGGCCGAGCGCGTCGCCGATCACGTTTTCGGTCCGCGCATCCGTTGCCGTCACTTTCGCGCCGCGTGCTGCACAAAAGAGCGCGGTGGCCACACCGGTCCTGGCCAGCCCCACGACCAGCACTCGCCTGCCCCGCAATTCGAACGACTTGGCCATCGGTCTCGTAAAACCCTCTGTGAAAAACGTGCTACTACCTCAATTTCAATGTCGTCAGCGCAAATAGCGCGAAAACCAGCGCGGCGATCCAGAAGCGCACGATGACTTTCGATTCGCTCCAGCCCATCAGCTCAAAATGATGATGGATGGGCGCCATGCGGAAGATGCGCTTGCCACGCAGCTTGAACGAACCCACTTGCAGGATCACCGAGAGCGCTTCGATTACAAAAATTCCGCCGACAAAAAAGAGCAGGATCTCCTGCTTGATAATCACCGCGATGGTGCCCAACGTTCCCCCGAGCGACAGTGAACCCACGTCGCCCATGAAAATCTCAGCAGGGTGCGCGTTGTACCAAAGGAACCCGAGCGAAGCTCCGACAAGCGCGCCGCAGAAGACCGTAAGTTCCCCCACGCGAGGAATGTATTGAATCTCCAGATAGGTGGCCCAGCGGTAGTTACTGCTGACGTAGGTCAAGATCGTCAGCGCACCGGCCGCGATGACCGTGCAACCGATCGCAAGTCCATCAAGCCCATCCGTCAAGTTCACCGCGTTGGAAGAACCCACAATGACAATGGTTATCGCTATAAGAAACGGCACAAACGCGAGCGGCCAAAGGTGCCCGGAAAAGAAACTCTTGTCCAGCAGCGAGTGAATCACCAAATCAGGATGGAAGCGCTTCAGAAAGGGAAAGACGAATTGCGTCGAGTACGCGCTGTTCGTGGCCAAGACTAGAAGCGCAACGCCAACAATCATGCTGACGAAAACCTGGAAATAGATCTTTTTCTTCGCCGTGAGCCCCAGATTGCGCTGCTGGGAAACCTTTGCGTAGTCATCGATGAACCCGATGACCGCAAACCCAAACAACGCGAATAGCGAAAGCAAAATGAATGGATTGGTGAGGTCAGCCCAAAGCAGAACGGGCACGGCGGTTGACAGAACGATCAACACACCGCCCATCGTCGGCGTGCCTGCTTTCTTCTTGTGTTCTTCGGGACCTTCCTCGCGGATGAACTGTCCAATCTGCAATTCGCGCAGGCGCCGAATCAGCCACGGCCCAAAGACCAGCGCAAGGAACATCGCCGTCAGGCTGGCGTAAACCGTTCGAACGGTGATATAGCGAAAAACGTTCAGTGGGCTGAAGTAGCGCTGCAGAGTGTGATAAAGGAGGTAGTAGAGCATCTCAGTGCGGTACCTCCTGGCTTGAATTTTCTCCGGGAGGCACGTGCGCCGCAATCAGCAATTCAACGATGCGCTCCATCTTTACACCGCGTGAGCCTTTCACCAGCAACAAGTCTCCGGACTCCAGAAAGTCTTTCAAGTACTCCGCCGCTTCTTCCGGCGAAACAAAGAACTTTGTCTGAGCCCGCGGAAAGCCGGACGCCACCGCGCCTTCCACGATCTGCGTAGCGTCACCGGCCACGCCGATGATGCAATCGATCTTCCCGGTCTTTGCCGCAGACTTTCCCGCTTCCCGATGCAATTCCGCGGATGAGGTCCCGAGCTCACGCATTTCGCCTGCAGCGAGAATGCGGCGGCGGTAGTTTGGCGTCGCCGCCAACAATTCCGTCATGGCCTGCAACGCCGCCGGGCTCGAGTTGTAGCTGTCGTTGATCAGCGCCGCTCCATTCGAAAAACGCAAAAGCTCTCCACGCATCGCCGGCGCGCGCATGGAGCGAAATACGCTCTGCGCTTCCGCCGCGCCAATGTCCCAAACACTGGCGGCCGCTAGCGCTGCCAGCGCGTTCGAAATCGCATGACGCCCCGGGACAGACAACTCCAGCCTCACGCGGCCCTCCGGGCTGACGTAGTCGAACGCCGATCCAAACGCCCCGCGATCTTCAATCTCCTGCGCCATGAAAAACGCGGACTTCTCGATGCCATAAGTCAACACGCGTCCAGGAGCGACTGCTCCAAACGCCGCCACGCGCGAATCATCCGCGTTGAGCACTGCGGTCGAACCATGTCCATTCAAGCCTTCGATCAACTCGCGTTTCGCCAGCGCAATTTCATCCACCGAAGCAAAAAACTCCAGGTGCGCCGGCGCCACGCGCGTCACCACGCCTACATCCGGCTTCGCAATCGCCGCAAGCCGCGCTAGCTCGCCGCGCCGCGACATGCCCATTTCCAGCACCGCTGCCTGATCTGTTTCTTCCAGCCGAAACAGTGTCAGCGGCAGCCCGTACTCGTTATTCAGATTCCCTTCCGATTTCAGGACCCGCAGCTTCGTGCCCAGCAATGCCGCCAGGATCTCTTTCGTGGTGGTCTTGCCGACAGAACCCGTGACGCCGGCAATTTTCCCGCCCCAGGCTTCGCGCACCGCGCGCGCGAGCTGCTTGAGTGCCTCGAAGGTGTCTGCCACGGCGATGCAGCGGCTACTGATTTCGCCCGCATATTGCGCCAGGCGCTCCTGCGCCACCACCGCCGCGATTGCTCCACGCTCCAACGCACTGCCCACATGATCGTGTCCATCGTGACGCGGTCCGTGGATGGCGACGAACAGTTCTCCGGCACGTACCGTCCGAGAATCAATCGAGACGCCGGCCACCCGGGCCATGGGGTCGAGTCTCGCCCCCGGCCGAGTACCCAAAGCGCCAGCCACTTGTGCAATCGTCCACCGCATAAGTTCCTCAAAGGACTCTTTTTAACCGCGCACCCAACGCCAGGTTGTGTTTGCACCGTTTTGAGGGCTCCTCCTTTCAAGAGGCGACCAATCAGCACCAGCGCCCTCGTCACAGCTATTACGCAAGCGCGCTAAGTGCCAAACCCTATGCCGTTTGGCGGCTGTTCTTTCAGCTCCTCTTTCCGCGGTTCGGTAAATCCGCGCTGACGAAGAGCGCGCCGCGCTTCTGTACGATCATCGAATTCGAACGTGCGGTCGGCCAGGATTTGATAATTCTCGTGGCCCTTTCCCGCCAGAAGCACCATGTCGCCCGCGCGCGCTTCATCCATGGCCAGGCCGATAGCTTTTTCCCGGTCCGGCTCGATCAAATATTTTCCAGCAGTTTTTTGCAGGCCGACAATAATGTCGCTGATAATTTTCAGCGGATCTTCGCTGCGCGGATTGTCGCTCGAAAGAATCGTTAGATCGCTCAGCCGTCCGGTGACTTCCCCCATGACCGGCCGCTTGGTGCGGTCCTTTTCACCGCCGCAACCGAAGAGCGTGATAATCCGGCCTTTGGGATTCAATTCACGTGCGGTACGAATCAGATTTTCCAGCGCATCGTCCGTGTGCGCGTAGTCGACGATCACCAAGAAGGGTTGCCCCAGATCGATTCTCTGGAAACGGCCTGAAACACTTTCGAGATTCCGGATGCCCGTTTCAATGACTTCGTTCGGAAGACCCATTGCCTGTCCCGCGCCAATCGCCGCGAGAAGGTTGTAGACGTTAATGCGGCCCACGAGGGACGAAACTACCTCCACCTTTCCATTCGGCGTTTGCGCTGTAAACGTCAAGCCATCGAACGTCAGATGAAATTTCCTTGTCGTGATGTCCGCGTGGGATTCGAGGCCATAGGTCACGGTTTTCTTCGCCAGCCCCGCCAGCCGCTTCCCGAATTCATCGTCGGTATTCAGTACCGCCACTTCCGGAGCGCCGGCGCCTGTGCCCTCGAATAGCCTTTTCTTCGCGACAAAATAATCTTCAAACGTCTTGTGATAGTCCATGTGCTCGCGAGTAAGGTTGGTGAACACGGCGGCCTGAAAATGACAGCCCCACAGGCGATCCATGGCCAGGGAATGCGAACTCGCTTCGAGAACCGCGTATTCCCCGGCAGAGTCGCGAATCTCCGCGAAAAAGCCCTGCAAGTCCACGGACTCGGGGGTAGTGTTCGGCGCAGGATACTCTCCGAGCGGCGTGTGGTACGCGATGGTCCCAAACAATCCGGTTTTGGCGCCGGACGCTTTGACGATTGCATCGATCACCGAAGTCGTGGTCGTCTTCCCGTTCGTCCCAGTCACAGCAACAAGTTGCAGTGCGTTTGCAGGGCACCCGAAAAAATTGGCAGAAGTGATGGCCAGAGCTTTACGTGCATCTCGCACCTGAATCCACGCCACGCTGTTCAACGGAGTGTCGGGCGCGGGCTCCGTGCTGGCAATCGCCAGCGCTCCTCGCTTTGCTGCATCACTTATGAAGGCATTCCCGTCTGCTTTTGCACCGTGCAAGGCAAAAAATAGCGCGCCCGGCTGCACCTTCCGAGAATCACAGGCCACCTGACGAATCTCCAGGCCGCCCACGCCGGAGGGCACAGCGATTCCTGTGTCTAGGAATACTTCACTCAATTTTCTGCGGATAACTGCCCTGTCTTTTTGAACGGACGGATTCGACCGGCTGTCGGCTTGTTTCGTGGCGGCGTCCCGTGTTTGTTCTTCTGCTTGGCTCAATCCAATTGTCATCCTACGGCCTGGCTCTCTGTTTCGGCTTCTCAATCTTTGTCGCCGGTGCTCCGAATTGCACGGTGACCTTCGCGCCCCGCCGGACCTTCGCTCCGGCCACAGGCGTCTGATTGGTAGCAAGACTGCTGCCAACCAAAACGGGGTCCAATCCGAGGTGAATGCAAGCCTCGGTCACCTCACGCATGGTCTTGCCTGTGAAATCCGGCACCTCGATGTCCCCGCCTTGGTCCACTGCCACGGTTACGGAAGCCGGCTCGTTCTTGCGCTCTTTCGGATTTGATGCGGGAGACTCAATCGGAGGCTGATCCGGCAGTCCGGAGAAATCCGCGGGCGTAAAGTCTTCCAGCGCTGCACTGTCGGAGACGTCGCGCTTCTTGTAGGACGCGTGCGTTAGCTGCGGACTGACGGGCACATCGCGCGGCACGTCGAGATAGGGCAGCACTTGCTCCGCAATACGCTTGAACACTGGAGCGGCCACCATGCCGCCTTCATGAAGGCCGACCGGAGAATCGAGAGACACGAGAATGGTCACCGCCGGATCGCTGATCGGCGCGAATCCGGTGAACGACGCAATAAAATGTGTGGGCGAATAGCGCCCCGTCGCGGGATCTATTTTTTGCGCGGAGCCGGTTTTTCCCGCGGCGGTCCAGCCGTCAAGATGAGCGAGGCTTCCGGTTCCGTTGAGTACCACCCCTTCCATCAACTGCCGGAGAGTCGCCGCCGTTTCCGGACGAATCACGCGGCGAGGCTCCATCGGCGTCAACGGGCCTTCCGCAGCCAAAACTTTTTCGCCGCGGCGCAATTCTGCAATCACGTGCGGCCTGTAAAGCATGCCGCCATTGGCAATCGCGGAAACGGCGCTCGCCAATTGGATCGGCGTCACGCCAACTTCCTGGCCCATCGAAATCGAGCCGATGGATATCGCGGACCAATTCTCGATGCGCCGCAGGATGCCTTTGCTCTCTCCGGGCATGTCCACGCCCGTCGGCTGGCCGAATCCGAACGCGCGAATGTAATCGTAGAATTTCGGAGCACCCAGCCGCAATGCAATCTTAATGGCGCCCACGTCACTCGATTGCGCGAGAATGTCTGAAACACTCAGAAGGCTGAACGGTTTGTGATCGCGAATGCGGTGGCCCGCAATATAAACTGCGCCGTTCTCGCAATCGAAAACTTCGGAAGGCCGTGTGATTCCCTGGTCAAAAGCGGCCGCCAGCGTAATCAGCTTAAATGTCGACCCCGGTTCGTAGAGGGCGCTTACGCCGCGGTTCATGCGGTTATCCGCCGGCACATCGGTCGCGGCGTTCGGATTGAACTTCGGCCAATTCGCCAGTGCGAGGATTTCGCCAGTGCTGGGATTCATCACAATTGCCGTCCCCGCGATGGCATGGGTCTTGGCAATGGCCACGGAAAGTTCCCGTTCCGCGATGTACTGGACCTTTTCATCGAGCGTGAGAACCACGTTGGCTCCGCGCTCCCGTTGCGCTTCGCCACCGTCGAACCAGCGTTGCCGCGCATCCGCCATCACGATGATTTTTTCGCTCTTGCTGCGAATCTGGCTGTCCAGTTCATACTCGATCCCGCCCAGGCCCTTTTCGTCCACGTCCACAAATCCGAGTACGTGCGACGCCAGGTCGCGCTTCGGGTAGAACCGCTGATTTTCCTTCTTGAAATAAATGCCCTTCAGATTCAAAGCCTCTACGGCTTCCTTCTTTTCCGGTGGGAGCTTCCGCGCGATCCACACAAACGAGCGTGATGATTCCAGGCGTACTTCTAGAACCTCCCGCGGAATTCCCAACACGCCGGAAAGCAGACGCGCGGCGAGTTGCTCGTCGGCAAGCTCGGAAGGCACCGCGAAAGCAGAATCCACCGGAATGCTCATCGCCAAGGGATGCATGTTGCGATCGAAGATCGCGCCGCGCTTCGGCGTGATTTCAATCACGCGTTTCTGCTGCCGCTGCGCACGGGTCATGTATTCGCGATGCTGGACAAGTTGGAGGTAACCCAGCCGCGCAAAGACTGCCGCCATCCAGAAGATGGCCACCACTCCGATGATTGCTAGGCGCCGGGCGGCTCCCCGGTCACCGCTCGAATGATTCGCATGGCCGCGATTCGAATCGGCCGCTGGGCGGCCACGTGAAGGGGCGTGGGGACGGTTCTGTTGCATAGCGGACTCAGATCAGTGATCGCTCCGAGTTGATGTTCTTTCAGTTGACAGCAAATTCTTCGGCGTATGACCCGCACGAAAAGGGACTATTGCGAGCGATTGGGGCGAACATACCGCGCTGCGGCTACTTCCGCGCCCGACGGCGCGTCGTATTCCCGCACCTGCGCGGGCAGCGGTTCCGTCAACCCCAGCTGGCGTCGCGCAATCACGTCAATCCGCATCGGATTCCGCAGGCCGGCAATCTCCAGCTTCAAGGAAGAATTCAGTGAGGCCGCTTCGGATTGCTTGCCTCGTACGTCCTCGAGCTGGAAGCTCAGATCGATGCAGCGGAAGTGCTGGTAGATGTACAGCATGAAGCACATCGCGACGATTGCGCCGAGCGCAACCGTGCGGTAGTAATTCCGCATCTTCACCGGCTCGACGTGGCGCACGAGCCGAGAGTTATCAATCCGCTTGAGTGTCTGAAACTCCAGCATCGCCGCAGCTTTTTTCTTTCGCGCCATGATAGTTACCTTGGCGGCCGCTAAGCGGCCGACACTCTTTCCGCACCCCGCAGCTTCGCGCTTCGCGAACGCGGGTTGCCCGCCATTTCTTCTTCGGTGGGTTGGATTACATGTTTCGTCAGCACGCGGAGCGTTCCTGTTCGCTCTCCCTCTTGAAACGCGCGCTTCACCAGGCGGTCTTCCCGCGAGTGGTAACTCAACACCACCCAGCGTGCGCCTGAATTCATTGTGGCGGGGGTCCGAGAAAGAAACTGCCCGAGTTCCTCCATCTCTCGATTCACCGCTATCCGCAGCGCCAGAAACGTTTTTGTTGCGGGATGCAGTCTCTGCCTTCCCCATTGCT